>Ga0180432_10003342_pt1 | contig 22989 bp, 19 predicted proteins | sample SS_ome_10_FD_132414 | JGI IMG/M metagenome (GOLD analysis project Ga0180432, IMG submission 132414) | Hypersaline lake sediment archaeal communities from the Salton Sea, California, USA - SS_1_MS_2 metaG | ecosystem: Environmental > Aquatic > Non-marine Saline and Alkaline > Hypersaline >...
CGGCCCGACCTGAACCTCGACTCGCTGAGGATGTATTTCCTTTATGAAGATCATATTGGCTCTTTTACTTCCTAAAACACTCCTCATAAAAATCACACTGCCCATTACCCCATTTACACAGCGGACAAACCTTTTTCGGATAGTGCTTAATATCTCTTTTGAGGGTCTTCATCTTTATCAGCTTGCAGATTCTTTTTGCTTCATTCAGAAGCTCACGAGTGACCGGCACTGCTTTCGAGTTTATTTTCCCAAGTCATTTTTTACCGACCCGCTTGCTCGGAAAGGACCGGGCAATTTCGTATGGCCGATAAATCAGCTGATCCGCATCCAGCCCCAAGCCTCCGGCGAGTTTTATGAGGTTTCTTCTTTGAGGCTTGACTTTGCCGGATTCCCACCGCGCGACAACCGGCTGTGGTAAACCTATCTTGTCTGCAAGCTCCTGTTGCGTCATCCCCAGCTTTTTGCGTAATTGTACAAACAACGTAGCGTATTTCACTGCCGACATTTTTCCTTGTATCATTTTTTAATCTCTCTTCGTTTAATTCCCCGCCGTTTTGCCCTTTGCGGGGGATGCGGGGTGTGTAACACGGTAAGCGCCGGGTCACAAACCACGTCGTGCCTTTGACATATCATGGGCGAATTATACAAGTTAAATTGGGGGAAAGTCAATCCCCGATGGTTTGTCGAGAGATCACTCATCCCCCGGAAGGCGTCATCCCGGTCAACTCGACATCCGACCTCGAAGTGGTTGCGCCTCTATCCGAATTTCCTATAATCTTTAAAGATTTTTAATACCCTCTCAAAACCGATCGACTGATTTGGAGAAGAATCATAATTTTAAGATCGGCCCCTCAGTTGACAGGGTATCCGGCATGTGATCTTGACACATAAGCCCGATAAAAATAAACTACATATCCAAGGAGGAAAGAAATGAGAGATGTATTTGTCGTGAGTGCGGTCAGGACGCCGGTCGGAAGGCGGAACGGATACCTTAGAAATTGGCTGGCGCCCGAACTGTTGGGTCTGGTGCTGGACGAGGCGATTGGACGAATTGATTTGGATCCCGCCCTGGTGGAAGACGTAGTTACCGGCACTGTTTATCAGGTCGGCGAGCAGGGTTTTACTTTGGCCCGGATGGGAGTATTCGCTTCCAAGCTTCCAAACGAAGTGCCTGGAGTGTCGGTCAATCGGCAATGCGGCAGTTCGTTGACGGCCATCCAGATCGGTTATGCCATGATTGCTTCAAATATCATGGACGTCGTTATCGGCTCGGGTTGCGAGATTATGAGCAAATATCCCATAGCCAGCGACTTCAACGGCACTTTGCCCGACGGCCGTCCTCAGGGCCAGCCCTTCGGGAAGTATTTCATGGACAGAGTTAAAGGCAAGTTTTACAACCAGGGCCAGGCGGCGCAAGCCATCGGGGAAAAATGGGGTATCACCAGGGAGGATTGCGAAGAGTTCGCCGTCTCAAGCCATCAAAAGGCTCACGAAGCGACCGAGAAGGGTTACTTCAAAGAGGAAATTCTTCCCACAAAGGGTCTCGACAAAGAGGGTAACGAAATCGTCATGGAGAAGGATGAAACTATTCGTCCCGATACCAACTTGGAGAAGTTGGCGACTCTGCCTCCGGCGCTGGGCACGCAATGGATCACGGCGGGCATATCGAGCCCCATTACCGACGGCGCTTCGGCAGTAGTATTGATGAGCGAAGACAAGGTCAAGGAGTTGAACTTAACCCCGCTGGTCCGCATCAAGGCGAATGCCGTGGTAGGCTGCGATCCGGTTTTGATGTTAACCGGGCCGATTTACGTCACCCCGAAGGTCTTGGATAAAGCGGGCATGAAAGTGGACGACATCGACATCTTTGAGGTCAACGAGGCGTTTGCGCCCATTCCGCTGGCGTGGGTGAAGGAGCTTGGCGCTCCGATAGATAAGCTGAACGTAAACGGCGGCGCAATGGCGCTGGGCCATCCGGTGGGCAACTCGGGTAGCCGCTTAACCGTGACGGCGATATATGAGCTTATAAGGCGTCAGGAAAAACATGCGCTGGTAACGCTGTGCACCGGCGGCGCAATGGCGCCCGCTACCATTTTTGAAAAAGTCTAGTGTTGTGTCATTCGTCAAATGACGGATATAAGCGCACGGCATGTGGATGGTGTCTCAAAATCGCTCCGTAGGGGCGAGTTGCGGCTCGTTATTTCAACATAGCCCTTGAAATGATTTCCTTCATGATTTCGGTGGAGCCTGCGAAAATGGTGATGATGCGGGTGTCGCGGTAGTCCCTGCAAATAGGGTACTCCTCCATGTATCCGTATCCGCCGAAGAACTGTAGACATTCGTCCACGATCTTTTTGAACCCTTCGGAGGCGAAGTATTTGACCATGGAGGTCTCCACATCCACATTCTCGCCCGCCATGTATTCCTCGACCAGACGATCGACAAAAACCTGGCACATTTCGGCGATGGTATACATCTCCGCCATTTTAAAGCGAGTGTTCTGGAAACCCGCGATGGGCCGGCCGAAAGCCTTGCGCTCATTAATGTACTCTTTGGTTTGAGCCAAAACGCGGTGCATGCCTGAGATCGCCCCCATTGCGGCGACCAGGCGCTCCTGTTGGAGTTCCTTCATGAGTACGATAAACCCGTTGCCTTCTCCTCCCAGAAGTGCGGATTCATGCACCCGGCAGTCTTCGAACATAAGCTCGGCGGTATCCTGGGCGTGCATGCCCATCTTCTCGACGTTTCGGCCCTTTTTATAGCCCGGATTATCGCCTTCGACCAGAAAAAGACTGATCCCTTTGTACCTGGGCTCGATCTTGGTGTCGGTCTTCACGGCCACGACCACCAGGTTGTTGAGGATTCCGTTGGTGATGAAGGTTTTTTGACCGTTGATGATGTAATGATCCCCATCCTTGACCGCTGTCGCCCGGATGGCCTGGAGGTCCGATCCCGCGTCCGGCTCGGTCATGGCTACGGCGGTGATGTATTCGCCCGTCGCACATCCCGGCAGGTACTTCTTTTTCTGCTCTTCGGTACCGAAGTTCCAGATGTAGGGAACCACAATGTCGTTGTGCAGGCCGATTGCAAAACCGGAGCTGCCGATCCCGGCCATCTCCTCGCTCATCACCACCGAGTAAAGGAAGTCAACCCCGGAGCCGCCGTACTCCTCGGGCAGCCATGGGCAAAGGAAGCCGTTTTCACCGGCCTTTAGCCATACTTCCCGCGAGACAATGCCGTCCTTCTCCCACTGATCGCAATAAGGCACGACCTCCCTTTCCAGAAACTTTCTGAACTGGCTGCGGAAAAGTTCGTGATCCTCGTTGAATATCCTACGCTTCATATCTTTTCCTCCTTATCGGTTTCAATCATTGCTCGCCTATAACACCCGATTGCGGAGCAAGTATCCCCGTTTTTCATGTCGGATGCAATACCATTGATTGATGAAAACAGATCGCCCGGATACCGGGCAAGATGGGAACAAGCTCGAGGCCGTTGTGCCCGAAGAAAAAAAGGGGTTTAGAGCTTCTTGCAAAAATAATGGTTTGCTTAACGTCGGTATATCTAAAGTTACGACGGACAAGGGATTTAAATCCCTTGTCTGACTCGATATTTACCTCGTTTCTATCTCCAACTGCAAAATCCGGGATTATCTCATCCCCAACACCTTGCCCCCATACGGGTTCTCGCTTCACTTCAACTCGCTCCGCTGCGGTCAAGGTTCTACCCCTGTTGATCCGGAGTCAACACTCATTTATCGACATTCTCTTCCTTGATAAACAAAAGGTAGTTGATAAAACCGGCGAAATATATGAAAATAAAAATGGCAGTTTAAGATGAATCTATGACTGTCGAAATCAAGAAAGGAGCAAGAATATGAAGAAATTACTGATTGTCACATGTTTGTTAGCGATCATGGGGATTTTTTGTGTAGGCTGTCCGGGCGTTGTTACTCCGGTATTCGGGGCGATCTACACGGACGCTCGGGCGGGCGTTGCTTTCGCTCAAAACGGCACACCCACAAAAACCGGGGAAGCATGTGCTCAAGCGGTCCTCGGAATTGTCGCCACGGGCGACGCGAGCATAGAGGCCGCAATGAAGAACGGAGGAATAACAAGAGTGTTATATGTCGATAGCTACTCCAGCCATATCGTTGTTATCAGCAAATACTGTACTATAGTGCACGGAAATTAGACCTTATCCGGCAACTTTGAGGTGCTACAGGTCTCGTCAGTAGCTGCCGCGACTATTTCACAATCAGATACACCGGAAAAATCGGGCCCGATCCCGGCAGGGAACGATATAGCCTCTTACGCCTTACGGTTCGATATTGAGGCCCCATGAGGCTTTCGTTACGCCGTCTATCTTGAGAGCAAGGTTATAAGCGCCCGGATCGATGGATTCGGGAATGGAGAGGATTACCTTATCCTCCAGTTCTTCTCCCCGTGAAACATCTTTCATAAACAGGCTTGAGACCGCCTTCCGGGTCGCGCGATCTTCGACAATCACCATTATGTTGGCATCCACAGGCGCCGGGCCCCTGAAACGAAACGCTACACTGTCGCCGGAGCGTAAATTCGATGTCTTTCCAGACAGGTAAACGCCACCCGTAGCAAAGTCAATGATAAGAGCAACTGCTCCCGGTATTATACCCACAAGCAACCAAGCGCAATCCATGATGAGAACGGCCGGATCTATCTTGCGAGCGTCGGGTTTCGGTGGTTTCCTGTCTCGCCTTTCCTTGTAAATGATAAGCCCGCATCTTGCCGTGCCAACGACCATTGCAACCATAACCATTAGAGCCAAAAATCGGGATTTAAAAAGCCGCTTCATACTCCACCTCCTTGTACTGCGCTATACCTGTGAAATTACACAAAAAGGACAATTCCAACAAGCAGCGATTGTTAAATTCCGCTTTTGCTTGCCTTGATGCGCGTTACGTCGAGCCTTGACATTATGATCATGAAAAGTAGTCTATAATATTATAGGTGGAGAAATTGAGATGGACGAGGAAAAGGTTCTTAAAAAGCTGGAGGAGATAAAAAAGAAACGGCTCGAGCTCAAAGAGGCCGCGCTAAAAGCCGGGGACAAGCTGAAGCCCGAAGTTTCCAATGAGGGAGAAAAGAACTTTTCGGGTGCGGCCCGGCGAACCGGCAGGGCTCTCACGGAAGAGGAAATCGAGAAAAGGATGAAAGAATGGCGCGAGTCTCCCGACGCCACTTGCAAAGAATGCGGCGCCTGCTCGTTCGACGAAGACGCGGACAAAGGCGATTGACCCTCAATCCCACCGCGTTATCCTACCTGTGATGCTGCGTAGTTTGCGAATACGCGATTTTGCAATAATAGACTCGCTTGAGTTGGAGTTCGAGCCGGGGATGGGCGTTCTTACGGGCGAGACCGGTGCGGGTAAAAGCATCATCATCGACGCACTGGGGTTGGTGCTCGGCGGTAGGGCGCATGCGGAATTTGTGAGGACCGGCGCGAGTGAAACGCGGGTCGAAGCGCTTTTCGATGTCGAAAACAGGTCCGACATTATCAGGCGGCTGGCCGACCGGGATATTGCCGAGGGGAGCGAGTTGGTTGTTAGAAGGACCGTCTCGCTGCGCGGGCCCAACCGCGCCGACATTAACGGCAGGATGACGCCGGTCGGCGTTCTTTCCGATATAACCTCCGGCCTGGTGGACATATACGGCCAGCACGAGCACCACTCGTTGCTCAGGCCCGAGTCTCATCTCGAGATGCTCGATTCCTACGGCGGTCTTGTGGATTTATATGACCGATACCGTAGCGCATGGCAGGCGGTAAGGGACACCGAAAAGCGAATCGAGGAGGCTTCACGGTCGGAATCCGAACGCGCCGCGAGGTTGGACTACCTGCGATTCGTGGTGAGCGAGATAGACTCGGCCGACCCCTCTCCCGGGGAAATGGAAAGGCTTCACGAGGAAAGAGAAGTTTTACGTAACGCGCGGCTGTTGAAGGAAACCGCTGCCGAGGCGCACGAAACGCTTTACGGCGCAGACGATGCCGTTACCTCGAGGCTCGCGTCGCTCGCGGACCGGCTCCGGCAGGCCGCCGGCCTGGATTCGCGACTCGAGCCGATAGTCGAGGCGGTCGATTCCGCACGGTTTACGCTCGAGGACGCCGGTCTCGGCGCGCGCGATTATGCCGCAGGTGTCGAGGAGAACCCGCAGCGCATCGAACAAGTCGAAGACCGGATCGGGCTGCTAGGAAGGTTGTTAAAAAAGTACGGCGGTTCGATTGAAGCGGTAATCGAGCACCGCAAAGACTGCGCTGAGGAAGCGGTTCGACTTGAAGAGGGAGAGCAGTCTATCGAGGAACTCAAGCGCAAGCTCGATGAAGAATTGAAAACCGCGCGTCGCCTGGCAGGCAAGCTGACGGAAAAAAGGCGCATTGCTGCGAAGAAGTTGTGCGAGACCACCCAAACCGAACTTGGGGATTTGGGCATGGCTCAGGCGGATTTCGAGGTGCGATTCCATCCAGCGACCGAGGTCGACGGCCTCGGCCCCGAAGGCGCTGAAACCGCCGAATTCTATATAGCGCCCAACCCCGGCGAAGAACTTAAACCGCTGATTAAAATAGCCTCCGGTGGGGAACTAAGCCGAATAATGCTCGCTCTAAAAACGATATTAGTCGGTACGGGCGATGTGCCCACGCTCATTTTCGACGAGGTGGACTCGGGAATAGGCGGCGGCGCTGCGGAAATCGTAGGGCGCAAACTGTCCTCGCTGGCACGCCGGGCGCAGGTGCTTTGTGTCACGCACCTTGCGCAAATAGCCGCTTTCGCGCAAAATCACTACTTTGTTTCAAAGTACGAACGCAAGGGCAGAACGGTTACTCGAGTGAAACATCTGGAAAAAAGAGAACGGATCGAGGAGGTTGCGCGCATGCTCGGCGGGGTCGAGGTCACCGATGCAACTCGGACTCTGGCAAAAGAAATGATCACCGGTATGAGGAATAAGGAATGATTAAAAAAGCCGGCATGGCCGATGTGAAAGAGCTGCATTCTTACTTGCAAAAAGCGGCAAAAACGGGCGAAATACTTCCCCGGCCGATTAACGATCTGTACCGGTTTTTGCGCGACTATTGGATTTGGCGCAGCCGCAAAGGTGCGCCCATCAGCGCCGTATCAAGCTTTCACATCTGCTGGGACAACTTGGGTGAAATACGCAACCTTTTTGTCGATCCCGACCTGAGGAGCCGGGGTCTCGGCGAGAAGATGGTCAAACTGGCTCTCGACGATGCAAAATCCCTGGGAGTGCAGCGTATTTTCGCGCTGACTTACCGGACGGGGTTCTTCGAGCGGTTAGGGTTCAAGCAGGTGGACAAACAGAAGTTGCCCAGCAAAGTGTGGGTCGATTGCATTCACTGTGTTAAGTTCCCGGACTGTGATGAAACCGCGGTGATATTCGACCGCAAAAAAGACAAGTTTCGGCAACCGAAAACAAAGGGCGGAAGAAAGTGAAAATCGACGACATCATCGGCATGGCGACCGACGCCTGCCGCAACGCCGGCGCCCGCGAGTGGGAGGTTTACTACCTCGAGACCGAGAGATTTACGGCGGAAGCAAAGGATGCCGAACTCGAAGCGATGGAAACCAGCCGGGGCCGAGGGCTTGCAGCTCGAGTGCGTCTCGATGAGCGTTTGGGTTTCAGTTACAGCGCCGACCTTGGAAAAGAAGCTCTCGCTCGGGCGGCGAAAGCCGCCGTCGAAGGCGCCCTTGCGGCAGACCCCGATCCGGAAAGAGCTTTCGGAAATGCCGATGACAAATCACCTGAATTGGAGTTGTGTGACAAGAGATTTTCCGAAGTTGACCAATCGGAAAAGATAGCCCGCGCCATCGCCGTCGAGGCTACCGCCAGATCGGTGGATAAGCGAATAAGCACTGTGCGACAGGCGGCATACGGTGAAGTGATGCGCAGGGTGCGGGTGGTCAACCATCTCGGGCTTGACCGCGAGGGCGCTGCTACTCTTTGTTCCGCGTCCGTTATGGCCGTGGCCCGGGAAAACGAAGAAAGTCAAAGCGGCTGGGATGTAGACCATTCGGCCACATGGGACGGCTTGAACTACGAAGCGGTGGGCCGGCGCGCTGCTACGGACGCCGTCGAGCTTTTAGGGGCGCAGGTCGTGCCTACGCAAAAAGCGCCGATGGTACTGAGGAACAACGCCGCCTGCCAGGTTCTCGAAGTGCTTGGCGAGTCTTTTTCAGGGGAAGCGGTTGCCAAAGGGAAAAGCATGCTGGCCGGGAAAACAGGGAAAAAGATATTCAGTGAAATCATCAGTGTAATAGATGACGGGCGGCTCGATAATGGTATGGCCACCTTCCCGTTCGACGGGGAAGGTGTTTCGCGTCGGGCCACTGCGCTGGTCGAGAAGGGTGTTCTGAAAAATTTCCTCTATGACCTTGCATGGGCGCGCAAGGCAGGAACGAAAAGCACCGGCAACGCCGGCAGAGGCGGTTATACATCGCCGCCACGGCCTGAGATAACAAATCTATTTATAAGACCCAATAACGGCAATTTCCGGGAAATGTCGGCCGATATGGGTACCGGGTTGTTCGTGACGGAACTCATGGGAGTGCACACGGCAAATCCAGTCACGGGGGACTTCAGTGTCGGCGCGCTCGGCTGGTGGATAAAAAATGGCAAAAAGGCACATCCCGTACAGGGAGTAACCATCGCAGGCAATATCATCAAGTTGCTGGCGGAGGTGGACGCCGTAGCGGACGATATTCGATTCGTGGGTCAAGTTGGTTCCCCGTCGCTGCGAGTACCGAGAATTGATATAAGTGGCGATTGATAGAAGGAAAACGAGGGCGTAAATTGACAAAAGGGCATCCCCCCGCCATAATCAAATGGATAAAAAGTCTAACAAAACAGGAAGTTTGAGCGTCAGCTATGATAATAGTCGAGTCTTTTGGAATGCGAGACGCGGGTCGAGTCCGCGAGATCAACGAAGATGCATACGTAATAGTCGAGCCGGAAGAGGCCACTGAAGCCGAGGCACGCGGCAGACTGTTTGTAGTTGTTGACGGTATGGGCAATCAAGGCGCGGGAGAAGTTGCCTCCCGCATCGCCATGGACACCGTTGTGGATGTGTACTATTCCGGCGAAGGTGGCGATGATCCTGAAGAATCTCTCCGCTACGCGGTCGAGCGCGCTCATATGGCCATTCGCGAAGCGGCCCAGCAAAACCCCGAGTACCATAAGATGGGCGCAACGCTCACCGCTATAGTAATTATCGACGACCGGGCGTTTATCGCCCATGCAGGCGACACCCGCGCTTATGTTGTGCGCAAGGGCAATATTCTTCAGCTCACTGAAGACCACAACTGGGCCGGTGAGCAGCTACGAAAAGGCCTCATCACCAAAGTGCACGCTCACACTCATCCACGCAGAAAAGTCCTGACCCGCTCGCTCGGACAAACACCCCATGTCGAGGTGGATACCAGGTCGGAGATTATCGAACCGGGGGATGTTTTTTTACTGTGTACCGACGGGTTATACGATACTCTTTCCGAGGAGGAGATGGGGCGAGTTATGCTCGAAACCGGCCCCGAGATGGCATGCAGGGAATTGGTGGCCCGTGCCAACCGAAACGGAGGGGCGGACAATATCGCCGCTGTTATCGTCAAAACCGTATATGAGGGTAAGCCGTTTTTGGTAAAAGAGCGTAAACGCCGATTCAATCTTGAGAACTTTAAGCTTCCAATAAATTTGAGCAGAATTCCTGAGATACCCGCCGGGTTTCCGTTTTACCTCGGATTGGTGGCTATTACCGTATTTATTATAGTTGGAGGCAGCTTACTGTTCTTTCGCGGCTGCGGTGAACCGACGGGAAAACCGCATGATCATGAAACGGTAACTCCGATTGATTCCAATGGTCATATCAGGAAAGAAGGTTTGGCTAAGGTCAAGATCGAAACGGCGCCCGCCGGCGCGGTCATAACGGTTGATGGGACGCGCATCGGTCCCAGCCCGTTGACCGTTGACCTGCCACCCGGTCCATATGTAATAGAAATAAATCATGAAGGGTTTCAGACGAAGAAGCATAAGATCGAAATTAAAGAAGGAGAGCTTCAAATACCGCTGAATTTCATACTGGTGCCACACCCTGCCGAAAGATCGCCTGACATGGTGTTTATACCCGCCGGTTGGGTTTTTATTGGTCGTGACGACGCCTCTTCAGAGGAAGGTCCCGCTCACAAAATACACCTTGACGCCTACTACATTGATAGGTACGAGGTGAGTAACGGCGATTACAAGAGGTTCCTCGATGTCACCGGCAGGCGTCCTCCGGAGTTTTGGGACGATCCGGACCGCAACGGGGCCGGTCTGCCTGTCGTCGGCGTGTCATGGTCCGACGCGGAAGCCTACTGTCGATGGAGTAAAAAGCGCCTCCCTACGGAGTTCGAGTGGGAAAAAGCGGCCCGAGGTAAAGAAGGCAGGCTTTGGATTTATCCGTGGGGCAATTCTTTCGATCCGGCCCGCGCTAATATAGCCGGTGACACCGACGGGTACGTGGATGTGGCGCCCGTTGATGCGCTGCCTGAAGGAAAGAGCGCCTATGGAGCTTACAACCTTGTAGGAAACGTTGCCGAATGGACAGGCAACTGGTTCGCACCCGATTACTATAAACATATGCCGATGAAAAATCCTCCCGGCCCCGAGACCGGCAAGCGCCGCGTCATCAGGGGCGGCAGTTTTAAAACCAGTGTCAAATACGCAACATCCACTTACAGGAGTGCATTTGCACCCGAGTCGCGAAAAACCAACATCGGCTTCCGATGCGCCAAGGACTGAAATTCTCGGGAACAGCCCAACCGCTTACACCCGCCGAAACAATAAAGCGGTTGTGGCAGTGGCGTGACTTCGTCTGGACGCTTACTGCGCGAGAGCTTAGAACCCGGTATGTCGGCTCCATCGGCGGTGTGGCATGGAATGTTATCCAACCGCTTGTTTTAATTATAGTTTTTACAGTTGTGTTCAGTTCGATACTGCGCGTGGCGCCTTTCGCGGGCGGGCAAGGGTACCTTATATATCTTGTGGCGGCATTATTGCCCTGGAATGCCTTTCAGGAAGCATTGCAGAAATCCAGTACCGTCCTGGTTGAATATTCTTCACTTGTGCAAAAATTGCCTTTCCCGCTCGAATCGCTCGTGGCGCAATCCATAGCGGTATCCATGTTGAACCTGTTGATAAGCCTTTTGCTGCTTTGTCTTTTCCTGCCTGTTTTGGGCGTTAAATACTCGCCTGCATTGCTGCTTTTGCTGCCGGCGATGTTGCTTCAATTTCTGCTTACAATGGGACCGTCCCTTGCCGTGGCCGCTTGTACGCCTTTCTGGCGGGATGTTCCTCCATTTACCAGTTTGGCGCTATTTATAGGTTTTTGGCTTACTCCGATAGTTTACACGCCGAAGTTTTTGCCCGATGAGATATCTCGCTGGTTTGCTTTAAACCCCTTTTACCACCTTGTCGAGCTATACCGTGCCGCCTGCACGGGTCAAAATCTCCCTACGGGAGTCGAATTGGCCGGTACGGCGGCGGTTGGGGTGGTGTTTTTAGTCGCCGGATGGTGGATTTTCGCCAGACTTCATCGCAAAGTGCCGGAAGTATTGTGACCGTTCGGGCAGGTTTTCCAACCGCTTATATCGTTATTGCGACCGTTCGCTGTTATAAGTCTTGAGTTGTTATCCGTATTGGTATTTTATAGCATGTAAGGCTTTTTCGGTGGAGGAGCAAATTGGGAGGCGCCGCTTCCTTATAATAGGGGAACAATCTGGGAAGAAGGCATCTCGCATTCCTCCTGGTAGATGGGCCGAGCGCAAGCTCGGCCCTTTTTTTACCGGGTCACCTCAACTTTTTTCCCACTCGCTTGCCGCATCGCACGCGCGGACTTAACTTAATTGAAGATCCGGATAATGTTAATATAGACGATTCGCTGTTATAACGTCCAAATTGAAAGGACGCCTTCGGCATGGCCGAAATGGAACAAAACATACTGTTGATCCTTCTTCTGAGGGTGGGCTATATGGCCGCTTTGGCGAGTCTGGTGGTGGCGCTCAAGCCATTGCGGGAACTGGTTACGGGTGATAGATCGGGGTCATTATGGCGTCTGGCGAGAGTGGGGCTCGAGGCGACGGTGCTTGGCGCGGGCGTATGGGCTCGAACATCGTTACAATACCCGGCGGCGGACCTGTCGTTGGAAGGGGTTTTCCTGATAGGTTGGGCCCACGGACCGGTGGCGGGAGCTGCGGTGGGGTTTTTTCTCGGGCTTATCGAATCGTGGGGCGGATCGTGGGCGCCGCTTGCTTTCCTGCCGCTCGCAGGGCTTTTGGCGGGCGAACTGGTCATTTGGTACCCCGAAGTGGCGGGTTGGAGCGCCGGAGTAAAGGTCGGCGGTCGCGAGGCGGCGCGTGAATCGGCCGTCGGCATTGCAGCCTTGTTGTCTCTGGAAAGTATGTGGGTGATGATGGGCGCATTTGGCGTTGCGCCGCGGGCAGTTCCGGTAACAGGCGTTCTGCCTTTACTCGGTGTGTTGATCAGCTCTGTAATCAGTGTGATAACTCCCTTATGGATATGGCGCGGGTTGAGGATGGAAGCGGAACTCGCAAGACGCACCTCACAGATGGAGAAGGTGCGCATGGAAAGCCTGATGGAGCGTTTCAGGCCGCATTTCCTTTTTAACACCCTCGGCGCCATCGTCAGCCTCATGCGAACGGATGTGGAAGGCGCTCGAAATATGACTCTTAAACTCGCCGGGCTCCTGCGCCGCTCGATGAGGGATGGAGAGGATTTTGTGCCATTGAAGGATGAACTGCGCTTTGTGCGCGATTATCTGGACATCGAGGCCATCCGGCATGGGGATAGATTGAAGGTAATCGAGGTGATTGATGAAGATACGCTCGATGTACGCGTCCCGCGTATGGTCTTGCAACCTCTGGTGGAAAACGCCATAATACACGGCATAGACCCGAAGATGGAAGGTGGGAGTGTTACTATACGAGCGAACCGCAGCGGTAATTTTCTGAGAATAGAAGTGGCCGATGATGGCGTCGGTATCGAGAGTACTCCCGGGCAGGGCATCGGATTGGCCAATCTCAGGGCGCGGCTCGAGGCGGCTTACGGAGGAAATGCTTCACGGGTCGAAATCAGTGGCGCTCCCGGCGAAGGCGCCCGCGCCGTACTTTGGATACCGATGGAGAAAATGACGTGATTCGCGCTGTAATAGCCGATGATGAAGAACCTGCACGGGGAGAATTAAAACACCTACTCGACGACTATGATAACATCGAGGTAGTTGCCGAAGCGGCCAACGGGCCCGATGCATGGCAGGCGGTCGTCGACCACCACCCCGATGTCGTTTTCCTCGATATTCATATGCCCGGCCTGTCGGGAATGGACGTTGCCAAAGCACTTGGAGATATGGAAGAACCACCTCGTATAGTTTTCGTTACAGCATATGACCAATACGCCGTCGAGGCGTTCGATACGGAAGCCGTCGATTACCTGCTTAAGCCGCTCGAGCCGGACAGGCTTGCCGCCACACTCGAGCGGGTGCAGCGCTCCGTGCCCGCACGGGACACCGGAATCGTCGGTCGCATTGAGGACATCCTTGGCAAACTGGGCCGCAGTAAGGGCATTCCGCAAAAGCTTTCGCTCAAACGAGGCGCCAAAATGCAGCTCGTCGGGCCTTCCGAGTTGCTTTACCTGGTGGTCGAGGAGGGCGTTGTCAGGGCTGTTGGAGACGTATGCGCCGGGATGTTGCCTTACCGCAGCCTCGACGAGGCTGAAAGAGACCTGGCGGATGCCAATTTTTTCCGGGCGTCGCGGACGCACTTGGTGAACCTCGATCGCATCAAGGAAATACTGCGCGCGAAGGAAGGTGCGTGGGAACTGGTGCTCGAAAACCGCGATGTCGTGCCGCTCAGCCGCGCTCAGGCAAGAAAATTGAGAAAATTGATAAAATGGTAAGCGGTATATGCGTTCATATAATAAAGCCGGTTAATAAAGGCAATTCAGTAATTGAGGCGCAATGGGGGGGGAATCATGGCCGGACGCGAAAAAAAACACAATAAAACTCGAAAAAACGCAATAATTCTATTTGCAGACATTATAGGCGCGTCGGAAATATCCAATAACTGCTCCGTCGAGGATTACGACAGATATATATCCGATTTCCACCGGCAAGCGATCGAGCTAAAGGAAATTATTTTCGAAGGCTACAATGAACCCGATCAAATGGAGTTTGTCACTCGAGGCGACGAAGTAGTTCTGATACTCCACTCCGACGATAAACGAGAAGACCTTCGGCTGGCAATAATCTTCGCTTTTTATCTGAAGCTTGCGTGGTTCCACGGACTTCTTAATCGGGAAAGGGTGAAAGATCAACTGGATCCGAGGGAAATCGCCATCGGAATACACCAGGGGCCGGTAATTTTTTCGCCTCATCCGTACGACAAACACCTGAAAGAAAAACACACACAAACGCTGAGGTTCTCGAGCGAGGGGTATGCGATCAACCTTGCCAAACGAATCGAGGGCAAGGCACGTATGGGCAAAAGCTCGAGAATTTTCCTTTCCGAAACTGCCCACTACCTGGTGGATGAACCCAGGCAACAAATAACGTTCGAGGAGCCGAAACAGTTCAATCTTAAGGGAGTTATGGCGAAATACCTGAACGAGATTATGATCCCCGATCCTAAAGAGGATGAAAGCAGATTTATCGACCTGATATATTTTCTCGGTGGAGATTACGAGTTTATAGGGAAAGTGGTTGATTTGATAAAATTGGAAGAGGATTATATAGACGCTTATATCCAATGGGCGAAATCGCATCCCATGAACAAAACGGCAGGGCTCTTCATCGTAATGACGAACCTGGAGGATGTGAGAGTAATTAAACTTATCGATCAATACCCGTGGGCGTACCAGGTAGCAGGGGTTATGGCCGGCAGGATGAAAGATTGGGACCTCTCTATTCGAAATTTCAGGAATTCCGTCGAGATAGACAGTTCGTCACCTTCCGCTTTCTATAATCTGGGTACTGCGCTGCTTAAAAAATCGCGGTTGGCGCGCAACAAAAAACCTCGAGTATCCAAAAAACTCCTCCATGAAGCCTGCGAAAATTTCGAAAAGGCCGGTGCACTTAAAAAAGATGATGAAGAGGTATTCAACAACTGGGGCAGCGCGATCATGGATAAGATGCGCATGCTGAGTCGAACGGATCGGGAAACTGCCGAGCGCCTTTTCGATGAAGCTTTTGGTAAGTATAAGAAAGCTACCGAAATAAAGAAGGATTATCTCGAAGCATTCTACAACTGGGGTAACGCACTTGACGAAAAAGCTCTCATGCTTCGCGATAAAAGTCCCGAACAATCCATAAAACTTTTCGATGAGGCCATCGAGAAGTACCGGAAGGTCATCGGGATAAAAGAAGATGATCACGGGGCATTCAGCAACTGGGGCGTGGCGCTGGATGCAAAAGCGAGGCTGTTAAGCGATAAGAACCCGAAAGAGGCTGCGCGACTTTTCGACGAAGCCGTGAAAAAGTGCCGCAAAGCAATCGAGATAAAGAAAGATTATCACAGGGCGTTCAATAACTGGGGTGTTGCGCTTAATGATAAGGCGATGCTGTTCAAAAAGAAAAACCCCAAAAAAGCCGAGAAACTCTTTATTGAAGCCGGTGAACAATTCAAAAAAGCCATCGAGATAAAACAGGATTATCATGAGGCGTTCAACAACTGGACCGGCTTGTTGCTCCGGTTGTATCAGCTTACCAAAAAAAAGAAACACTTAAAAGAAGCTCTAAACAAAGCCCGGGAAGGTCTGAAAATAACATGGAATGTCGGCCTCGAATACAACAAGGCCTGCGCGCTCGCTTTGATAGGTGAGAAGAAGGAAGCCTATGCGTCTCTTCGCAAGGTCGTTACGGCACATCCCGGATTGAAGGCATACGCCAAAAAAGACGAGGACTGGAAAGCCTACTGCGACGACCCTAAATTCATAAAAATCGTGGGGTAGGCTCATAAAAAGGTGATATGACCGCTAGCTGATCTTTTGCAAGTGGCTTTGGGCAATTGTACTCGTCTTTCCGTGTCCCAGACATAATTGAGGAATGAAATCAAAAAGCGGTATATATTCGAGCCTCTTGAAAAAAATCGGATTACAATGGTACGCGCGTCTTTTGCATGTCCGCAAACCCAGCGCAGACAAGGGGTTTAAGCTTCTTGTCCGGGACAGGGCAATATCAGTTTCCTCTTTTTTGCAAGAGGTTCATTCGGTTCTTATTTGCCCGGTCGATGGATGCGATGAGCACCCGTCGTTAAAAATCTCTTTCCACCGATTCGGCAGAATCCTTTTACACCCCTATTGACCAATTACAAGATCACCGTTAAAATACGGCCGATGTCTCCGAGTTGAATCGCCTACGGCCCGGCGTCGGGCTAAGGCGGTCAACCGAAAGGGCCATGGTGGAAACGCCATGACCTCCCGTGTTTGGAAAGGAGATGAAGATGTACCTTAACCAACATAACTCCGTCCGCACTGTCGTACTTATCATGCGTCACAAACAGTGGTTTGGTTTATCTTGATGCCTTCCTTGCGCGCGCAGAGACGAAGATTTTATCACCTGTCAGGAAAGGAGAATGAGAATGCGCAGGAAGGAATTGGTATTGTTGTGTTTACTGTCCATTTTTGTGATGTATTTCGCGTGTAATTCCGACAATCACGTAACCAGTTCCCGTGCCTACAAGGGGCACGAAAACGATGTGGACATCAACAATCTATGCAAGGTATACCCTGAAATAATCGGCACTCGACTCGATGACTGTCATACTTGCCATGGGGGTGGGGAAATAGAAGGGGAGCCGGTAAATAACGCTTGCGATTATTGCCATCAGTTGATGCTTCACCAAACGGGGCATACCTACCGGGAAACCCTTAACCCGTTCGGCTCCGACTATATGGATGCGGGCAGGGATATTGCGGCAGTCAATGCAATAAAGGAAACGGACTCCGACGGCGACGGACACTCGAACGACGAAGAGATACAAGACTTGCGCTACCCGGGCAACCCGAACAGCATGCCGGGCCAGCCGCTTGCCCCGATGCGCTTAGTTTCACTGACCGAACTGCGGGCGATGACTTCCCATGAGCAGTTCATGCTTGCCAACGCAAAGAGGCAACAATTCGACTTTTACTCCGAATACGAGGGCGTAACTTTCAGCGAACTGTTCGGTCAACTCGGCATAGATCTTACCGGCGCGGAAGGAATCACCGTTATCGCCCCTGACGGATTTATGAAATCATTCACAATAGATAAAATCGATGAAGTCCATTCGCAGCCGCTGTACTATGCCGGTCTTGATACCGAAACGCTGGGTATCGAGTGCGGTTTCGTTTATTACCCTCAAGATATTCCTGCGGGAGTATTGAACGAACAGCCCATCCCGGGCGAGCATCGCCTCATGATCGCTTACGAGAGAGACGGTATGGCTATAGAACCGTGTTATCTCGATCCGATAAACTTGACCATCGAGGGCGAAGGACCGTTAAGGTTGATTGTTCCACAATCGATTCCCGGATCACCGGACAGAGGAGTGGAGTATTCGCCCACTACATGCGCCGACGGGTACGATTACGACAGCGAAAAAGATCACAACGCAGGACCTATGGTTCGTGGCGCCATTATCGTAAGGATCGACCCTATGCCGGCAGGGCATGAGGAATTCGACTACATGAACGGCTGGGCTTATATAGATACGGAGGAACTTATCGTCTACGGCAACAACGTCGAGGAAGAATAAAAAAACAAGAAAGTTTCGCTTTTTTCTCCACTTGACGTATGGATAATACGGGCGGCCGAACGCCCGTACCCGTACGGAAAAAATCGGCGGTAAAACAACCGGCCTGTTCCGAACCGGGAGGGGAAGGCGCACCGACAAACAAGGAGGACAATAATTATGAACAAGAGTTTTGCCGCCGGCGCCTTGTTGGCGGCTCTGATAATCCTGTCGTCTTTGCCGCAACCTGCTCACGCCCGTCACGTGTTGGATGCGGGAACCAATCTCAGCTTCTGGTGGACGATATACGAGGAGAACGAAAACGGCATCAGGCAAATGGGCTCGCAAGACCCGGCGGCGGATGTAACCAGCGGATTCAGCATCAGGCAAGCCAGAGTTGTCCTGTATTACGAAGACACCGATCACAATCTTGGAGCCATGGCCCAGGTCCGGCTCGAGGAAAACGTCTCCATACTCGACTTTTACGGGGTATGGAAACCGCGCCATTATTTTAATTTATACGTTGGGCAAATGAAGATTCCTTCCACTTACGAGGTTCTCGCTTCCGATGCCGAACTTGATTTTATCACCCGATCTTCTTTATCGATGGACATTGCCGATTGGGCGTTATCTCGCACGCCATACCAGGGCTACGGCGCATTCAAGGGAATCCATTGCTACAACCGGGATGTGGGCATCGGGATAAAAGGATCCATCGGGCCTCGATCCGACCGGCGGCTTGTGCGGTATTTCCTGATGGTGTCGAACGGACTCGGCGCCGGCATCTTCATCGGGGGCAAAGAAAAAAAAGGGTTCATCTACAGCAACGATTTCGGGGACTACTTTTACGGCGCTCGACTTGATGTATCTCCGAAGAAGTGGCTCACCTTAGGGGGACATTACTCATACAACCGCCACGACAACATGCTGTTCAACGACGAGAAGAGCGTTTACGATCTTAACCGGTATTCATGGTCGGCGGACCTGCGCGTCAAATTTCCGTTGGTGCGGATCACCGGAATGTACGGCGGGGGAAAAGTGGATGAAGACTTTTTCGATACCGGCCTGGACAATATGGAATACTCCGGCTGGGAAGTAAAGGGCTTCGTTACCGTCTGGAAAGAGCACCTCGAATTGGGAGTAAGGTACGATGCGTACATCAATGAAAATAACGAAAACGGCGATGAAACCCAACAGAACAACTGGACGTTTGGAATAAACTTTATGCCGATTTCAGCTATACGTATACAGACAAATTACATAATCAAGAAAACCGAAAGCGATTACGAGCCGGACTTTGATGACAATATTTTCTTTGTGAACTTCCAATATCGCATGGCAGTCAGAGGCATTTTGGGAGGCAGAAGCGGTTCCAAATAACCGGCTATATACTTCGGCAGGCTTGCGAACGCGCAATTTTTCGGCGATATCGATTTTTTACCGGAATTCAGTCCGGTCATATGGACGTGATTCATCATTCCTAACCGTATATGCTGATGTCCATTATAAGCTCCCACTGAAGAATTTTGGGATGCTTTTAGTATTTTCGGTTCAATCTATGGCTGCCGGGCGCGCCATGTGCATTGACAATCTCGATTGATTTTTGTATAGTCAGTTCGTTTTCGGAAGAGGTTTAAACGAAAGTATAATATTTTTCGGAAAGAGAGGCTAGAAAATGGCGCATGAAGAAAAATCTCTAGGTGCGGTGTTCCAAAACCGTGTGGATAAATACGGCGACCGCGTATTTCTAATGGATAAAGGCAAGGGCGGCTATAAGGACATATCTTGGAAACAGGCGAACCGCCGGGTTATGGGAGTGGCGCGCGGTCTATTGAGTATGGGTATCGAGCCGGGCCAGAGGGTGGCCATATTGAGCGAGAACCGCCCGGAGTGGACTTTTACCGACCTTGGCTGTTTGTCCATCGGTGCGATAGACGTTCCCATATACGCAACCAACACGCCGGAACAGTGCGCTTACATTATTAAGGATTCCGGGGCGCGCCTGCTTTTCCTGTCGAACGGGAATCAGTTGGGCAAGATTCTGGCCAAGCGCGATGAGCTCGACGACATTGAAAAAGTCATCGTCATGGACGATTGGGCCGCTTACCCGTACCCGGAGTGGGTAATGGGATTCAAGGAATTCGTAAATAAAGGGCTTAAATACAAAGACGATGACCACGTCAAGGGTTTCACTGAAAAAGTTGCCGAGGACGACCTTGCGACATTTATCTACACCTCCGGCACCACCGGCAAGCCCAAGGGCGTCATGCTCAGTCATGGCAATTTCCTTGCCAACTGCCGAGACATAGAGAAGCTGAAGTTCATAGGTGATTCCGATGTTGCTTTAAGCTTTTTACCCTTGAGCCACTCTTTCGAGAGGACGGTGGGTTACTATATTCAGATTTATGTAGGCGCAACTATCGCGTATGCGGAGAGCATGGACACATTGCTTGTAAACCTCGGAGAAGTACGTCCGACTTATATGGCGAGCGTGCCGCGTTTCTATGAGAAAGTGTTCAGTGCGGTTAAGGCCGGGGTCGAGTCCAGTCCTCCGGCGCGTCAAAAGATATTCAACTGGGCCGTCGGCGTCGGCGAACAGGTGAGCAAGCGACTTATGCATAAGCAGTCCGTTCCGCCGTTTTTGGGCTTTAAATACAAAATTGCCAACAAGCTCGTTTTTTCGAAGCTCAAGGAACGCATGGGTGGCAGGTTGAGGTTTTTCTCCGCCGGAGGCGCTCCTTTGGCCAAAGAAATAGCCGAGTTCTTTCATGCAGCCGGCATACTTATTCTCGAAGGATACGGTCTGTCTGAAACCGCCCCTATTTTAACCTGTAACAGACCCGATGATTATCGTTTCGGAACCGTGGGGAAACCGGTCGATAGCGTCGAAATCAAGCTAAGCGAGTCTGACAATGAGATAATTGCAAAAGGCCCGAATATCATGAAGGGTTATTATAACATGCCGGAAGAAACCAAGGCCGTGCTGGAAGAAGACGGCTGGTTCCACACCGGCGACGTAGGGGAATGGACCGAAGACGGTTTCTTGAGAATCACCGATCGGCTCAAGGATCTGATCAAAACCTCCGGCGGGAAGTACGTTGCGCCGCAACACGTTGAAGGACAACTGATTCAGAACAAATACATCGAGCAGGTTAACGTCATCGGCGACCGTCGCAAGTATTGCACCGCGCTGGTCGTTCCAAGTTTCGATCAGCTCGAAGAATGGGCCCAGGGGCAGGGAATAAAGTACACCGACCACAAGGATCTCATATCAAAGCCCGAGGTGGTCAAGCTCATCGAAAAGGCAGTGGCGGACGTGAACAAAGACCTCCCAAGCTACGAAACCATCAAGCAAATCAGGTTGTTGCCCGAGGAGTTCACCCAGGAAAACGACATGCTCACTCCCACAATGAAGATACGGCGCAAAATAGTAAATAAGGTTTATTCCGACCTGATAGATTCGATGTACCCTAAGGAGTAAGACACCGACGGTTTTTTTATAAGGAATGGCCCGCCGTCACCGGTGGGCCTTTTCTAATGAGGAGGAGCAATGGCCGACGTCACTATCGATGGAATTCGTGTTGTTCTGGAGGGCGAAATAACAAGCGGCGGCCCGGTGATATTCGCCGTTCACGGTTCCGGGGGCGGCGCGTGGTTGTGGCGAAGGATGCGTAACGCGCTCGCCGAGCGGGCGTCGATCATCGCCGTTGACTTGCCGGGGCACGGAGCTACGGGATTTAAAGGCTTGACCTCCATCGAGGATTATCGCGAAACAGTAAGAACCGTCGCCGGCGAGTTGGGACTCGAACGCCCTTTCGCCATGGGGCATTCGATGGGCGGGGCGGTTATTCTGGACTGGGCGATTAACTACCCGGAAGAACTTGCGGGACTGGTGCTTGTGGCCACGGGCGCTCGCCTGAGAGTCAAGCAGGGGATATTTCAGTCGATAAAAGAGAATTACGATGGATACCTCGCAGGACTGGAAAAAGCGGCCTTCGGCGAGGACGTGCCGAACGACGTACTCGAGGAGACCCGAAAACACTCGAAACTCGCCTCCTCCGAGACGACGTACAACGACTTCGTGGCGTGCGATAACTTCGATATTATGGAGGAAATCGAGAGGATAAATCTTCCGGCCCTGGTTCTCTGCGGCGATTCAGACCTGCTGACGCCGCTCAAATACAGTGAATATTCCGCACGCAAAATGCCCGACGCCCAGTTAAAAACCTTCCCCGGCGCGGGCCATATGTTACCCGTCGAGCGCCCTGCCCAAGCCGCCGACGCTATAATGGATTGGTTAGGAACTATCGAATAATTAGTTTTCAGTCCAGACGGATGAAGACATGCGAAGTTCTCAGTGCGAAGTATGGGAAAAACAACTTCGCACTCAGCACTGAGAACCCCAGACGGGTCACCGCTCCGCTCCGATTCGCACCTCGCACTTTCGGTGAACATCACGCTTGTCAACGCGCCATGAAAAACCATATGAAATCCGAACAGCTTGCATTATTGGTGGTACAATTGTATATTTCCTAAGTGTATATACCGGTTAAACAATTAACTTCTCAAGGGAATACTGACATGGGAGTGTGGTAAAATGGAAGAAAAGCAGGTTAAAGGAACCATGCTGCTCGATTATGTGCGCATGATCCGTGGAAATAAAGATAAAGATTGGGACAAGTATCTTCAACCGGAAGACTGGGAAATAATTAATGGAAGAATTTTATCTTCCATGTGGTATCCTTATGAAAATTTTCAAAGGATCGGCCTTGCGGTTTTCCATGAAATTAGCGGGGGAAATTTAGAAACAGTACGGATTTACGGTAAGCTGTATTGGAAAAATCTTTTAGCAAGTGTTTACAAGGCGGTTTTAGGGGATCGTAATCCCTTTATGTGTCTGGACCGATTTGCAATTCTCCGCGGTCAATTTTTCAGCTTCGCCACCCATGAAATTAAAAAAATTGGAGAAAAACACGCTCATGCAGTTATCACCGTCGGTGAAGTCGATCCCGGTCTTGAACCATACTGCGCCCAACTTGCAGGCGGTTTCGACGCCATAATGGAACACGCCGACGCGGAAAATCCGAAAATTGAAACAATAGAAAAAGAGTGGAAAGGGGCTCTGGCCACTGTATTTGATATCGTATGGGAATAGTCTCGTACCATTCAGTTCCAATCCTTCTTGATAA
>Ga0180432_10003344_pt1 | contig 22974 bp, 19 predicted proteins | sample SS_ome_10_FD_132414 | JGI IMG/M metagenome (GOLD analysis project Ga0180432, IMG submission 132414) | Hypersaline lake sediment archaeal communities from the Salton Sea, California, USA - SS_1_MS_2 metaG | ecosystem: Environmental > Aquatic > Non-marine Saline and Alkaline > Hypersaline >...
CCTTAAGCCCCGATATCGTCGTTTTTATATATAGAAACTCTATCGAAATCTGCCCCCAAAATCGACCTCCATTAGTTATAATGAGCCGAGCGACCGTTTATTTTGACTACTCTCTTTTTACGGGCGGCGTGGAGTGGACGAGAAACACCCCTTTTTCAAGGAAATTCTTTGTGTTGTCGATCACATCCTTGTAGTAACAGATAAAGGTGTGCTGGTGGTCCAGGAGGATAAAATCGTTTGATCCTTTTAGGTACGTGCTCCAGACGCTCACCGTGCCGTCGTCGTCGCCGGGAATTCGCTCGGAGTATCCTTCCGTATCCCCCTTTCCCCCCGCGATTATGCCGAACTGGATATTGGGGGCGCCGCCGCACAGCTCGGTCAGGAAGTCCTCCCCCTTGGCCATCTCCAGTGCGCTGGGGCCGAGAAATTTGTCGGAGAGGGGAAACTCGCTGAAAAACTCGGCCGTGAACGCCCCCCGATTGGGTGGGGCTATCATAACCATCCGAGCGGCTTTGACCGGCCGGTACTTGTTGAGGTAACAGCGGGTAACCAGCCCCCCCATGCTGTATGTGACGAAGTATATCTCATAGTCCCCTTTTATCTTTGCCGTCTCCGAGACGATGGCCCTGTTTAAGAAATCGGCGTTCTCTTCCAGGCTCTTTTCCAGGCTGGGATAGGTCTCGTTGATGACGAGGTATCCTTCCAATTTAAGCTCTTTTTCGAGGAAGTTCATCGAGTACTTGGTCCTCATAAAGCCGTGCACCAATACGACGACCTTTATGGCGTTCTCGTCGGGGAGTTTTGCCTTAGGGGATGAGGGGGCGGCAAAGGTTATTGACGCAAAAATAAGCAGTGACAGTAGAGATCGAATTTTCACTTTTATCAATTTATAACGCAAGTTCTATAAAAATATCCTCAGGACAAGTAATTATTTTAAAGCTTTTTCTTCGTTCTGTCAAATTTTCTTGGAATTATCTTGAAATAAAAAAGAGTAGATGTTAAATTACTCCGATATCTGTCTATTTAGGGAGATTTTAATTGTCCTTTCCGCGCACACGAATGAGACGCCTCAGGATAAAAGAGGGCATTAGAGACATGGTGGCGGAGACCAGGCTCGATGTCAAGGATCTCATCTATCCTATGTTTGTGGTTCACGGAAAAGATATCAAGGACGAGATTCCCTCGATGCCCGGCTGCTTCCACCTGTCCCTCGATCGTCTTGTCGAGGAGGCCGGAAGGATAAATAAACTGGGCATCCCCGCCGTTATCCTTTTCGGCCTCCCGAAGGTGAAGGACGAGGTGGGAAGCGAGGCCTACGATAAGGACGGGATAATTCAACGCTCCATCAAGGCCCTTAAAGACAGTCTGCCGAAGCTGTTGGTCATAACCGACGTGTGTCTCTGTGACTATACGAGCCACGGCCACTGCGGGATCGTGGTGGACGGCGAGATAAAGAACGATCCTACCCTCGACCTCCTGGTGAAGATTGCCGTCTCCCACGCGAGGGCGGGATCGGATATGGTGGCCCCGTCCGATATGATGGACGGAAGGGTGGGGGCGATAAGGGTGGGTCTGGAGAAGGAGGGATTCAGAAACACCCCCATCATGTCGTATGCCGCCAAGTACGCCTCGAGCCTCTACAATCCTTTCAGGGACGCGGTGGATTCCGCCCCGGCCTTCGGCGACAGGCGCTCGTATCAGATGCAGATCCCGAACGCCAGGGAGGCGATGAGGGAGATAGAGCTGGACATCGAGGAGGGGGCGGATATCGTGATGGTAAAGCCGGCCGTCGCATATCTCGATATCATCTTCAGGGTCAAGGATCGCTTCGACCTCCCGGTCGCCGCCTATAACGTCAGCGGGGAGTACTCGATGGTAAAGGCCGCCGCGAAGGAGGGCTGGATCGACGGGGAGAGGGTCATGATGGAGATGCTGACCTGCATCAAGAGGGCGGGGGCCGATATGATCCTGACCTACTTCGCCCCCGAGGCGGCAGAGCTCCTGGCGGATATTTAGGGGGGAGTCGGCGCCATAACTTATGCTTTGCTGATGTGGGATACCCCCTATTTAATGAAGCATATGCGGCTGTTTTAGAGGGGAGCAGGGCATTTTCCGTAGACGGCCGAGGGCTTTCCACTCTTGAGACCATCCCGTTGGCCCTTCGGCCTTTTTACTTTTTTGATATATGATATAATATCGTAGAATTGGAGAGATCCAAGGCTGTTTCGACACCCACTTTTTTAAGAAGCCCAAATTTGAAAAATCATGATAAAAACGAGTCGGGCGGGTCGGGACCGAGGCTGATTGCCTGGGAGATTACCCGCTCCTGCAACCTTGCCTGCGACCACTGCAGGGCCTCCTCGGAGATGGGGCCTTACCCGGGGGAGCTTACGACCGAGGAGTCGCTTAAGCTCATAGGTGATATCGCCGAATTTTCAAATCCCATCATGATCCTGACCGGGGGCGAGCCGTTGATGAGGGAGGATGTCGCGGTAATCGCAAGGGCGGGGACGGAGCTGGGGTTGAGGATGGTCCTTGCCACCAACGGGACCCTCCTTTCAAGGGAGAGGGCGAAAGAGCTTCTTAAGGCCGGCATCAAGAGGGTGTCGATCAGCATAGACGGAAAGAACGCAAAGTCCCACGACGACTTGAGGGGTGTCCCCGGGGCATTTGATGGGGCGATCTTCGGTGTCGAGAGCGCAAGGGCGGAAGGACTCCCCTTTCAGATAAACACTACCATCACGAGAAGAAACATGGGCGAGCTTTCCGAGATGGAGGATCTTGTCCGTCGTCTGGGGGCGGTCGCCCACCATCTCTTCCTCCTCGTCCCCACGGGGAGGGGGAGGGATATGGCCGAAGACTCCCTCGACGGCGAGGAGTACGAGCGGATATTGAGGGACATATATCGATACGAGAGGGAGGCCCCCCACGAGGTAAAGGTCACCTGTGCGCCCCAGTATATGCGGATAAAGAGGGAGATGGCCCTGATAGACGGTATCGATATCGATTCGATGGAGAAGGCGGCTTCGTCAGCTCACGGGCACCCCGGCGACGGTAGTGATCTGTCCGCCTCAACGAGGGGATGTCTCGGCGGGATATCCTTCCTCTTTATCTCCCACGACGGCGATACACAGCCCTGCGGCTACCTCGAGGTCTCGGGCGGGAGCGTCAGGGAAAGGCCGATTAGGGAGATATGGGAGAAATCGGAGCTCTTTTTACGCCTCAGGGACTATTCCCTTCTGACCGGCAAGTGTGGCAGGTGCGAATACGTCGATGTCTGCGGCGGATGCAGGGCGAGGGCCTACTACCATAGCGGCGATTATCTCGCCCCGGAGCCGTTGTGTCCGTACGTCCCAAATCGCCTTGAAAAAGGGAGGGCAAAGGGGAACACCAAGGTTAATATAAAGTAGGCAAATAATACACTATATATGGTATTTTATTAAGATAATATAACTACATATACACTTTTCTCTTTACATAGTCGGTAAAATATGGTACTAAATGCCTAAAAGTTCTACCGATGAAAATAAAAAAATTAGAGATTCTCGGCTTCAAGTCCTTCATTGACAAGTCGACCCTCACGTTTCCCAGGGGAATCACCGCCGTGGTGGGGCCTAACGGCTCCGGCAAGTCGAACATCGTTGACGCCATAAAGTGGGCCCTGGGGGAGCAGAGCGTTAAGTCGCTTCGGGGTAAGGCGATGGAGGATATCATATTCAACGGCTCCGGGGAAAAGAAGCCCCTGGGGATGGCCGAGGTCACCCTTACGTTCACCCACGCCGACGGCATTGTCCCGCAAAAATTCTCCACATATCACGAAATAACGGTCAGGAGGAGGATCTACCGCTCCGGGGAGAGCGAGTATTTCCTGAACAAGACGCCCTGTCGATTGAAGGACATCAGCGGCCTCTTTATGGGCACGGGCGTCGGCGCAAAGACCTACTCCATAATCGCCCAGGGACAGATAGGGAGCATAATCTCCGCCCGTCCGGTAGACAGGAGGGTCTTTATCGAGGAGGCGGCGGGGATAACCAAATATAAGGCCAAGAAGATAGAGGCGATAAGGAAGATCGAGTCGACGAGGAACAACCTCTTGAGGATCGGCGACATAATCGGTGAGGTCAAGCGGCAGATGGACTCCCTGGCCCTGCAGGCGAAAAGGGCCGAAGAGTATAAGGAGCTTAAGGGGAGTCTCAAGAGGTCCGAATTGATGGAGGCCTCAAAAAGCTACATGCGCCTTTCGGAAGAGATAGACTCCGAGCAAAAGAAGCTTGTGAGCGTAGAGGAAGAGGAGGCGGTCGCCGAGGCCAGGCTGTTGGTCGTCGAGGGGAAGATGGAAGAGATGAAGGCCTCGTCGCTGGAGGTGGAGGAGCACTTTGCCCAGGTACAGAGGCGCTTCTTCACAAACGAGACCGAGATAAAGACGGTGGAGGAGTCGGTCAGGCATCTGAAGGAGAGGATCGAGTCGACGAGGCGGAGAAACGAGACACTGGAGGGGGAGAGGGGCGAGCTTGAAGGCTTCATTGAGGAGACGTCCGGGCGGATAGAGGCCCTCGAGGGCCGCATCCTGTCGTCTCAGGAGGAGGCGGAATCCCTGATGGGCGGTCTGAGAGAGATAGAGGGGAGGCTCTCCGATATTACGACGGTGGTCGACGATCTCGCTGCAAGGAGCGATGAGCTCCAGAAACGGCGGCTTGTCGAGGCCTCCCGGATATCGGAGCTGAAAAACGGCATCGACTCGGCCGTCAGATTGATAGAGAGGTTCACCGGGCTGATCGCCGAGAGGGCCAGCGAGCTCGGGTCCCTTAAAAACGAGATGACGAGGCTCAACACCCTTGTGGACGAGAGGTCGTCCGAGAGGGATCGTGTGGAAGCCGAGGTCAAGAATTGTGAGGAGACCCTCTCCGATCTGGATCTGAAAATCGAGGGCTTAACGAAAAGGGAGGCGGAGGTCTTAAGGGAGAGGGAGGGGGCGGAGTCGAGGCTGGCCAGGGCGGGCTCAAGGCTCGAAGCCCTTTTAGAGATGGAGAGGAACTACGAGGGGCTGAGCGAGGGCGTAAAGGGGGTGATGACCGGAAAGGAGGAGGGGGTAATCGGGATATTTTCCGATTTCATAGAGACGGACGAGATGCACGAGAGGGCGCTGGAGGGGTATCTGGGGGAGGCGGTGTCGGCGGTTGTTGTCAGGGGCGTGGAGGATGCCAGAAGGCAGATCGACCGCCTGAAGAGGGACGGCTCGGGAAGGGCGGTCTTCATTCCGATAGGGGATTTAAACGGGAGGGGTGACGGAGCGTCCCTCTCTGACCGCGGCGCCCTCGGCAGACTGAAGGAGAGCGTGAAGGTCAAGGAGGGGGGGGGGAAGGGGGGAATGGGAGGTGATATCCTCTCGTTTTTCGGCGACGCCCACCTCGTCGATACGCTGGAGAGCGCCCTGAGGATATGGGAGGAGAGAAAACCGAGTTTCCCGATAGTTACGCTGGACGGCGAGCTGGTGACCCCGGAGGGGCTCATCTTCGGGGGAAGCAGGGAGGGGGGGTTCAGTGTCCTTAAAAACAGGAGGGAGAGGGAGGCCCTGAAGGGGGAAGTGGTGGGGCTGGAGAGGGGACTGAAGGATATCGAAGAACGCCTCGAACAGACGAGGGATGAGCTTTCCTCGGCAAAGGCGGATTTCAAGAGGGAGGAGAAGGGGCTGGCTGATCTTAAAATAAGGTCACAGACGCTCAAGGCGGAGCTCGAGGCGGCAACAAACGACAGGGCGCGGGTCGAAAAGGCGACGGCGGAGATGGAGGCGGCGGTTAAAAAAGAGTCGGATGAAATAGCGAGGCTCAAGTCGGAGCGGGAGAGATTCCTCGATGAGCTTAAGGGCGCCGAGGAGAGCGAAGAAAGACTCAATGCGGATGACGAGTCTCTGAGGTCCGATCTTCAGGATAAGAGAAGGGTGATTAGGGAGGTTGAGGGGGAGGAGACCGAAGCGAAGCTCTCCTTGAATAAGGCGATCGGCCAGAAGGAGCACCTTACGGAGTCGCTGGAGGAGCTGAAGAGGCAGATAGGGCGCGCCGGGCGGGACAGGGACAACAAGACGAAGACCATCTCCGAAGGAGAGGCGGAGATTGTGGAGTTTACGGACAGGATTGCTGAAAGCGAGAGGGAGCTATCGGAGAAGATCGTTACCTCAAAGGAGCTCGAGGACAAGCTTCGAGACGCCAGGGCCGAGGTGGACGGCGGGCTGTCGAGGGAGAAGGCCCTCGATGATGAGCGGAAAAAATCCCAGGGGGAGCTGGCGGCGGTCAGGGAGGGCCTTCAGCAAAAGAGGGATGAAATCAGGGAGCTCGAGTGGGAGCTGGAGAGACTGACGGCGAACATCAAGGAGAGGTACAACGAGGAGATCGGTGAGACCTACATGAATTATATATCTGAGAAGATCGACGACGTCGATCTCAGTGAGGAAATAGAGAAGCTGAAGAAGAAGATAGACAAGTTCGGGGAGGTCAACCTGCTGGCGATTTCGGAGTACAACTCCCGGATGGAGAGGTACGAGTTCCTTAAAAGCCAGGAGTCGGACCTCCTGGATTCGATCGACTCCCTTAACAAGACGATCAAGAAGATCGACAAGAAGTCCAAGGAGCGGTTTCTAAATACCTTTGACCAGATAAACGAAAAATTCGGGGAGGTCTTTCCCCGTCTCGTCCCGGGGGGGAAGGCAAAAATAGTCCTGACGGATCAAGAAGATCCTCTCGAGAGCGGGGTGGAGATAATGGCCCAGCCCCCGGAAAAGAGGCTTTCGAGCATTACTCTCCTTTCGGGGGGAGAAAAGGCGCTTACCGCGATTGCTCTTGTCTTTTCGATATTCTTGATAAAGCCGACTCCCTTCTGTATGATGGACGAGGTGGACGCCCCGTTGGACGATATCAATATCGAGAGGTTCGTCGAGCTGTTAAAGGAGATATCTCTGACCTCTCAGGTAATCCTTATCACCCACAACAAGAAGACCATGGAGATGGCAGACACCCTTTACGGGATTACCATGGAAGACCCGGGCGTCTCCAAGATGGTCTCGGTCAAGCTTACGGATCACGGAGGATTGAGTGTTGTATCTTGAGGCAATAAAAAAGCTCGTGGAGAGAATCCCCGGGGCGACCGGATGTATAATGGTCGACAACAACGGGGAGGAGATAGTCGTGTATGCCAAGGACAATGAGTATCAGATGAAGCTCCTCGGAGCGCATATGGTCCCCATTCACAAGCGCCTCGAGGCCATATCTCAAAGGATCGATTCCGGGGACTATACCGAAATAGTCGTAAGAACCGATAACTTCTACATCATAACCTCCTCAATCGAAAAAGAGAACTATCTGATCTTGAGGCTTGCGCCAACCCCAAGCATAACTCCTTCCATAATGAATCTCAAGGAGGCCGTAAGGGATATTATCGAGGAAGGCTGATGTCGAAAGGTAGTTTTGTTTCCCGCCTTGCCAGAGGCCTGAGCGGCACACGAAAGAGCTTTACAGAGGGCGTTGACCTGTTGGCCGCGGAGCGCGAGAGGTTGAGCGAAAACACCTTCGACAGGATCGAGGAGATCCTCCTGACGTCGGACATAGGAGTGAAGCTTACCGAGACTATCATCGAAGATATATCCGGATGGGCCAAGAAAAACAAACCGACCAAATCGGGACTTGTCGATGAGATTAATCGTTTGCTCCTCTCGATCCTCAACGGATCAGAGGGGGGATTGATAAAAAGCTCAAAACCGCCCACTGTCGTCCTCGTCGTGGGGGTAAACGGGACTGGAAAGACCACCACCATCGCAAAAATAGCAAATCACCTGTTGTCCGAGGGAAACAGCGTACTTCTGGCCGCGGGGGACACCTTCCGCGATGCCGCCATAGAGCAGTTGATCCTCTGGGGGGAGAAAGTGGGCGTACAGGTCATATCGCAGGAGCGCGGCTCGGACCCCGCATCCGTTGCCTTCGACGCCCTCGAGCGGGCAAAGGCTAGGCAAGTCGATTACATTTTCGTGGACACGGCCGGGAGGCTTCACACGAAGTACAATCTGATGGAGGAGTTGAAGAAGATAAAAAGGGTCCTCAAAAAGGGGGTACCGGACGCCCCCCACGAGACCCTCTTGGTCCTGGACGCATCCATCGGGCAGAACAACATCGTTCAGGCCAGGAAATTCTCTGAGGAGATCGGGATTACGGGGATAGCGATGACCAAGCTTGACGGAACCGCCAAGGGGGGGGCGATCTTCCCCCTCTTCGATGAGCTCAAGATACCCATTAAATACGTGGGTGTTGGAGAGGGTGTGGACGACCTGGATCGATTCGAGCCGGATAAATTTGTGGAGGCTCTTCTGAGCGAGGATTAGGATAGGAAGAGCTCCTTTCCTATCAAACGGGAGCTTAATAATAGTATAGTTTTATAAATTCCTTGACTTTTTTCCCAGAAAATGGATAATTGGGATGTGTGGGGTTTCAAATCTGATGTTTGGGATCCAAGGGAATTAAAATGAAATGGACTTCGATAGGTTCAAGGTTTTAGAAGAGAAGATAGATTTACTTGTAAAAAGGTGCTCTGAGCTCAAGGATGAGAATCTCAGGCTCAGCCAAACATTGGCTCAAAAAGATCTGGAGGTTAGAGAACTTCGAAAGGAGATAGAGAGGATAACATCGGGAAGGGAAGAGGCCGATTCAAGGATTGAAGACCTCTTGAAGAAGATGGAGATGGTGTAATGTGGGGACAAGTTTGTTGATTTGGGGACCGGGGGGCGGGTAGGTTTTCATGTCTGAATGGGGAGGGGGGATTGGTGGATTGTGAAAGGGGGGGTGTGGGGCCGGGGGAGTGAATTAGGGGGTAAAGGGGAAGTGAGCGGTGAGATGGGGAGGGATAGGTCTAAAGGGGTGGGCGGTCTTGTGGTTTTAGTTGGGGGGTGTGGGCATTGGGCGGGCCTTATGGGCCACAGGCTATGTAAGGTTTTTCGATCGATCGTTTTTGCGCAATGCTGGCAGATATAAAGGGTTAAAGTGAAATTGGGATGTATGGGACTAATAGACAGTGGAGATGCTTCGAGGGTTCAGCGTGTGTCGAGGAGCGGGGATTAGAAAAAGAGAGTAGCCCTTAATATCATATAGACTGTTCTCCCAAACCGGAGGAGTTATTGCAGCGCAGGAAAAATTGCCGAAAAGATGAATCGGGGCCGTAAACGGCCGCGTCCCTCTCGATATTAAAATAGGAAAATACTCTATTTCCCTTCCTTGTCCTTTTAATCTAATAATTAAATAACAAACTTATTTATCCGCCCGATGCTTTTTATCGGGTCCGTTTAATTAATTTTCATGCCCCCTGCGGTGTACGTGATGGATGAGTTAATTTTGAGCCAACACAAACAAACTGGGAGCTGTCCCTTGCTGTGGTGTGTATGCCTTTCTATTAAGAAGGAAACCTAAAACAGTAATATGGCGCCCACCTGTTATATGCAGGTTCAAGTGAGACCAACACACGGCACCCGGCGGGGGGCATGATCCTGAAAGTTGATTTAAGAATTTGGATAAGGCAGAGCTGAGACGATCTATACTCAACCATAGAGAGGGTTTAGATAAAAAGGAGGTTGCTCGAAAAAGCGGGACAATTTGCCGGAAATTGATGGAAAACCCGTTTTTTGTGGAAGCGTCGTGTTTGGGAACATACTCTCCCATAAGGAACGAGGTAAACACCCAGGAGATTTTTCATTCCGCAAAGAGCCTGGGAAAAAGGGTGGGATTTCCGGTGACGTTGACCTCTATCAGAAAGCTCCTCTTCTTTGAGGTTCAGGACTTGAAAGAGCTTTCCTTAGGCGCGTTCGGAATAAATGAGCCGCCCTTTTTGGAGAAGAGCTTGATATCCCTCGATGATATTGACCTCCTGGTACTTCCGGGCATCGCCTTTGATGAGCGGGGATATCGGGTGGGATACGGCGGGGGGTATTACGACAGGCTGATCGGCGAAAGCAATTTCAACGCCGTTAAGGTGGCGATCGCCTTTGATATACAGATCGTTGAGAATCTCCCGAAAGAGCCTCACGATAAAAAAGTGGATTGCATTATCACCGAGAGTCGGATGATAAAATGTTTATAAAAAACAGCCTTACAAAAGGAGGTGTGTAAACCTTGTCAGCAGCAGAAATTATACTTGCAGTGAGTTCTGGACTGGTCATGGGAGTCTTTTTGGGCTTCTTGTTGAAGAGGATTTTATCAAACAAGAGGATTGAATCCGCCGAAGACACCGCTGCAAAGATTATTGATGAAGCGCACAGGAGTGCAGATTCTATAAAGAAAGAGGCCTCACTGTCGGCAAAGGATACGCTTTACCAGATGAAGCATGACTTCGAGATGGAGACGAAGGAGAAGAGGAACAACCTGAACTCCATGGAAAAGAGACTCGTCTCGAAGGAAGAAAACATCGACAGGAAGATCGAGCACCTGGACAAAAAGGAGGTGGAGCTTTCAAAGAAAGACAGGAGCCTCTCTCTTCAAATAAAAACAGTGGAGGAGAAAGAAAATAAATTAGATGAACTTGTCGAGAAACAGAAAAGCACCCTTGAGGATATAAGCGGAATTACCAGAGACGCCGCGAAGGAGGAGCTGGTCAGGCTTATAGAGGACGACGCAAAACACGATGCGGCAAAGAGCCTCAGGAAGATAGAGGAGGAGCTCAGGGAGAACGCTGATAAAAAGTCGGTCGAGATCATGTCCACCGCCATCCAGCGATTTGCGGGGGAATATGTAACCGAAAGAACCGTGTCGATCGTAACGCTCCCCAACGAAGAGATGAAGGGGAGGATCATCGGACGGGAGGGGAGAAACATACGCGCCATAGAGGCGGCCACCGGCGTCGATCTCGTTATCGACGATACACCGGAGGCGGTTATCCTCTCTTCCCACAATCCCGTCCGCAGGGAGATCGCCAGGATCTCCCTCGAGAAGCTCATCACGGACGGCCGTATCCATCCCGCAAGGATCGAGGAGATCGTTAAAAAGGTTACGGAGGAGCTGGATGCCAAGATACGGGATGCCGGGGAGCAGGCCTGTTTCGACCTCGGGCTTCACGGTCTCCACCCCGAGCTGATAAAGCTTATCGGGAGGCTCAAGTACAGGACGAGCTTCGCCCAGAACGTCTATCAGCACTCCCTCGAGGTGGCTTTCTTGATGGGGATCATGGCGGCGGAGCTGAAGCTCAATATCAGGCAGGCCAAGAGGGCGGGCCTCCTCCATGACATCGGAAAGGCGGTGGATCACGAGGTGGAGGGCCCCCACGCGGTCATCGGGGCGGACTTGGCAAGGCGTTACGGTGAATCCCACCGGATAGTGCACGCCATCGCCGCGCACCACAACGACGAAAAGCAGGAGACCCCCCTGGCGGTCCTCGTACAGGCCGCGGACACACTCTCGGCGGCGAGGCCCGGGGCCAGAAAGGAGATGCTGGAGACCTACGTGAGACGGCTGAACGAACTGGAGAAGATCGCAAAGTCGTTTAACGGCATCTCGAAGTCTTACGCCATTCAGGCGGGGAGGGAACTTCGCATTATCGTCACCAGCGATCAGGTGACGGACGAGGATTCGCTGATACTTTCGAGAGACATCGCCAAAAAAATTGAGGAGGACCTCACCTATCCGGGTCAGATCAAGGTAACCGTTATAAGAGAGACCAGGGCCGTAGAATATGCAAGGTAGTTGTATTTAACGCCCCTTCTCGAAGCTGTCTTGAGGGAAGGGGCATTTTTATCTATGCTTCAGATTATCTAAGTTTAAAAACGTCTATGCTTCAAAACGTTGGAAAGGAAGCGGTTTTAAAGGTCCTCTTTTTCGGGGACATTATCGGGAAGCCCGGAAGGAGGGTGTTGAAGTCTACTGTTTTAGGGCTTGTGGAAAAACACGGCTGCGACCTCGTTATAGCAAACGGTGAAAACGCCGCCGGCGGATTCGGGCTAACCGTCGAGACCGCCGAGGAGCTCTTTGGAGCCGGGGTCGATGTCCTGACCAGCGGTAATCATATCTGGGACAAGCGGGAGATACTGGATTACATAGAGAAGACCCCGAAGCTTCTGAGGCCGGACAACTACCCGAGGCCCACCCCGGGGAACGGATATATTAACGTAAAAACAATGGGCGGGACGGAGGTTTGTGTAATGAACCTCGTGGGAAGGATTTATATGGGATATTTTGACGATCCCTTTGCAAGGGCGGAGGAGATCATCTCGGGGGCCAAAACTCCGATTACCATCCTCGATTTTCACGGCGAGGACACCAGGGAGAAGGTCTCCCTGGCCCATTTCCTGGACGGGAGGATAAGCGCGGTAATAGGCACCCATACCCACATCCAGACGGCGGACGAGCGTATCCTCCCCGACGGCACGGCCTATATAACGGACGCCGGAATGACGGGCCCGAGGGACTCCGTTATAGGCGTCAAAAAGGAGAGGGCCCTGACCCGTTTCCTCACATCCATCCCCCAGAGGTTCGAGACTGCAAAGGGGAGGGTGGAGGCCCAGGGGGTCGTTGTCGAGATAGATAAAAAGAGCGGAAAGAGCCTAAATATTACAAGATTCAGGGAAAAATATCCGAAAAAGGAGAGCGATGAACGATAACCTTAATGAGCAGATGGACCTGATACTGAGGGGGACTGTAGAGATCATCTCCGAAGAGGAGATGGAAAAGAAGGTAACGGGTGCCATAAAGAGCAAAAAACCCCTGATCGTAAAGGCGGGATTCGACCCTACGGCGCCGGATCTCCACCTCGGGCACACGGTGCTGATCCAGAAGCTGAAGCATTTCCAGGAGCTCGGGCACACGGCCGTATTTCTTATCGGCGACTTTACCGGCATGATAGGAGACCCCTCCGGCAGGTCGGACACCAGGGAGCAGCTTACCCAAGAGGTGCTTTTAAAGAACGCCGAGACCTACAAGGAGCAGGTCTTCAAGATCCTCGATCAGAAAAAGACGGTCATCGAGTTCAACTCCAACTGGATGGGCAAGATGAGTGCGGAGGGTCTTATCGAGCTTGCGGCCCAGCAGACCGTGGCGAGGATGCTGGAGCGGGAGGATTTCAGCAACCGCTTCAAGAACAACCAGCCCATATCCATCCACGAGTTTCTCTACCCCCTTGTTCAGGGATACGACTCCGTGGCGCTGAAGGCGGATGTGGAGCTGGGCGGCACCGACCAGATATTCAACCTCCTCGTCGGGCGTGACCTCCAGAGACATTTCGGCCAGCCGCCCCAGATCGTCATTACGGTTCCTATCCTCGTCGGCACGGACGGCGTCAAGAAGATGAGCAAATCTTACGGGAACTACATAGGCATTACCGAGCCCGCAAAGGAGATATTCGGAAAGGTGATGAGCCTCTCCGATGAGCTGATGATAGACTATTACGAGCTCCTCTCCGACATCTCAACTAACGATTTCAAGGAGCTCAGGAGCAGGCTCGAGGACGGCTCGAAGAATCCGAAGGAGGCGAAGGAGGCGCTCGCCCTGGAGCTGACGGCGAGATTCTGGGGGAAGGAGGAGGCGGACAACGCCCTCGAGGAGTTCGGCAGGGTCTTCGCCAAGAGGGAGGTTCCCACGGACGTTCCCGAGGGGGAGTGTGTAATCGAGAAGATTATCGGAGATGAGGCCGAAACGGTGGACGGCCTCTGGATTCCGAGGATTTTAACGGAGCTCGGACTTACTGCATCCACCTCGGAGGCGAAAAGGATGATAAAGCAGGGGGCGGTCAGCATCGACGGCGACAGGGTTACCGAGGAGAACAGGGCGTTTGATACGGGTGAGAGTCGTCTCTTTAAGGTGGGCAAGAGAAAGTTTATGAAAATATCATTCCTGTAAGTTGGATTCTTACCGTTCCTTCACAGCCCGTCAAACATATCGAATGGTTTTTTTACCCGTCTTCATATTTTTTGTTGACGGGTTTGTACTTCTAAAATAGAATTTAATATAGGGGATAAGAGATCACTGTTTGGAAGGAATCCAATATGCAGTCCCCGTTAAAGCGGGAATCCAAAGGGGGGTGTATTTGCGTCGGGTGGCACTGACAAGCTCTTGCTTGTCAGTGGGAGATTCAGTCACCCCTGGATTTACATAGACAGATGAGCCGGTCAAGCCGGGAATGACAGAATAAACCATTCCCGGTCAGGCCGGGGAAGCCAACTATGTCATTCCCGTGAAAACGGTAATCCAGGGGGCGTGATCTGCGCGTTAGGCGGGATTGAAAGAATAGAAGATTCCCAGTTGGGTTAGAAATTATAGAATTAAAACCTTATCGCGGGAGAGAGCCTATGAAACATAAAAACGTAATTACCGACTTTTCATCGAAGGAATACACGCCCGCGGTCGACAAGACCGCCTTTGTACATCCCCTGGGCGCCGTTATCGGAAACGTTACGATCGGAGGGAGGGTCATGGTGTCCCCCTTCGCCTCGGTTCGCGGGGACGAGGGCCAGCCGCTGTTTGTGGGCGATGAATCGAACGTCCAGGACGGGGTGATTATCCACGCCCTGGAGACCGAGAAGGACGGGGTCGAGATACCGAAAAACCTCGTCGAGGCGGAGGGAAAAAAGTACGCCGTCTATATCGGCAAGAGGGTATCCCTGGCCCATCAGGTTCAGATCCACGGCCCGGCCAAGGTGGACGACGGCACGTTTGTCGGGATGCAGACCCTCGTCTTCAAATCGGAGGTGGGAAAGAACGCCGTGGTGGAGCCGGGGTGTATCCTGATGGGGATCAGGGTGGCCGGGGGCCGCTACGTCCCCGCGGGAACGGTGCTGAAGGATCAGGGTGATGCGGATGTCCTCCCGGAGATCACCGATGATTACCCCTTTAAGACGTTAAACGCCGGGGTCGTGCACGTAAACACCGCCCTGGCCGATGGGTACAACAGGGCCGAATTCTTCAAGAAGAAGGGATAGTCAAGGCGTAAGGCCGATAGGTGTTGGACAAATGACGGAGTGATAGATGTGAAATACGATTGCACCACGTCCGGAGGGCGATACACAGATTTTAATGCAATAAAGAGAAAGGGGCGGCCATTAATATTAAGTCCGCCCCTTTGTTTGACTGGTCCGAATAACGTTGTAAGGAAAATTTGCCTGTACAACAAAATAAATTTGTGAAATTTTGTCTTTAAAACGGGGAGGTTCCAACTTTCGTTACGGGAGCAACTTGCCATGCTTGGATATTTTATCAGCCGCCTTTCTATGAAGAACAACGGCCGGCACCCGGAAGACCGAAATTAAGCCGTCACCCGTTTATCCCCTACCGCCTACCTCCCCCTAAATCTTGTCGAGATCCCCGTATTTCGCCCTGGAGATAAGCCTCCCGACGACAGACCCGATGTACCTGTTGACGTAATAGAAGACGCCCATATCGATTAGCTCGACCAGGTGGCCGTCCGGGTCTTTCAGAAACATGACCTCAGTCCCCTCGACCACCATAGGCCCCGAGACCGGATCGATCCCTGCCTTGGCCAGACGCCTCTTCGCCCCCTTGATGTTTCCCACGTCCAGGGCGATGTGCGTCATGGCGGGGCGGTCCGAGTCGGCCTTCGCCTCCTTCTTTAGATGGGGCATCTCGAAGAGCTCGATTATCGTTCCCCACCCGGTCCGGAGAAGGGCGAATTTCACCTTTTGATCTTTCTTGAGGCCGTAGACCTCGTCGATTACCCCGGACGACAGCTCCTTGACCGAGATGATCGGAAATCGCAGTATCTCGTTATAGAACCACAGGCTCTTCCTCAGATCCTTGACCGCCATCCCCACCTGGCTCAATCCCTTTATTCTCATTTTGACTCCCCGCTCGAGATGTCAACCGCCCATAAATCTCTGCCGTTTGTAGTGTGTCTCTATTCGTTGGCGAAGTTTTTGATGAGACCGTTTACCAGATCGGACTTCTCCTCCTGGGGCATGTGCCCCGTCTCCGGGAAGACGACAGCACTGGAGCCCTTTATATCCCGGGTGAAGTTCTCGACGACGTCAACGGATATGAGATTGTCGTTCGACCCCCAGATTACGAGGGTGGGGGCCTTGATGTCTTTTAGATCCCCCTCTTTAAAGGGGTAGTTTTTCGTGAGATTTTTCATTACAATAAGGGGGACTTTTCTGGCGTACTCGGTCTTGTAGACGTTGTAGTAGGAGTCCACGACGTCGTCGGTAACGAAAGAGGTGTCGTAATAAGGTCCCCCCTTCAATGAGCGCTCCACCACACTGCGGTGATTCAGGGACATGAGTATCTCCCCCACAACCGGGTATTGCATTAGGGCAAAGACCAGAAAACGTCTCTTGACTTCGGCGTATCCTATGGAGTCTATGAGCACGAGTTTTGCCACCCTCTCCGGGTGGTTAAGCGCCGTCTTCATGGCGATTCCCCCTCCCATCGAGTTCCCGACAAGTATCGCCCTTCTGATCTTCATGGCGTCCATGAACTTGACGATGAAATCGGCGTAGCCGTCGAGGTCGTACTGAAAGTCTTCAGGCTTGTCGCTGTAGCCGAAGCCGGGCAGATCGAGGGCGTATACGGGAAACTCCTTCCCCAGTTCCTCGATGTTGAACCTCCAGGTGTAGAGGCTGGCCGTGAATCCGTGAATCAGGATGATGGGCGTCTTGTTCCCCTTTTCGAGACCCTCGACCCGGACGTGTATATTCAGCCCGTCGATCGTGGTGAAGGAGCCGTAGTCGACGAGGTCGGCCGCCGGCACCGGGGCCTTCGATTCCTGCACCGCGTAGTTTATTCCGAGGGCCACGGCCAGAACCAGGACCAAGATCAAGATAACTCCCAACAGTTTTTTCATCTATTACCTCCTGTGGCAAAGGATTGTGGTAACTTAGAATATCGCTCCATCGTATCCCCATCAGGTCGGGGATTAAAATAACGACTTTGCATCGTATCATATAAGACGTTTTTTGGGGAAAAATATTCTTAATATTTACGGCATCTTGATTAAATGACAAGATCGGCGTCCCTCATCCAAGGGGCTGTTTGGTATACGGCGGCCACGTCTTTGAACTACGGCGGTTTTTCCTCATGGAAACTTGAGATGCCCGTTATCGAAGTTGAGGAGACGGGACTGTTTGAAACGTCCTCCTTTACTCGTCTTCGTGATCGTGGTCGTGACGATGATCGTGGTTGTGGCCGTGATCGTGGTCGTTGCCGTGATCGTGGTCGTTTTCTCGATGTGGATGGTCGTGCGTGTGGGGCACCCCCCGGATATGGTCCATTAAGTGCTCTCTTCCCTTGGTACCCTCGAGCCAGCCGTAGTCCGCATCCTCTTTTGCGTCGAGTTCTTTGAAGTACGGCTTTATGTCGAGGAGGGGGGTGTCGTCAAAGATGTCGAGGGGAGACGTCAGTATCTCGTTTCCCTCGATGCGAAGGAGCTTCACTATCGAGAGCCCTATCGGGTTCGGCCGGCTCGGGGACCTGCTGGCAAACAGCCCCACCTCCCTTCCCCCGGTCCAGGGGGGCGAGACCTTCATACTCCTCCCTGTTCCCGTCATGTTCAGGTAGGAGATGACGTAGATGTATCTGAACCTGGAAAGCTCCTCAAGCCCCGCCTCGTATTCGGGAAGCAGGACAAGGCGGAATTTCCCCTCGCCGATGTCCCGCTCTATTGGCTGGTAGGGCGCCCTCTCCCTGTAAGGCGTCCTTATCGTCCCTATCGGCTTCAGGTGGATATCGTGAGAATCTTCGCTCTTTTTCGACATATCGAATTCTCCTCAATTACAACAATTCAAAAAAAGTGCGACAGCTGATATGTATAGAAAAATAGAAATCGGGTTTAAGTAATCACTCTTCATCGAGGAGCATCTTCGCAAGCTCGACCGCGTTCTTGGCGGCGGAGCCGGCGTGGCAGTTGTTGAAAAAGACCATGGTCGTCGTCGCCTTCATGGCGAGCTTCACGATGTCCTCCAAGAGCTCCGTCAGCTCATCTCTGGAATATAAATAGTCGTAGCGCACCTCAAGGGGCGCGTTGTACCAGTTTTTGTTTCTACCGTGGAGCCGAACGTAGGCCAGGTCCGTGGTCGCCACAGGGTTGAAAGGCATAAGGCCCCTTATCTTCGGCTCGTCCACCACGCAGTAGCCAAGGCCGTTCTCTTTTAAGAAATCTATCGCCTCCTCCCCGTGCCAGTTCCTGTTCCTGAACTCGACCACCGTCGGAATATCCTCCATCCTCTCCCTGAACTTCTTGAGATACTCGAGGTTTTCCGCCTTGTTGTGGAAGGAGTACGGGAACTGCGCCAGGACACATGTAAGCTTTCCCTCGTCTATCAGCGGAAAGAGGGATACCTTGAACTTCTCGAACGCCCCGGAGTTGTTGACCATCTCCTCCCTCTTCTTGTCGCTCCAGAGGTTGTGGGTCATCGACTGGTGCGCCTTGACCACGAAGCTGAAGCCGCCGGATGTCTTGTCGCTCATCGAAGAGAGGGTCTTTGCCGAGGGCATGGCATAGTAAGTGTAGTTTATCTCGACCGCATTGAGGCCCAGCTCCTCCTCGTAGAACCTGAGCCACTCCCGCTTGTTCAGACCAACGGGATAGACGGGGCCGACCCAGTCGTCAAAGGAGAAGCCGCTCGTCCCTACCTTTATGTCCATCGGTTTGCCTTAACGGAAGAAATTGGGAGAATCCTCATATCTTTTTCAGGTTGTAGTATCCCTTGAGGATGTACTCCTTAAGCCGCTGGGGGACGAGCTTGAGAGCGATGTACGAGGAGACCGCCCCCTTCCCCGCCGGGTACCTGATGCGGGGGGACTTCGTCCTTATGACCTTGTATACCACCTTTGCAACGTCTTCCGGGGGGCCGGCGTTCTTCACGTTTCCCCTCACCACGTCAACGACGTTCTTGTAGGCTACGGCGTAGTGGTCCGTCTTCGCCTCGGTGATCAGGTGATGGGAGGCGATGTCGGTCTTGATGTCCCCCGGCTCGACGAGGACGACCCTGATATTCTGGGGGGCAAGCTCCATCCTGATCGACTCCGTCAGCCCCTCCAGGGCGAACTTCGACGATGCGTAGAAGGACTGAAAAGGTATCCCCACCACACCCGCCAGTGACCCCACGTTGACGACGAGCCCGCCCCCGGTTTTTCGCATCTCGGGGAGAACCGCCCTGATGATGTTTACGATCCCGAAGAAGTTCGTCTCGAATATCGCCCTCCCCTGGTCGTCCGGCATCTCCTCGAAAGGGCCCAGGTGGCTTATCCCGGCGTTGTTTACGAGGACGTCTATCCCACCCATGATATCTATAGCGTCCACCAGCCCCTTTTTGACGGAATTATTGTCAGTGACGTCCATCGCGACGAACTCGAAGGGGCAATCCTTCACGAGACCTTTGGGGAGCTTCGACACGTTTCTTGTAGTACCCACGACCGAAAACTCGCCCCCGCCCTCCCTCTTAACCAGATAGCTGGCGATTGCGAAGCCGATCCCCATCGACGCCCCGGTGACGAGGACACGTTTCCTCTTTGAACTCTCTGAACCGCTCTTGACCATTTTTCCCTCATCCCCCTTTCTTTAGACACGAGTATATGAGATGGCTCGATACGTGTCAATACTAATCGGTAGGGGGGGAGGTCAGGGGGGTCATGGTCAAAAGTTTTATGGCCTTTTTCGCCTTTTAAAGGTATAATCATTTTAGTGATTTTGGTTTTGCTTTAAGGGAATGATTCGGATTTACGAGATCGGGGGTGACCGATGAAGAAGGTCGAAAAACCGTGGGGATACGAGATCATATACGCCGAGAACGAGAGCTACGTGGGGAAGATCCTCCACGTCCTGAAGGGGGAGATGTTGAGCCTCCAGTACCACCAGTTCAAGGACGAGACGCTCTATCTCCTGTCCGGCCTCGTGGAGCTTTTGGTGGATGAGGGGGGCGAGCTGAAAAAGACCGTGATGAAGCCGGGCGATACTTATAGGATAAAGCCGAAGACGAAGCACCGGATAACCGGGCTCGAGGAGTCGGACATTCTGGAGGTGTCGACGCCGGAGGTTCACGACGTGGTCCGCCTCGAGGACAAGTACGGCAGGGTGTCAAAGAACAAGTACGGTGTCATCATGGCCGGCGGCTCCGGGGTTCGCCTCTGGCCGAGAAGCAGGAGGAAGAGGCCGAAGCAGCTTCTCGACATCATCAGCACGGAGCCGATGATCAAGGAGACGATAAAGAGGATTAGGGATGTCATATCCGAGGACAATATAGTAGTAGTGGCCAACGAGGAGCACCGCACCGAGCTCGAGAAGGAGATCCCGGAGATTCCGGACAACCACATAGTTTTCGAGCCGACGGCCAGAAACACCGCGACCTGCATCGGCCTTGCGGCGATGCTGATCGAGAGGATGAACCCGGAGGGAGTCATGGCGGTGTTTCCCGCCGATCACCTGATCACGGAAGAAGAGACCTTCGCGAACCTCCTCGAGACCGCCTTCGAGCTGGCCTCCCAGACCGATATGCTGATCACCCTCGGCATGATGCCCACCTATCCGGAGACCGGTTACGGCTATATAAAGGGAGGGGAGCTCTTTCGGAGCTTCAGCGGATTCGATTTTTTTGTGGTCGACGAGTTTCAGGAGAAGCCGGATAGGGAAAAAGCCGAGGAGTTTCTGAAATCTAACGAGTACTACTGGAACGCCGGGATATTCGTCTGGAAGGCGAGGGTGATCCTTCAGTCGATAAAAAAGCACCTCCCGGAGCTTCACGCGGCCCTGGTGGAGATTTCTGAAGGGCTGGACAAGAAGGTCGAGCTGTCGAAGCTCCTTAACGAGATATATCCGAAGATCGAGCCTATCTCGATAGACTTCGGCGTGCTGGAAAGGGCGGAGAACGTCCTGGTGGTTCCGGGGGATATCGGCTGGAGTGACCTGGGGGGATGGGCGGCGCTTGACGGGCTGATCGAGAAGAAGGGGGCGGGCGACAACATAACATGGTCGAAGCACATCAACATCGACACGAAGGAGTGCATCATCTACAGCCCGAAGAAGCTGGTTGCCACGATAGGCCTTGAGGGGATCATCATCGTGGAGACGGACGACGCCCTCCTCGTATCGACCAAGGACCGCGCCCAGGACGTAAAGCTGGTGGTGGAAAAGCTCAAGGAGTCTGGCCTGGAGGAGTATCTCTAAATTGAGCGGCGGCGGCAATGGATCCTAAGATCTTCAGGGAATACGATATCCGGGGCGTCTACGGGCGGGATTTGACCGAAGACGGCGCAGTGAGGATCGGCTTTGCCTACGGGAGGCTTTTGAGAGAGCGCCTCGACTTGGATAATCCGAAGGTCACCGTGGGGAGGGACGGGAGAAAAAGCGCCGCGCTGATCTTCGACGCCCTCGTCTCCGGGCTTTCCGCCGCCGGCGTTGCGGTCGTGGACATCGGGTTGTGTCCCACTCCCGTCCTTTACTTTTCCCTCTTCAACCTCCCCGTGTCCGGGGGGATAATGATCACCGCAAGCCACAACCCCCCTCAGTACAACGGCTTTAAGATGTGCGTCGGTACCCAGGCGATCTTCGGGGACGACATCAGGGCGATAAGGGACCTGGCGGGAGACGCCCTGCCTGCAAGTGCCTCCGGATTGGGGACGACAACCAACGACATCGTCTTAGACTACAACAATTGTCTAATAGAAAAGTTCGGGGCGCTGAAGGAGCTGAACAAAATAAATCCGATAAGGGTCGTTCTCGACTCCGCCAACGGGACGGCGGGCCCGGTCGCGCCTCAGCTGTTCCGCTCACTGGGAATCGTTGTCCACGAGCTATTCAGCGAGGTGGACGGCGATTTCCCGAACCACCCCCCCGACCCCACCGACGAGGCGAACCTCGAAGAGCTGAAGAGGGCGGTTCTGGACGCGGGGGCCGACTTCGGCATAGGCTTTGACGGCGATGCGGACAGGGTAGGCGTGGTGGATGACAAAGGGAGGGTCGTGGTGGGGGACCAGCTCATGACGATATTCTCGCGCGACATATTGAAAGAAAACCCCGGCGCGGTGGTCATCGGGGACGTCAAGTGCTCCAAGGTGATGTACGACGAGATTGAGCGGGCGGGCGGGAGGGCAATAATGTTCAAGACCGGCCACTCGTTAATCAAAAAAAAGATGAACGACACGGGCGCGCTGCTGGCGGGGGAGATGAGCGGGCATATTTTTTTTAAGCACGACTACTTCGGCTACGACGACGGCATCTACACGGGCCTGAGGCTATGCGAGATAGTGGCGAGGGAGAAGAAATCCAATGGGGCGACGCTCGCCGATATGGTGGACTCGCTGCCGAAGATGCACAACACGCCGGAGATCCGCGTCCCGGTGGCTGAGGAGAGGAAGTTCGAGGTCGTGGAGGCGGTGAAAAAAAGACTCGTGGGAAAATACAACGTCAACGACATCGACGGGGTGAGGGTGGACTTCGCCGACGGCTGGGGGCTTATCCGGGCCTCCAACACGGAGCCTGCGCTGGTCATGCGCTTCGAGGCGGAGACGAGGGAGAGGCTTGACGAGATCGAGGCGTTTTTCCGGGGCGAGCTCGAGCGGGTGGGCGCGGGGGTGTAGGAGGTATGGATGTTTCCGTTACTTTTTCCCCATAAAAATTTCTTGACATACCTTTTAAAGTTTTTGTCCTTAACAGGATGAAAATGGAGATTGTATAATGAGCATAAAAGTAAGAATTATTTTTATTTCCTTTGCTTTAGTATTTATAGCTGGGCTTTTTGTTTTAAGTAACTACATTGATATAAATCCTTACTTGAATATTTTGGGCGCAGTATCAAGTTTTATTCTCGTTGTCGTAATTTACCTACAATTAGAAATAATGAGTCGACAAAATAAAATTTTAGAAAAACAAACTGAATACATAGACAAGCCTTTAGAAATTATTATTACTCGGCATAGCAGTTTATCGGATTTTATTAACCCAACACCTGATTTGGAAAAAATCTTTGATAAATACTTAGAAAAAGACAAGTTAAGCATAGTAAAAAAAGAAGAA
>Ga0180432_10003345_pt1 | contig 22971 bp, 18 predicted proteins | sample SS_ome_10_FD_132414 | JGI IMG/M metagenome (GOLD analysis project Ga0180432, IMG submission 132414) | Hypersaline lake sediment archaeal communities from the Salton Sea, California, USA - SS_1_MS_2 metaG | ecosystem: Environmental > Aquatic > Non-marine Saline and Alkaline > Hypersaline >...
AGGAGATCGTACGCTGTATTACCGCTGACGGTCATGATATCGATCTGAAAGCAAATATTGAGAACCCTGACCAGGTGGAGATGATGCTCAAACAGGGCTTGAATGGGATAGGGCTCTTTCGAACTGAATTTTTCATCTCTACGGCCAGTACCATGCCTACCGAGGAAGAACAGTTCCAGATGTATCGAGATGTTATAGAGAAAGCGAAAGGAAGACCGGTAACCATTCGAACATTTGATATCGGCGGGGATAAACAGATCGGTGTTTTCTCAAAGTGCACAGGAAGGAATCCCTCTCTCGGTGTGAGGGGTATTCGCAGGCATTTAACCGAACGGGTAGAAGAATTCCGGACACAGCTCCGGGCTATTGTACGCGCCGCATCCGGCAACAAAGTCAGTATACTGATTCCCATGGTTACCACGGTAGATGATATCAAAAAAGTCAAAGAGCACCTTTCAGATATAAGCAGTGAGTTGCGTAGAGCAGATGGAGCCTTTTCGAATGATATTCTGCTCGGGGCCATGATCGAAACTCCCGCAGCAGCCATTGCTGTTGATGAGATACTTTCAGAAGTTGATTTCATCAGTCTGGGAACGAATGATCTTTTACAATATTTTATGGCCGCTGACCGTGATAATGAGCGGGTCATTCACTACAATGACGCGTCAAATCCGGTTTTTCTGAAATTGCTGGATTCCATCATCAAAGAGGCCAGAAAGATGGGAAGGGAGAGAAATGTAACTATCTGTGGAGAGACAGCATCCGACAGGCGAGTTATTCCGAAGCTCCTTTCTCTGGGCTACCGATCTTTCAGCATCTCGCCGTCATGTGCACCGCTCTTTCGAGATGTCTGTTCCCATTTCAGGTCAAAAAGTTTTTACAATAAATAGAGAATATGAACCGATGAAGAAGGGGAAAAGGGATGATACCACAGGAGATTGAAAGTAAACTGCTCCAGGCGGTTGCATTGATAAAGAGTTCTTCTCATACGACGGTGTTCACCGGTGCGGGAGTTTCAGTTGAGAGCGGAATACCCCCTTTCCGCGGCAAAGATGGATTATGGAGCAGAATTGATCCGGTCTTTTTGGATACCATGTACTTTTCCAGATATCCGGAAGAATCATGGAAGCTTATCAAACATATCTTTTACGACTTTTTCGGAAATGCCAAACCCAATCGGGCGCACTACGCGCTTGCACGTCTGGAAGAAAATCAGCTCCTGCGCACGGTCATAACCCAGAATATCGACAACCTCCATCAGGCAGCCGGCAGCAGGGATGTCATTGAATATCACGGGACGTCGCGAAAATTAATATGCACCCATTGTGGACAGGTATTCGATGCAACAGAGGCTCTTCTGGAAAATATCCCACCGCTGTGTCAAAACTGTTCCAGTGTGTTAAAACCCTGTTTTGTCTTTTTCGGAGAACCGATTCCGGAAGAGGCTAATATCCGATCGCTCAATGAGGCCAGAGAGGCAGACCTTTTCATCGTTATAGGAACCACCGGCGAAATTCAACCCGCTTCAATGATTCCCATTATTGCCAGTGAAAATGGCGCGAAAATAATCGAAATAAACGTCGAAGAATCTCGCTACACCAGCAGTATCACCGACCTTTTCCTCAAAGGGAGAGCGACGGAGATCATGGGATACCTGTTGGAGAGTTTATAACCGGTGTAGTGGTGCAATCCGGGAACTTTCAGCAGTCCCGGAAGAACATGACAATTCCTGATCGGGGATGAGATGTATTCCTCCAAATAGAACTCAGTTTCCTGTATGGCTGGATGAATTGTGATGTCAGCAGGACCTCACTCAATTAAAAAGAGGCATCAAGGGTGATTATGGTATTCAGACCCGGTGAATAAACTCCGGAAGCATGATACTTGTATTTCTCATTGAAGATGTTTTCCACTGCAGCCGTTACCCGATATCGTTTGTTTATGAAAATGCCACCCCGCACATTCAGTGTCCACCACCCCGGCGTTCCGCCTTCCGGTATGCGCACGTCCGACTCGTCCTCGGGCGAGAGCCGGTCCTGCTTCCCCGCAGCGCGAACAAAGGTTTCAAGAAAAGCATACCTGCGTTTGCCGGCGGGAGTCTCCCAGCGCAGCGTTGCCTGCCCGTACAGAGGCGGGATGCGGGTGACCGGGACCTTTTCGCCGCTCTCCCGTTCCTCCTCACCCCAGGTATAGGTTATCATGCCCGACAGGGATACACCGTAAAAGGGGCCGATGGTCATGTCCCCTTCCCCGCCGTAGATCACCGCCTCCCCGCCGTTTACATTATGCACGACGGTTTTGCCGTTTACCAGCGCCTGCCCCTGCCAGGTGGTGTCCTCCCGATTGATGATATCCGTTATGAAGGAAACATAGCCCGAAGCGCCAAGCCGTATTTTCCAGAAGGCGATCCTGCCCAGGAGCTCATAGGTGTCGGACTTCTCCGGGCCGAGCTCGTCATTGGGGATATGGAAGAATTTTCCCGTATCACCCAGCTGCACCGCCTCCTGCATGTTGGGGGAGCGGAAGCCCTGTGAGAAGGTGAAAGCAACTGTCGCGGCTTTCTCATAGAGGTATTTGAGAGCGCCCAGGAAAACATGCCCGCTGTCCCTGAAGTCCACCGCGGGGAGGGTATTCGTGGCATCGGCCTTCCCGCGCATGCCGTGATATCGGTATCCGGAGCTCAGCTCAACCGTGTGGCCGGCCGCTGATCTGAGCGGGGTGAACTCGGCCATAACATAGGCGCCGTAATTATCGTAGGTTGAACCGTCAGGGTACGGACTGATGGGGGACAGCTCCCAGGCACCGTAATAGGTGGTGTTCTCCAATTGCTTTGAGTCGACCATATCATGATACCACATGCCGCCGTAAATGAGCTCCAGCATCCTTCCGAAAAGGCCGGTGATGAACTTCACATCAGTGCCAATGGTATCTACCGCTGTCTCATCGCGGGTAACGGACGTTCTCGTTTCCAGGTTGTCTTCAAGGGCTATGTTGTCCTTCACCTCCCTGAAGTACTGATACGAGGCGGTGAGTTCCCCCCGGGTATTGAGTGTTTTCGAGCGGAGGTTGATGCGCCCGTACACGAGATGGTCTTCGTTATCGTACAATTGCAGTTGTTTTTTATCATACAGCTTGTCGGTTCTCCCGGCATCTTCTATTTTGGTCATCAGATAGGTAATGCTGAAACGCCAGCCGTCAAGGATACCGTCGCTGACAGTGTACGACATGCTGGCAAATGACGAGGACTGATCATAGCCGCTATAGGGCTGCACCTTGATGTCTCCGCCGGCCCGCAGGTCATCGTACTTCTTCTTTGAGACGCCGCCGGCAAATCCCAGACCGTTATATCCGCCGCGAAAATGCCCGTGACCGGTCAGGCCGTCATCCGCTGACTCATAGCGGGTCACAAAGGTGCCGTTCAGCATTAACCCGGTTTTCCCGCTGTACAGGAGCGGGGTGATCGGAAAGAGCTGTATAACGCCGCCCATGGCGTCGGAGCCGTAGAGCACTGAACCGGGACCCCGCAGCACTTCTATTCGCTCGAGGGAGAGGGGATCAACGAGATTGAGGTACTGCAGCGGACCGGTGCGGTAGACGGAATTGCTCAGCCTGACGCCATCAACATAGATGAGCACCTGCGGCCCGATAAGCCCCCTGAGAATCGGAGAACCGCCGGCGTGATTGGTCTTCTGTACAAAAACGCCGGGAACCTCCATCAACGCCTCGGGCGTGGTCCGGGGAGACTTCTCCTTCAGATCCTTTATCCCGTAAACAGAAACGGAGCGGTTGGATATGAAGGGGTCTTCGGGCCGGCGCCGGGCCGTTACGACCACATCGGCGAGATACAACGGCTCCTGATCGGTCGTATCATCATTCTCAAGAATCGATCGCGGTCCAGGTTCGGTATTATCATCGCCCTCCTGCTGTGCAGTGACCGGAACGGTAAACAGTAGAGCGGTGACGCACATTAATACGGCACAAAGCAGTTTTTTCATCACACGGTACCCCCGTTGTTTTTCTATCGTAGGGCCGGTAAATCGTCAAAGACATTGAGGAACTCGCCGACTCGTTGCAGCAGGAAACAGTTGCTGCGGCGAAACCAAAAAATAGCAGTGAAAGCCCACAATCAGCAAAAAACACACCCTGCCCTAGAGCTGCACCGTCAGTGATCTGCTCCCTCTTCTCGATATGGAAGACACATGACGCAGTACTCGTTCCCGGTTCCCTTTGCGAATCTTTATGGTATATTTCCCCTTTGCAAACACCTTCGGATCCCAGCTCCTTCCCCGAATGCGGAGCGTATACACTGTTTCCCCGTCCTTCTCGTCAATAACCTGGACAACAGGATTAACGACGCCGCTCATCACAAGCCGTGGCAGGTACGCAGCAGCCTCCCGGCCATAATTGTCCTCCTGCCGTACGGTGACAGGCCAGTGCCGGTACTGCGAAGCATCCGAACTCTCAATGTTCACCTGCCGTGGCCAGCACTCGAAGGTAATCTCCCTGCTACTCTTGATGAACCTGATGACACCGAATCCCGCCGCACGGGTTGTCAGCTTATCGTCATTTGGCTCCCGCGTGGGATTCGCCACCGCCACCATCCGAATCCTATTGTTGAATCCGTCGAGAAAGTTGCCGAGATACTCCGGCATCCCCTCCGCGCGGTCCTCTCCCGGTTCCAGTGGATCCCACCACCTGAGATAGAAACTTGCGATGGAGGGAACGCAGAATGAATAGCCGGCATCGCACCACCGGTCCACTCCGTGATGAATGACCGTCCCGAGGTGCTGATCGCCTGCGATCATGACGGCGAAAGCTTTCCGTATTTTTCGCAGTGCACGATTTCGCCCCGACTGCGGCCAGCCGTTGCAATCGAGATCGGCATACACCCGGTAATCGCGATCTCCTGAGAGGTGTGACGCGCACGCGAAAATGGTCTGCGAGAGGACAGCCTTCATGCTGCAGTCATGCCAGTCTGCAGCCCAGCTTTCGAGAAAGAGCAGCTGGCGCTCCCCCAGGAGTATGGCTCCCGGAATATCGAGCTTTGCCGCATCGTAGCCCGGCTCAACCACGTGATCCGGTCGGTCCGCCTGCTGGGGGATGACATCCACCGGCGGCGACTTGAACTTGCGGTCCTCGATAATGGCGAAGTTGACGCCGCCCACCGTTATATCGGTATAGTACACCTTGATGCCGTTCTTGACCGGCGCAGGATCGTACGGATCGGGCAGGTGGCTGGTCTGTGCGCGCTCAACCATCTTCACGTATTCTATGTCCGCGGCATATCCGCCATCATCACCCGTGCGGGTATGAGATTTTTTGCCGCTCGCTCCCCAGAGATTGTCCTGCCCCACGTCGTGATCATCGGGTATGGTGATAGTGGGGATGTTGCGGATTACCTCACCGAAATCCCGGCCGAACTTCAGCCAGTAGGCGTAATGCCAGTAATGATCGTACACCTGATCGCCTGAGAAGAAGAGGAGGTCAGGTTCGAGCCGCTTGATATTCTCAACAATATCGTCTTTCGGGATATCACCACCGGCCCAGGTATAGATGGCGTTCCCGGTAAAGGCGGCCACCACGATGGTATCCTTATCAACAGGGTCCCTCTTGATGGTGCCGGTGTAGAAGGCACTTTCACCGTGTACCAATCGATATTTGATATCCCTCGATGTATCCCAGTTTTCAACACGGAAATGGGCGGTCCAGCCCCGTTCGACTACGGAAGATTCGGCAATTTCTCTCCAGGCACCATTCTCAAAGACCTGCAGCCGAACTATACGTTCCTCGTCATCCTTCAGCGGGTAGAGCTGGGCGGTCATCTTCATCACCCTGTCATGTACCGTATACAGGGCGAAGCAGATGACCCTGTCACGGGAAACCTCCGGAATATCAAGGGTCAGCTTCGAGTAAATGGGAAGCACTATGCTGCCCATAATCTTGTTGCATCCTACCGCTGCCCCAAGGAACAGTATGAGAATGAGCAGTGTCGTGAGTGCTCTTCTTTCAATCATTCTGTTTCTCCTCCAGATCATGTGAAGATTTACCCTGCGGGCACCGTTAATGGTATTCCGTATCAGTTTTCTGCACGGGCAGAGGGTTCTTTTTATTTATGCAGGAACACATTCATTGCGTTAACGAATCTGGGAATCGGCAGTACTCTACTGTATAAATAAAGCTCGCTGCTCTCATAAGACAGCTCCAATCGACATTTCAGAGTGACCGGATCACCATTCGATAAATCGGTGATACGCAACGTACCCGTCTCAGAATATAATTGCTTTCAACGAGACCCGGAGCACATTAATCCGATCTGAACCGGTACAGATAGAATACCATCAGGACGAGGACAATACCTGTTATATAGAGATAGCTATAATCAATCTCCGGTGCAGGATTCGAGAGGGTGTTGAGCTGCGGCATTGAAGACAGATACCTCGCCTTCAGCGGCTCTGCTTCGCCAACACGATACGATTCCTTCATCCGCTTCATGTCCACCCCCTCGGTGGCGCTCACGGCATCCTTGTCCCATGAGACCTTCCGCCAGGTGCTATCCTCAAACTCACAGTGGAACACATCCCGGGAAATCTCCGAGACACCGATATGTTTGCTTCCATTCACGGTGAACTCATAGCGCAAAAAGTAGTCGTGTCCCCTGCGATGCTCCTGCTGATATTTTTTAAGAGCTCTGGCATCCGTCTCCGTCCCGATTGTATTGACAGCTATTGGCAGCAACGACTTATAGCCCAATACCAGGAGAATGAGGATAAAACCCAAAATCATAAATTTCTTTCTTCTGTCTGGGGTTGTCTTTGTTGTATTCATAATCTCCTTTCAGATATATGTTATTCATTCATTGAGTGCCGAATCGTTGCATCTACTCATCGTGAACCTTGAAAAAACGGGTACTGATCAACGCAACAGGTACCTTTTATAATGGAATAAAAATTCCTGCGGTCAAGGATTTTTATATCATTTCGCAATACGGATGCCGAGCGGCAAGGAGGGGAGTTTTCAAAGTGCTCGTGACATTATACCGTTTCGATTTTGTTTGACAGAATTGCATTTACGTGATAAAATTTTTTTATTCTTTACCGGGAATAAGAAATAATAAACTATTCCCATTTCACTTTCACGGTGACTGCATTTCTGTGTATACCGATTATCATTAATTGAAGGAGGAGCATCATGGCTCAAGATTCTCGTGAAGATCGAAAGAAAAAGGTGATTGACGTACTGAACAAGGCCCGCTCGATGGAGCTGCAGGCTATTCATCAATACATGAACCAGCATTATAACCTGGATGATATGGACTACGGTGATCTGGCAGCGAAGGTCAAGCTCATTGCCATCGACGAGATGCGTCACGCGGAGATGTTCGCCGAGCGCATCAAGGAGCTGGGCGGTGAGCCCACGACCGATTTATCCGATAAGGTTTATCCGGGTCAGAAGGTCGAGAACATTTTCCCCTTTGATGCGAAACTCGAGGACGATACAATAGACATCTATAATCAATACCTCCTCGTGTGCAGAGAAAACGGCGACAGCACAACCATGAAACTCTTCGAAGCCATTATCGACGAGGAGCAGGAACACTATAACTATTTCGACAATATCAGCGATCACATCGAGAAGCTGGGTTCCGCGTTCCTGGCTCGCATTGCCGGCACGCCTGCAGACACCGGCCCACCTTCCAAAGGTTTTGCGAGCGGTGCCGAGGGGCAGTAATGTAACCTGAATTTCTTTCATGCACATGAGGAATGGCATAAACGACCTTATTAATGCCATTTCAGGAAGGCATCTCTACATTAATTATGACGACAAGCGTCTTTTTACTTTTCTCTTCCGCGCAACCGGTTCTCCAATAAATAGAGCCAGTATCAAAGGTGCCCTTCTCATGGAGATCTGATCACTGGGTGGTGAAATCGAGGACGGGTTTCCCCCCGAGAGGTTTTCGATCCCAGGGACATGCTGTTAAATCACTTCGGGATTCTCCATAAACTTCAACATCACTTTCTGAGACCTCCTGCCTGCCTACTATACATCCTCCACCCATGAGACATTCTTAAGCTATGAGCATCCGCCATGCGATTACCAGGCAAAAGTATGGGCGTTATCAGACAGACCGCATGAGGAGTTTGATTACTGAGCGTACCTCCCTGGAGAAATATTGCAGGAAGTGATGGTACATGCATGGCTTTTGAAAAAATAGTTTTCGATGAGAAAATACTGCTCATACAACAATTCACATTATCTTGATTATTTTTTTACATGCTTTATCGACGATTTATCTTATTTAAATCAACTGATGTAAAATTAACCTGATAATTCAGGTAGTGCCCTATCCAATTTCTGCCTATCACCTGATAGGATACCATTCATTGGAACCGGGAGGAAGCCGATGGAGAAATTTCACTTTTCCAGGCACCATAAGAAAATACTGCAGGCGATAATCGAAGCGCTGATTTATAACAGCGATGTCACCATATCATCATACTTTTTTGATCAGATAATTGAAAGGGTGGAACGCTGCTCATCGAGCATGCCGCAGATAACGCAGATGGGTTTATCAATTATCTTGATCTTCGTGGAATACGCAGGCATTTTCTCGAGAGAATTTTCCCGATTCTCACGAATGCCGTTATCGGTACGAATTCAGTTCATAAATGTTATGGATAAGAGTTCGTTCCGGGTTAAACGAGATATATCACGTATTTTAAAGGGACTCTGCCACACAGCATATCTGAACCTTCCCCCGCTCTGGGAATATATCGATTACCGGCCCAGAGAACACCTTGAGAACTCCATAGAGTTACGGTCGCGCATGATCTCGAAGGAGCAGATGCAGCGTGAAAGAGAACGCGATTATCTCATGACCAGAGAGAAGGTATACAACAATCAAACTCTCTTACGCAAGGAGGATGTCACCGGTTTGTATAATGCCGCATACCGGAGCAATCGATCAATGCCGGGAGCAAAAAACCGAATACCAGAGGCAGTAAAGTAATGATAATCGACAGCGGCGATGTCAATGAGGACATCGAAATTTCAACCGATATCTGTGTGCTGGGTAGCGGTGCCGGTGGTGGCTGCATTGCCTCTGAACTCTCAGAGGCAGGATTACAGGTGGTGATTCTTGAAGAGGGTCCCTATGTCTACGGAAGTCAGTTCAACAGTGATACATTGCATTCTATCCGCAGGCTCTATCGTGACGGGGGAACCAGTTTCATCTATGGGAACGCAAAGATCATCATAACCGAGGGCAAATGCGTTGGCGGATCCACGGTAATTAATAGCGGGATATGTCATCGAACGCCCGTGAAAGTACTCAAACGATGGAACTGGGAAGCTGGAATTGAGAACATATTACCGGATCATATGGAGCCCTATTTTCAGAAGGTTGAAGAGAGAATTCACGTCTCGGAAGAGCCTCAAGAAATAATCGGGAAAGATAGCCTCTTCCTTAAGAAGGGTGCTGAAGCGCTAAATTATAAAATCCTTCAGAATAAACGGAATCAGATAGCCTGCTGCGGCTGCAACAATTGCATGCTGGGTTGTCCTTCCAGCGCAAAGCAGAGTACGCTCGTTTCATACATTCCGCGAGCTATCAAAAATGGAGCCACCCTCTTCTCCAATTGCAAAGCGACGACCATAGGAAATAATAATGGCACGATTTCGTATATCGAAGGATCTTTTAGCAGTCAGAATAAATCCGCTCGAAGTAAGATCAGGGTAAAGTGCAAAAATGTGATCATTGCCGGTGGAGCGATACAGACACCACTCCTCCTCTTGCAGAATCGTTTGGCAAACAGCAGCGGCATGATAGGGAAAAATCTCTACATCCATCCAAGTATAAAGGTGATTGCGGTATTCGATGAGGAGATAGTTGGGTGGAAGGGGTCCCCGCAATCATATCAGGTCCACGAGTTCCTTGATGAGGGAATTCTCCTTTCAATTAATTTCGTTCCCCCCGAGGTACTCTCTGCGTCACTCCCCTATTTCGGTGATAGGCTCCTTGAAGAGATGAGGAATTATAATCGAATGATGGTAATGGGTGCACTGGTTGAGGATTCACATGCCGGTTCCGTCAGCATGATGCTTTCACGGTTCCCCATGGTGAGCTACACCCTCAATCAACAGGATGTACGCAAGCTCCTGTACGCCACTGCTCTGCTCGCAGAAATCGCCTTTGCCGCCGGAGCCATAAAGGTTATCCTCCCCTTCAGGGAGGTTGAGGTTCTCCATGCACAGTCCGAGATTCCGAAGATATTCCAGGCAACCATCAAGCCCCATGAATTCGAACTCATTACCTTCCACTTGATGGGCAGCTGCCGAATGGGGCAGAATCCACGAACAAGCGTTGTGAACAGCTACGGCCAATCTCATGATATTCAAAACCTCTTTATCAGCGATACGAGTATATTCCCCTCACCCATAGGAATAAACCCAATGGTTACGGTGCAGGCACTGGCAACGAGAAATGCTGAATATATAATCAATAACTGCATGTAAATCCCTGTGGAGAAAACAAAGATGCGAAACGCACACAACACCTTATCAGAAACCGATACCATCAAGAGGCACTCTCCGGTAGACCAGCATGTGCTCAGTCAAATAGAAATCAGCTCGGAGCAACAGATAGTGCAAACCGCGCAGAGTGCACGGGCTGCCCAACAGCAGTGGAGCAGAATACCTTTCCGCAAAAGGGTTAAAATGCTCAAGGAATCCTCTAAAGAGATGTTAAAGTGGAGAAATGAGATTCTCGACATCCTTCGGGACGAATCGGGGAAATACCCCATTGAAGGGCTTTTCAGCGAAGCCATTGCGCCGCTCGATCAGCTCTTACACTGGATAAAGATAGTTCGTCCCTATATAAAGAGGAAAAGGCTCCCGATTTCATCACTCTCCTTTCCCCGTAAAAAGGGATATATTGAGATAATGCCTCGAGGGGTTGTGGGTGTCATTGCGCCCTGGAACTATCCCCTGGCAAATTTATTCCGGCCTGTCTTTCCGGCACTTTTGTGCGGCAATAGCGTGGTCATTAAACCCAGCGAGCAGGCGCCGCGAGCCGCTGCATGGTTTGTAGAACAGATTTCGAAGCATCTTCCCGACGGCATTGTGCAGTGTGTTTTCGGCGATGGCATCGCAGGCGAGCTGCTCATCAAATCCGGTATCGATTCGCTTGTATTCACCGGCTCAACCCGGACGGGGAGAGAGGTCATTTCCCTGGCTGCCGAGAGAATGATACCGTGCAGTGCCGAGATGGGGGGGAAGGATCCTGCCATTGTTTTCAGCGACTGCAACCTCGAAAGGACGGTTGCCGGCATTGTGTACTGGGCGCTGCATAATGTCGGCCAGAACTGCGGTGCCATTGAACGCGTGTACGTTATGGAAGATATTGCGGACCGGTTTGTCGAACTGCTCGCTCACGGCGTGAGCAGGTTGAGGACCTCCCCTCCCGAGGATCCCGACATCGACATCGGCCCCCTGAACAACCTGAAGCAATTAGCGATTGTTGAGCACCATGTTGAAGATGCTCTTGAAAAGGGCGCATCTCTTCTCTGCGGCGGAACGCGTTCAGGGAGCGGGCTCTGGTATGAACCGACTGTTCTCGATCACTGCAATCACCGAATGAAAATAATGACCGAGGAAACCTTTGGCCCCGTTATTCCCGTTGTACGGGTGCAGACGGTTGATGAAGCGATAGATCTCGCCAACAGCTCCTTATTCGGTCTGACCGCCTCACTCTGGACAGCAAACTCTCGTAGAGCAGAAACGGTTGCAAAACGGCTCGAGGCTGGAACGGTAACTATCAACAATCACGCAATAACCGGAGCAATGCCCTTCGCACCATGGACCGGTGTGAAGGGTTCTGGGTATGGAATCACCAACAGTGTCTATTCCCTTTCGGCGTTTACTCGTCCAAAAACATATTTACTGGACAATAATAAAATGCCAGACCCGTGGTGGTTCCCCTTCAGTCACAATCTGATAGAGACAGGGCACCTCCTCGCCGAGATTCAGCTGGGCACATTCAAGCGGGCCCTGAAGCTCCCCCTTGTGCTTAGCAAGAGAAAAAAATTTATATCGGAATTCTACGGATCGAAAAAGTAGTGTAAAAACTGCTGAAGGTTAAAGAGATGCAACTCATTGCCAGCATGCACAAGCAACGTGCTCAGATATTCATCGCATGATATGAGGTACACCGAAACTCCGTGTATGATGATTTCATTAGATTCACTTTTTAACACACTCCTCCAGGTATTGATATACATGCCAGCCGGAATTATCTGTGGCATCGTCATAACCATACCGGTTACCGGCCCGGTGGGTGTATACCTGACAGGCAAGGGAATAGGAGGAAAATTCAGGCAGGGATTCTATACCGCGCTGGGCACTGCGATTATTGAAACCGTCTACTGTCTCCTGGCAATTCTCGGTATGACCTTCATATTCTCCTCCAGGCCATTGAAGAGCTTCACCTTTTTCACCGGAGCAGCTCTGACGATTATTATGGGCGTTCAGGTGTATACGACAGAGATAGCAACAAAGGGAGAGAAGCCTGTACCATCATACCTCAACCGGTTTGGAGATTTCTGCATCGGCTTCTTCATTACCCTCCTCAATCCCGGAATTATACTCAGCTGGATGATAATTTTAACATTCTTTTCAATGCGAGGCATCCACTTCACCCTTGTACAGGGCATTCTGTTTGCAATTGGGGTGGGCACTGGAACGCTCATCTGGTTCTGTATATACCTGAAGCTCCTGGGTACTGTAAGGAAATCGTTCACCGAACAATTCCTGAAAAGCGCATTCAAATTTCTCAGCTCGGTACTGATTGGTATTGGAATCTATCTCATCTGGTCAGGTATTACAACACTGTAGGAAACTTATGAAATGAGTAAAGAGGATTGAAGATATGAGCACTATCGGACAGGTTGCTCTGCTTTTCGCTGATAAACGGGTACAGCAAATTAAAAACTATGCCACGAATCCGCTTCCCGTACAGGAGAAGCAGCTCATCTCCCTGGTGAAGCGGGCGCAGAAAACCCTCTTCGGCAGGAAGTATCAGTTCAAGGATATTGCATGTAACGGGGACTATCAAGAGGCTGTTCCACTCTTCGATTATGAAAGAATGAAGGAGTGGTGGAATGAGTATTTCGAAGGGAACAGCAGCATAACCTGGCCAGGAAAGACCTGTTACTGGGGATTATCCTCGGGTACCACCTCAGGAAACAAGCTCCTTCCCGTGACAGCGGATACCATTCGAACAAACCGTCTTGGCGGACGGGATACACTTGCCTTCTATCTGCACCGGAGTCGGGACACAAAACTGCTTGAAGGCAAAATGCTCTTCCTGGGGGGAAGCACGACATTACAGGAATCCCGCAACGGCACCTTCATCGGCGACAACACCGGCATCATGGCGCGCCATATCCCCTTCTATACCAGGCCCTTTTATTCTCCCGGGCTCTCGGTTGCCATGCTGAGCAACTGGGAAGAGAAGATAGCTCAGACGATTGCGATCTCCTCAACACAGGATATCCGTCTGATCTCAGGCGTCCCCTCATGGATTTCACTGATGCTGGAAAGCGTCCTTGCCCATACCGGAAAAGAAACGGTGAAAGAGGTATGGCCCTCCTTATCGGTTTATATTCACGGCGGCATGAGCTTTAAGCCCTATTCCCAGACATTCGCCACGCTCATCGGCAAACCGATAACCTATGTCGATACCTACACGGCAACAGAGGGTGGCATGATGGGAATTCAGGACCGGGACCAAGACACTCATATGATCTTGATAACCGATCTCGAAGTCTTCTACGAGTTTATTCCGGTGGAAGATCTTTCCAAGGAGAATCCCCGGCGATTGACTGTTGATACTGTCGAATGCGGTAAAAATTATGCAGTTGCCGTGAGTACCAATGCCGGCATATGGAGCTACCTCATCGGCGATGTTATACAATTCGTTTCCGTGTTCCCGCATCGGTTCTTCTTCTCGAGCAGGACGAAAACATCGCTCAATGCCTTCGGTGAACATGTCACTCAGGAGGAAATGGATGCAGGGATTGCAAGCGCGTGTAAGAAGCATGATGCTCTTGTCGCTGATTATACCGTTATTCCGCATTATCCGAAGAAGGATAAGATTCTCCCGAGACATCGCTGGCTGGTAGAATTCAAGAAACCGGCGGACGATCCAATCTCTTTTATCACCGATGTTGACGAGTACATCAAGTCGAGAAATGAGGATTACCAATCCCATCGCAATGGCGATTTTGGTATCGATTTTCCCGATCTCATCATCCTGAAACAGAATACCTTCTATCAATGGCTCGCTGAGAAGGGAAAAATTGGCGGACAGCATAAAGTTCCCCGTGTCCTGTACGGTGAAGAGGAATTTGAAACACTTCTCTCCATATCAAATTCCCTGAACTAATATTCAACGGAATATTCATCTGTTCTTTATTATTTTTTGATGTGCACCGGGTATTGTAATCGAGTTGTAATATCCTAAGTACCAACTAATATACTACCGCCCTTTATTCTTCCGCTGCTGTGACGTTGAAAAAGGGGCAGGTTATAGAGCTATTAACTGTGAAGTATAATACGAAAGGTCGAAATGAAAATTGCAGTGATTTCTGATTTACACCTCGGAAGGGGTGATGAGGCTGATAGATTCGGTGCCGATGACAGCCGGTTTTTGCGATTTCTCGATTTTCTGGAATCGAACTTCGAGAAGATCATCCTGCTCGGTGATATTTTCGATACGCTGTCAGGACAGCAGTGGGGAAATCCCCGGGATGAGCTCAAACGATGCATCATGGCACACAGCAAACTCGCCGTGCGCATGCTCAATCCAAAACGCTACACCTATATCATCGGTAATCATGACCGAATTGCCTCTCAGGTCTTTTCAGCACCTGGAGAGTATTATATCAATACGGACGGCCTGCGTCTCATGTTCACCCACGGTCACCTCTATGACTGGTTCTCCAGTAAAGCGAGATCCTTCGCCGAAGCATTGGCATGGATCGGCGGTTGGCTCAGACGAATGAGGATGTATGTTGTTCACGATTTCTTTACCGATGTGGAAGACAAATTCATTCTCAGCTCAATGAGAACAGATCAGAACGGATTTCAATCACTTGCCTGTCGCGCTGCAGAAATGAACAGGGCTGATATTATCGTGACCGGGCATACCCATTACGGAAAATTGGAACGATTCGGAAAAAAAGTGTACATGAACAGCGGAAGCTGCATTAACGGCATCTATCAGTTTCTCGCCCTGGACACGCGGGCAGGAATATATCAGTTTTGTAATAACTGGAATTAAATTCTATCAGAAATGATCCGTGATTTCACAACCGAACCATGATACGAAATACCTTTATTAAGTGGCTGTACAATCTCTATCTCTATCACATCAGGCATACCAGCAAGCTCATCCCGCTGGTCTATTCTATCTTTCCCACCTACCGGTGCAACTTCAGGTGTGCATACTGCGATAACGGGACCGAGGCGAAATATCCGGAGCTCATCGCAGCTGAACGTGATACCGACGCTTTCAAGAGGATTATTGAGATGATCCGGCGTGAATCAAACCTCATCGCCTTCGGTGGAGGGGAACCACTCATGCGGACCGATCTTGAAGAGCTTATCGCCTATGCCAGAAAAATCGGTTTCAAGCGGATAATGATGAATACGAACTCGTTGGGCATATTGAAAAGGCCTTCGATTATTCAACACCTCGATGATATCATGATAAGCCTCGACAGCATGGACCGAGAGTACCTCGACCGGCTCTATGGCGTCCGCAACGGCACAGCGGAAAGAATCATTGAGAACCTGAAAACCCTCGCGGAGATGCAGCGCGAGCACAGCTTCCGGTTGATTATCAACAGCGTCATCATGCCCGAAAATATCCTATCCCTGTATGATGTCATGGCATTCTGCATAGAGCTCGGTATTACCTTTTCCCCGGCACCGCTTCTTGTTGGACCATATCCGGATAACAGTCTTGTCGGCAATGAGGAATATATGCATCTCATCGATAGCATAATCGATATCAAGAGGCGCGGCATGCCGGTTCTCGAGACTTTCATCTACTTATCGAGCATCAGGGAGTTTTCACCTTTTACCTGCCTCCCGACGGTGTATATGCGAATAAGCCCCGCAGGGGAGCTCCTCTTCCCCTGTATGATTCTATCCAGAATGAAGGTCGATGTGCTTGCCCATAATAGATTGATTGACGCCGTGAGACACGCATCCACTGCTATAAACCTCAATACATTACATTGCGATAACCGGTGCCACGTCAATTGCTACCTCGAAGCCAGCACCAGTGTCGCCCATCCAGGTGCGGTGTTCAGTGAAGCCGCACAACTCGTGAGATTGAGATTGAAAGAGATTGGGAGCAGGAAGAACCGGGGGCATCTGATAGATGTTCTTGAGAAGCACAGGAAAAATGCCGTGAAGATGCGGAAGTCAAATGAAAAAGAGTTGGCCATCAGCGGTAAACATACGCATACACTCCGCCCGAACTGATACGTTCAGTTAAGATTTCACCCGCATCTCACTCTTCACGCTTGATACGCCTCCTCACAAAACGGCCGATGTCCTCGACAATGGCCGTACCGCAGGGCACCCAGATAAGAGTCAGGAGCGTTCCGCTGATAAGTCCCCATGCCAGGGCGAAGGTCATCGGCACCAGCGTGGGATCGTAGCCGCCGAGCCCGTATGCGGTGGGGAGGAGACCTCCGATAGTTGTCAGGCTCGTTACGAGTACGGCACGGAGCCTGTTTCCCGACGCAACGGCGAGCAGCTCGCCGTACTCCAGATCCCCCTTCTCCTGCAATTCATCAATGTAGCTCAACAGGACAATGGCCGAGTTGACGATTATCCCCGCAAGTCCCACAACTCCGATGAGCGCAAGAAAGCTCAGGGGCTTGTCGTGAAAGAAAAACGACCAGCTGACGCCGACGAGGCCCAGCGGGATGGAGCTGAGAATAATAAAAGGCTTCGAGAAGGAGCGAAAGAGGAAGATGAGAATTGCAAAGATGCCGAGAAGCGCCAGCACCATCGCCTGAAAGAGTGAGATCAGGGATTCCTGCGTGCTCTCCTCCTCGCCGCCGAACTTGACAGAGACCATCGGATACTTGTCCGTATAGGCTTCCAGAAACTGCCGTGCCTTTAGATTCGCAGCCACCGCAGAGATAACGGAGGGATCCACATCTGCTGATATGGTTATTGATCGCCGATAGTTGAAATGCTTGCGCACCGGCGGACCGGTATTCGGCGCTATCGAGGCAACATTACCGAGGCGGACGAGTCTCCCGAGGTTATTCAACACCTCGGTGTTCATGAGAGTGCCGGCACTGCTGCGGTGATCATCCGCGTAGCGAATGATGAGATTGAACTCATCATTCTCCAGGTTCACCTTCGAGGCGATAAAACCCTGCAGGGCCGTGCGGAGGCAGGTGCCAACGGTCTCAACAGTGAGCTGGGCTTTTGCGAGATTATCATGGTCGATTCGAATTGCATACTCAGAGCTCCCCTTTATCTCGTCATCGGCAAGGTTTTTGATGCCCGGCACGGTTCCAATTCTCTTGAGCAGCAGATCGGCGAGCTCACGAGCCTGACTGTATTCCGTTGAGCTGAGTGTTATGTTTACCGCTTTACCAACGGGTGGCCCGTTGACGATATTTTCGAACTCGAGCTTCTTCAGATCGGCAACCGCTATCTTTCTGAGGCGCTCCAGCACTGCGGCTGCATCCTTCTTCCTCGCCCGTTCAAGCGGAACGTAGATGAGCAGCATGCCCACATTATCGCCGTTGCGCCTGCGGGGATCGCTGAGCCCGACCTGCGCAATACCGGTTTGTTGAACGATATTCGCAGCATCATCACCCATAACCTCCTGTACTCTGCGGGTCAGGGTAACGGCAGCCGCATCGGTTACCTCCAGCGTCGATCCCTCGGCAGTTTCAAAGCGGGCAACATAGACCTCCACCGCCTCATTGGGGAACAGCTCGAAATGATTCCCCAGGGCGCTCAGAACGAGGCTTCCGAGAAGCAGAACGGTCAGAAGGATAAATACGAGGTAGCGGTGGGATATGCCCCATCGCATAAAACCGGTAAAGTACTCCTGTATGGTGGAAAAGATCGATTTCCGATCGGGTTTTTTGCCATATGGCTCACGGCGGAGCGTAAACTGAAGCCTGGCAGGAAGGAGGAAAAATGCCTCCATGAGGCCGATGATGAGTGCGAAGGTAACCACAATGGGTATATACTTGATGAACTGGCCCATGATGCCGCGGGTCACCAGCATCGGGAGGAATGCTGCAATGGTGGTGAGCACCGTGGCGGTTATCGGGAGCCAGAACTGGGCAACCGCCTGCAGAGTCGCCTCCCTGACAGTCACTCCCTCCTGGCGAAGTCGTGCATAGTTTTCACTGATAACGACGGCATTGTCGACCAGCATCCCGATGACGATGACGATAGCAAGCATGGTGATAACATTGAAATTGATATCGTTGGCGGCCATCATGCCGAGCGTGCCGAGCACGGCAAGTGGGAGGCTGAGGGCGGTGACGATGCCGATGCTCCCCGGAAGGAACAGCAGCATGATGACGAGCACCAGGACAAGTCCGGTGAGCGCATTGGATATCACCACGTTGAGACGAGAGTCGATCCGCTGCGCTTCATCGTTGAAGATCACAATGGGAAACTGCTCGGGGATTACCTTCTCGAAATCAGCTATCCGCTCCTCAATCAAGCGAGCAGTTTCCAGAGAGTCCGCGTTCGGTTTTTTTACGACGGTCAGCAGCGTAGCGGGTTTCCCGTTGACCCGTGTCAGGATTCGCGGTTCCTCGGCTGCATCAACAACCTTTCCCAATTCCTTGACCTTAACATTGTAGAGAAAGTTTGATCGAACGACTATGTTTTCGATCTCTTCAATTGAACGCACCTGCCCCTGTACGCGAACGAGCTTCTCGAACTGTGCCGATTTTATATTTCCGGCAGGGATGTTCATCGAACGGCTCTGCACCGCCCTGACGACATCGCAGGTGCCGATAATGTACTGCTTCATCCTTTCCGGATTCAGGAGTATCTGGAATTCCCGATCTCTGAAGCCGACGAGATTTACCTTCGATACCCCCTGTATCTCTTCAAGGTCGGTTTTGAGTCTGTCTGCCCAGACATCCCGCTCCCGATTCTTCTGCGATCCGACGATAGCGAGCTCGATAACCGGCAGCTCCTGCGAGTCCACCTCGGTAAAGACCGGATCCTCACGTATATCCCGGGGGAGGTCCTTCACCCGCTGTACCGCCCGCTGCAGATCGCTCATGGCACGATCGATATCGATATCATCCACCTCGAGCCTGACGGTAATGGTGCTCCTCCCCGACTGGGATACCGATTTCACATCCCTGATCCCGTCAACCGCTCGTATCTCGTCCTCGATCTTTTTGGTTATCTTCTCCTCGACCTCCTCGGGAGATGAACCGGGATATTCGGTCGATATGATGGCAACAGCGAAGTTCACCGGCGGGATGGCTTCGCTCCGTATTCGCGAAAGACCCATAATCCCATAGAGGGCAATGAACACGATGAGGAGGAGTGAGAGCTTGTAATTATCGATAAAGAAGAGAAATAACCGCTTCATAGGTTTTATCCTCGAAAGAGATTAAAATATGTCCTAAAACATCGCATTAATCCCGAACTGCACGACAGGTGAGCTTTGAATCCGCTTCTCCTTTTCTCTATCGCTGAACTGCTCACCGTAATAATAGCTGCCGTCGAACTGATACCCGCAGAGGAAAAAGACACCGAAATGGCGGCCGATCGACGGCTTCACCTTCAGGCCGACAGTTTTTCTATCGTAGAAGAGCTTCTCATCCTTCTTCTCCCTGTCGGCGAGGAGATACTTATCCTGCCTCCAGTTCATGTTGATCGAAGTCGAAAGAAGCCCGAAGAAGCGATAACCGATATCACTGCTGATATTATAGACCGGGAAATAGGTAAAATGGAAAAAGGCGCGCTCTGCCATCATCCACCGCACCATGAAGGGGATGCCGATGGACAGGAAAAGGGTCCTGTCGCGGTATATATAGGTAAAGAAGGGAAAGGGGAGATAGTAATCCCTGTAGAAGATCTGTTTCGATGAGTAGAGAAGACCGATAAAGAGTGAACTCCTGACACTCTCATAGACCTTGAGCTCCGCGTGCGCCATGTATTCAATCTCATCATTGCTCGCAAAGGGCTCATCGCTGCTCGAGGATATGCCGGCGCCGAATCGAAAAGGCTGAAGATCGAAGCGGAACATATACCTGAGCCGGTACAGATCCTGCGGGAAGAGCTCATCATGCTCGGTTTTCCGATACTCGCCATGCAGAGTATTCATGAGACCGATATCTCCGGTGAGGCGTCTCGTATCCCGTATGTCGAGCATATACGTGCTGCTGCAAAAGGAATCACAAGGGAGATATTCCGAGGAGATATCAATTGCGGTCGAGGATCGGGGCCTCTCTCTCTCATCTCTCGCCGAAGGGGATTGTGCCTGAAGCGCATGAGCCGAAAGAGAGTACAGGAGCACTGCGATGAAACACTTTCTTTTCATCTCTATTTTCCACTAAACCGGGTATAACTGTTGAAATGCCGTGAAACGACAAGGGAAACAAGTATCGAAAGCTTTTGAAACGGGCAGCATACCCATTAAAGATATAGCTCGCAAGGAGAATATCTCAGAAAAAAGCTAAAATATCGATGAGTTGATTGTATTATTCTTAATAGATGAAGAGAGGCTCAATGAGGACGCCAGACTCCTCTGCTCGGTGATATACCGGAAAGGTTTGAGAATTCTTATCACTCCCGGAGAATCTCCGGTGATTCGACATACGACGGGAAAGAAAGGCATATTTACATTGCTGAAAAAGAGACAACGCACGCGAGACAGAACTGCTGCTTCATAAAGAGGTGAAGCAACCGCCTGATTGCCGGGCATATGCCCGGTGAATGCTCACCGGCTTACCGGCTGTACTTCCCCATGAGCTGGCCCTCGGCAAGGATGTGCTCTTTCATCGCATCGAGGAGCTGCGCCTTGGTCGCGCCGGCATCGAGTGCGAGCATCGCATCAAGAGCATATATCTTGAAGTAGTAGCGATGCGTTCCGCCGGGAGGACAGGGACCCCCGTACCCTATTTTCCGAAAGTCATTGGTTCCCTGCTTTGCGCCATTGGAGAGGGTCCGTTGCGGCGGAATGTTTTCGGGAAGTTCACTCTCATGCGCCGGTATGTTGTAAATCACCCAGTGCACCCAGGTTCCCACCGGCGCATCGGGATCGTCACTGATGATGGCAATGCTCTTGGTGCCGGCGGGGACGGCATCCCATTTCAGCGGAGGAGAAATATCGGTACCGTCACAGGTATACTTCTGCGGTACCATCCCCCCTTCGGTAAAAGCGGTACTGGAAATATTCATCTTTTTGCCTCCTTGAGAATTGGACTGCGTACAGGCGAAGGGCAATACAAAAAGGAGCAGTACGATTCCCGAAATGCAATTGACTCTTCCCATGGAGTACCTCCTCAATGATATGATTGCATATCGTTCTCTCTGAAGAAACTGTATTCCTGTCAGTATTGTGCTCCGGTCGTAAATAGTATATATCTGATTAATAAAGTACGATACACTGATGGTATTTCCAAGTTATTTTTTACGATATGATAAGCCCGTCGGAGGGGATCGCTTTTCGCGGGCTCTTTTTTACGTCGTTCTTCATCGGCACTGTCATTTCCCGACGACTGTTATCACCCCCTCCGATTCAAGCTTCAGTACCCTTTCAACTATTTTCTGTTGCACCCAGGCCTGCTCATCGAAGCTCATATTCTCGAATTCGAGATGATCCCGTACATATGCAGCCGCTTTCTCGGGGAGATTCTGAAGTATTTTATTCTGAATTCCGGTATCGAGTCGGGCGATGGCCAGCGCACAGTCGAGCTGATCAAGATCATCGATATTCGATTCGGGAATACCGTGCAGAACATTCCTGATAATCCTGTCGGGAAACTGCAGGAGGTGCTCGAAGAGAAGCCATCCCCTTCTGAACATCTCCGCTCTGACCTTCCGTGCTATCTCCGGTATCTCCCGGTCAAGGGTTTCCAGATATGACTTCTATCCATATGTTAAAGATATACTGCAAAAGCACTTCAGCGGTGGATTGTGGAACAAAGAGAGAACCTGAAGATATTCCCGGGCATAAGCACGCAGTGGTTCATTGATTTAGGTGAAGGGCTATCGATACTGTTTTCTATCACTATGGAAGCTCAAGAGGCATGAACAACATGATCCTCCGCCGAGTACATCCCGCTGTCACCATCGAGCTCCTCGTAAATATCATGTATCTCTTCGAAAGATCGCTGCAGAACGGTCCGTATTCTGTCGTCATTAATGTACTGATCGCTCTCCTCGGCCGTATAGTCGCACAGCAGATAGAGAATTCTGCCAAGATCTTCGTAGAGCTGTACCTTGTTCATAAATTTCCCTCCCGATTATTGATTACTTTTTAATCACAGGCATCGCTTAAAACCCGTATTATCATCATTCTTTAATATGATATATACCGGTTCTCTAATTAAAAATACTCCACAACATGACTTCGAGTACGCTCGCATGCGCAGCATCTGTAAGAGGAGCTTGCACAGGGGGCATCCAGATAGTAATTCTTAAACATTCCCTGAGACTTGTCTATCATCATCGATGAAGTGTACGGTTGATAAAATACAGGAGCAATTTCTCTTAAACACTGCGCTGCTCGTATAGCCCCCATAAGAAAATACCTGAGATACTATTTTCACCCTCTTGAAGTTAGCATCTTTTCTCTTATGATAATGCCTATAAGTAGGAATATAATGTAGTGTAATGTATATACAATAATTTACAAAGTCAAGTTTTTTCTTGACTTTGCTAAAAAAA
>Ga0180432_10003347_pt1 | contig 22967 bp, 13 predicted proteins | sample SS_ome_10_FD_132414 | JGI IMG/M metagenome (GOLD analysis project Ga0180432, IMG submission 132414) | Hypersaline lake sediment archaeal communities from the Salton Sea, California, USA - SS_1_MS_2 metaG | ecosystem: Environmental > Aquatic > Non-marine Saline and Alkaline > Hypersaline >...
ACAGAACACGGTCGACAGTGGCGTCCCAGTTGACGGTGAGGGAATCGCACTCTATGCCTGTGTTAACGTCGAGCTTCCCCGACATAGTATCGCCGGTGACGTTGACATACCGCGCGTCGAGACCGGACAAATGCTGGCCGTCCACGGTATCCGCATTCCCGGCTTCCGTAGCGTAATCGGCGCTGTCGGCGTCTTTGGCGTGGCCGGCGTTATCAGCGTCCACTGCGTGGCCGGCCTCATCAGCGTAGTAGGCGCTATCGGCCACTGAGGCAAGATATGCGTACGGTGCGGACACCACCTGCCTGCGGGGGGTGAGCTCTTCGCCTTCTACTGTGACACTCAAGTACACGCTGGCGTTCTCAAAAATGACCTCCGGCACCCCACCGGGAGTCGCGGAACCGACCACGACGTTGAAGACCCCCTTGGTGACGGTGACGTCCTGTGCCTCGCTGAACCCCGCCAAAAGATCGGGGCCGGCCTCCGTGCCGTAAAACTCGAAGACCATTGCTTTGACCCCTTCGACGGGGACACCTTCACTGTTGGTCAGGCGTCCCTGGAAGTTGATCAACTGCGGCACTGCACCGGCCGAAAAGCCCACAACAACTACTATCAAAAACGATAACGTCACTGCGTACAACAACTTCTTGTCCATGATTTCATCTCCTTTCGCTCGGGCACGGGGATATTCCAGGTACAGCATCCCCTGGCCCCCTGTGGTGAACAACTTGGCAGGAAGCATCGGCATGGGTGGAGTAAGGCATCTTCGTTATTATACCACACGAATACCCTTTTGTCAAATGCGCATTGAGATATAAATCGCACAGAATTTGGTGGTGTGCGGGGAATGTGACCGTCGGGAAGAATAAGGGCGGGCGCCGCCCGGCTACCCGCCGAGGGATACGATCTCGGTGCCGGCGCCGAACAGGGGCGTATCGTTGATGCGCTTCTTTGCGATCTCGCAGTAGGCGGGGGAGCTGTCGATCAGGATGAAATTGCGGTCGAGCTGCGACGCAACGACGCCGACCGTCCCGCTGCCCGCGAACATATCCAGCACCGTGTTGCGGCGGTAGGAGTAGTAGCGGATCAGCCGGCGCGGCAGCTCCTCGGGGAACGGCGCCGGATGCCCGATGCGCTTCTTGCTCTCGGTCGCCATCACCCACACACTGCGGGTGAAATCCATGAATTCCTTATCGGTGATGTCGCAGAGTTCCGAATCGCCTTCGAGCTTCCACTGGCCTTTGGAGAAAATGATGATGTATTCGTGGCGGGGCACTATGTGCGGGTTGCTGCAGCTCTTCCAGCTTCCCCAGGCGCAATGCTTGGCGGCGCTGTTCTTGTTCCAGATGATCGTTCCGCGGTAGAGCATCCCCAGGTCCACACATTGATTGATAAACGCGCTGAAGGTGGGGTAGGTGATATTCTGGCGCTTGTTTTCGCCGATGTTTATGCACAGTCTTCCGCCGCCGGTGAGCACGCGAAGCGTTGCGGTCCAGACCTCGCGCATCCAGGCCAGGTACTTGTCGTAATCGAGGTCGTCGTCGTGGTGTTCGTAGTCTTTGTCGAGGTTGTAGGGCGGCGACGTGATCGCGACGTGCACCGATTCGGCCGGCAGCGCCGCGAGGCCGTCCAGAACGTCGGCGCGGATTATCTTGTTGAGGTAAAGGTTCTCGCCGGCGGGCGCGCGGTTGTTTTCTTGTGTGAGTGTCATGGGGATGATGTCCTTGCCGTGCCCTGTTATTCTCCGGGTACGACGACGGTTTCCTTGCCCGCCCCGACGTTGCCGGCGGCATCGCGAGTGTTGATCACAACCGTGTGCTCGCCGGGGTCCATGGCCTCAGTGGCGAATTTCACCGTCTCTCGGGGGCTGTCGAATATGCCGTCTTCGGGCGACAGCATTATCCAGTCGCCCGAGTCGATGGAGTACACGGCGTTCTGTATCGGGCTGGTGGTGTCGACGAGCCGGGCGGTGACCTCGACCTTGCGTCCGTCGCCAACCTTCGCCTTTATGTCGGATACGACGGGCGGCGTGTTGTCGATTATGAACGGCTCGGTTATTTCCTCGGTCGCCATTGATCGGCCGGGAGGGTTGGACGGCGCGTCGGCGGCTTTCACTTTGACCCTGTAGACGCCGTCTGGCACGCGGACGGTGCTCCACGTTAGCATCGGCTCGGCGAGGGCGTCGGCGATCGACTTCCAGTTGGCCTCGCCGGCGCCTTTGAAGAAGGCCTCAAATTCGAGCCGGTCGCCGTTGGGGTCTTCGGCCTGCCAGCTTATTTGAATGCTTCCTCGCATTGGGGCGGCGGTGCCTTTCTGGCTGGCCGCCACGCTTCCGGTCGGGGGTGATTCCGCCGGCGGCTCGGCGTCGCCGGGCGGCGGAAACGTGATTGCCATGATCCTCGGCCGGTAGTTCGGCGGCAGGTAATACATCTCAACGGACCGAATGGTGGGTGTCTTCTTGCCGGCGGCTTTCAGGAGAAGACGATACTGGAAGAACCTCCCGGCGGGGCTGGCGATTTTAACGCCGGCCGGATCGGATTGTTCTTTCGACCAGTCGCTCCAGGTATCGTCGGGCTCGGTGACGTTCCCCGTTCGCGTGGCTACCGAAACGCCCTCCACCGCGTCGCCCGCATAGCGGATGATGCCCCAGCGCGACGGAAAAGCCATATCCTTGGCCATCGATATAAATGTCCCCTCGGTCGCGAGTTCATTGCTCAGGCGATACACTTTCCCTTCGCCCGCCGTGCCGAAGTATAGCGTGCCGTCGGGCGCGGCGGCCAGCGAGGCGATCTGCGGCTGCTCGACTTGTGCGAGGATCGTCACCTGCAAATCGTCGTCGATCTTCAGAATCTGGCCCTCGTTGGCTGTGCCGACATAAACCGATCCTGCGCGGCAGACCATCGACAGCAGCGCCATTCCCTCGCGACGGAATATGGAGGTCACCATTCCTTCGGGCGTGATCTTATAAACAAAATTGATGCCCTCGATGGCGGGTGCGACCGCGTCGGGCGGACGCGGCGCGGGCGGCGGACCCGGAGGCGGGCCCGGCGGCGGCATTCCGGCATCCTCTTCCGGTTCCTCTCCGCCGTCGGCTTCGTCGGCCTCTATGGCCTCGGCGGGTCCGGGCTGCACCTCCCCCGGGGGCTGTTCGGGCATTTCCCCGCGCGGACCTATGCCGACCGTTCCCGGCTGCATTCCGTCGGCCGTACATACGTACAGGTTGTCATTCTCGTCGATCGCCAGCTTGTGCATCTCGTCGTCTTCGGAATCGAACAGGGCAAAAACCTTGCCGTCGGGCCCGATGCGAAACACCAACCCTCCCACGCTCGTACAGACATAGGCGTTGTTTTTGCTGTCGGTCACCACGTCGAGCAAGTGCGGCTTATCGGTTTCGAAAACAGTTTTCGATTCACCCTTCTTCTCGATTTTGAGCAGCTTGCCGTGATCGCCGGTGGCGGCGTAGAGGGCGCCTCCGGCATCGAAGGCCAGCCCCCAAACATACGGTTCTTCGGAATCGAGGAAGACGTCTACCTCGCCCTTGGGTCCGAACTTGTAGATGAGTCCGTTGGGCGCGGTGCCGGCGTAGAGATTGTCGGCCTCGTCGACCGCGAGGCATAGGATCTCGGCTTCCTCCGAGTTGTAAAACAGCTCGCTCTTGTCGCCCGCGATCCTGTAGATCGTGCCGTCGCTTCCTGTGGCGGCATAGACCACGCCCCGCGAGTCGATGGCGAGCGCCCACACCTGATCGCCTGCTTTCTCGACGACGTTCTGCTTCTTCCGGCCGAGCTGGAGCTCGCCGATGCTCGTGAGGGCAACGTTTTCTCTCTTGCCCGACTCAAAATCCGCCTGCGAGGCCTGGACCCACCTCTTGGCGGGCTGCGCGAGCGACTGCCCCGCGGCCGAGGCAAGCGCAACGCCCACTATCACGCCGGCACATAGGCGAAGCCGTAAGACCATGGTCCACCCAGCCACAACAGCCGTCAGGGATCGCAAGCCCAATATCACGTCAATCCTCCTTTTCCACGAGCAACTGCACGCTTTGGCTGCCGATTATCTGGTATTCGGTTCGCTGCGAAGTCTGCACGAGCCTGCCGATCAGTTCGTTCTTGCTGCGGCCGACGGGGGTGAGCATGCTGAGGTAGGATGCAGGCAGGTTTCGCAGCGGAGTGCCGCCTACGCGCAGCCCGGTATGCGGGACGCTTATCAAGGCGTAGATCTCGTTGCTGGGATATTGCAGCCTCAGCAGTTTCAGCAGTTCTTTGTAGTTCTTCGGATCGAATTCCGACGGGGCGATGTTTGCGGCGGCCTGGCGGGCGCTTTCGGCATCGGCTATCATCACGCTGTAAACGCCTTCGGGCAGGTCTGCCGGAACCGGGATTTCCAACTCGACCGCCACGGGCGGCCGGCGATAGCGGCGAAGCTCCACAAGGGCGCGGGCAGATTCGCCGGGGGCCGCCTTCACGTCGAGCAGCCGCACCGAGTCTATCAGCGCCGCACGGTCGCCCAGCTTGATCTCCATGTCCGCTTCCACTTCCTTGATCCGCACCTCCTCAAACGGGTTGTTCATCAGCCGCCCAACCGTCCCTGAGACCGCGTCGAAAAAGGACCACATCGGCCACCACGACGACGAGGACGCCATATCTTCGAGCTGGATCACGTCGCCCTTGTCGGTAACGACCCGAACTGTGTATTGAATTGTGTATTCGAGCGGCGGGCTGCCCTTCATGAATACGCTGCTCGATAGGCTGATGTTGACCAGGTACGGCGTGAGCTCCCGCGCTTGGGCCACGCGGTAGCTGTATACCGTCTCGCCGGGGAAGTCCTCGCGGTCCACCTTCACGCTCACCGGCAGCATATTGGGCATCTTCCCCACCCGGCCATAAATGCCCTCCGAGCGATCCACCAGCAGCGTGCCGACCGTCCTACGCACGGTGCTCAGCTTAAACGACGACCAGAGGTTGGGGATAACGGCATCGATATGCGCCGTGGCCAGGGGCAGCTCCACCCGCCCCATTTCCATCATCGGATGCCCGAAGGCTATGATATGATCGCCCACGCGGTCGGTTACGGTGCCGATTCCGGCCATGCTCATATCGCCATCGATTAACGACACCGCCACGGGCGCCCCGGGAATCAGTTTCGCGGCCTCGGCGCCGGCTTCGGCGGGCGCGATGACTCCTGCTCCGCCTCCCTGGACCGGCAGCAGCCCCATCCGCTCGAACCGTCCGGCGTAGTGATCAAATACCGGCTGCGGGCAGCCCGAGACAACGAGCGGTGCCCTAAGCCGCCTGAAAGCCATTGTGTTTTTCTTGGCGGGTCTGCTCGCGGGTATTTCGTTGTCGTTCGGCGCGGCGGGCGCTCCGCTGCGGCCCAGCGGTCGGAAGTTCTGCGGTTTTCGGGGCGGCGCTTGGGCGTTCGGCTTGCCGGCCTCGGCCACAAGGTTATACATGTACTCCGCGGGCGTAATCCCCGCGATCGGCTGCTTGCTGAAACTCCATCCGTAGGCGACTGCGCCCAGCAGCTTACCGTCGACATAAACCGGGCTGCCGCTCATTCCCTCAATGATTCCCGTCTCCTCAAGCCCCAGCCCCGAGAGGCGCGCCAGAAAAACGTCTTCTTTCGGAAAGACCTTCTTGAGCACGCCGATCACTTCGCACTGGAATTCGCGGATTTCGTTTCCCTTCAGGACGGTGCGGCCGGTGCCTTTCATTCCCACCCGCACGTCGGCGGCCCTCCAGTACCTGTCTGCGCGCTCGCCGGCGAAGGCCGAAGCATGTGCGATCAGTAAAAGCAGTATGAACCTGAGGAAATGTTTCATCGGGCCTCCCAATCCGCATTTATCATAACTTCCGAACTATAACACAAGGCAAAAGCCGAATCAAGAAAAAAGATTTCGGCGCAGCCGCCGGGGCCTGCCGAACGACTGCGCGCTTCGCGCCGGGAGGAAAAATGCAAGGATAAAAACCGACGCCGGACCCCGATGCTCGGGCCTCGGACCTGTTTTTTATTATCGTGCGCTATGTCGGGCGCGCAGTTGTTAATCATGCAGACAGGAGAAGCAATGCGTCCTGGTGCGGGCGCCAGATTCTCTCAGGGAAGGGAAAAAGCATGCCGGTGCCGACCCAGATTCCGCCGCCCGTGATCGATGCGGTGCAAAACCACCCCGGCTTCGATGGCGAGCCGGCCTTCGGGCTACGGACAGACGTGCGCAGCGACGGCAGCTTCGGCGAAGAGTGGCTGGTCCTCACGAAAGGCTCTATTTACACTGTGCTGCGAGACGCCGACGCCGCGAATGTGCGGCATCATATCACCCTCGACAGCATCAAGGAGGTCACAGCCGAAACGATGGTGGGCGGGGGGGTGCTGTCGGTCACCGGACTCGAGGGGACAGTCACCCAGTTGATGCGCTATTCCGGCACCGAGGCGAAGGCTTTCGGAGAGGCGGCTCGCGCGGTGCAGACTTTCGCCCGGTCGGGGCGCTTGGTGATCGACAACGACCTCCTCGCCGGGCAGTTCTGCGAGAAGTGCGGCCGACGCCTTGCCGACGGCACAAAGGTTTGCCTGCGCTGCGTCGACAAGAAAAAGGTTTTCAAGCGCCTGATGGAATACGCCCACCCCTACCTCGGCAAGACAACCCTGATGGTCGGGATCCTTCTCCTCATCACGGGTACGCGGATGCTGCCGCCGTACATCACGAAGGTGATAATCGACGATATCCTCGGGGAGGGCCCGGCCCCGGTTTCCAACCGGCGGCTTGTCCTCATTGCGATGGTCTTCATCCTCACCGGCGCACACATCCTGAGGTACGTTCTTTCGATCTTCAAAGGACGGCTTTCGGGCTGGCTCGGGAACCACCTCACCTACGATATCCGGCAGGAAGTATTTCGCAGTCTTCAGAAGCTTTCGCTGAGCTTCTTCGACAGGCACCAGACCGGGGCGATCATGTCGAGGGTAAACCAAGATACCAACCATCTGCACGGCTTCCTCATCAACATACTCCCTTTCGGCATTCAAAGCCTATTGATGATAGCCGCCATCGGGGGGGTGCTGTTCCTGATAAACTGGAAGATAACACTGTTGGTCCTTATGCCGATTCCTTTTCTGGTCTGCGCGGCAAGAACGGTGTGGCGGAAGCTCCATACGTATTACTCCCGGTATTTCGAGCGGCGCTCGCGGCTCAATGCCACCATAGGCGATTCGCTGTGGGGCATCCGCGTGGTCAAGGCGTTTGGCCAGGAAGGGCGCGAAATCAATCGGTTCGGGCAGAAGAACCTCGATTTCCGAGACGCGGGCGTAACCCTCGAGCAAAAATGGGCGCTCTACATGCCCGTTATCTCATTCGTTACGATGTCCGGCACGATAATCGTTTGGTATGCAGGGGGGCTCAACGTGATAGGAGGCACAATGACCATTGGGACGCTCGTGTGGTACGTCGGCAACCTCGCGATGTTTTACGGGCCGGTCCAGGTGCTCGCCGGTATGACTAACTACCTCTCAAACGCCCTGACGTCCGCCGAGCGCGTATTTGAGATACTGGATACCCGGCCCGACATCCGCGAGAGTGACAACGCCGTCGACCTCGGCCGAATGCAGGGCAAGATCGAGCTGCGCAACGTTACCTTCGGATACAGCAGGCTCGAGCCGGTCCTCGAAGATATCAACTTCAAGATCGAGCCCGGCGAAAGCGTGGGCCTGGTCGGCCGCAGCGGATCCGGCAAGAGCACAATAACCAATCTCATCTGCAGATTCTACGAGCCGCAGGAAGGCCAGGTGCTCATAGACGACTGCGACGTAGCCAAAATCAAGAAGCAATGCCTCGGACGGAACATCGCCGTCGTTCTGCAAGAGACATTCCTCTTCGACGGCACAATCGCCGAAAACATCGCCTATGGGCGGCCGGACAAGACGCGGTTGGACGTAATGCGGGCGGCAAAGGCCGCCAATGCGCACGACTTCATCGTCAATTTCCCCCACGGCTACGACACCCGCGTCGGCGAGCGCGGCGGGAGGCTCTCCCTCGGCGAAAGGCAGCGCATCGCCATCGCACGAGCAATACTCAACGACCCGAGAATCCTTATCCTCGACGAAGCCACCTCCTCCATCGACACCGAGACCGAGCGGCAAATACAGCAGGCTCTCGACAGGGTCACGAAAAACAGGACGACCATCCTCATCGCACACAGGCTCTCTACGCTCAGAAACGTGAACAGAATCATAGTCGTTCACGAGGGAAGGCTCGCCGAAATTGGAACCCACGGCGAGCTCATGGAACAGCGCGGGAACTACTACTGGCTCGTCAAGGCGCAGGAGGCCCCCAACGAACAGCCTGCAATGGGAGGACAAAGCCATGCATGAAGCACCCGCCCGATCAGTGATCCCGTACACCGGCCGCCAACACCGGAACTGCGCTGCCAACAGCCTCAAAATCCTCGACCCTGCCTTGGTGAAGATATACCGCCCCGACGGAGGGTTTCCCAATCTCATCCTCGGCACGGATATCTGCTACCCGCGAATACGCGTTTTTTGCTGCTTCCCTTTCTCCGACAGGTCCATATACGTCTCGCTGCGCGACCGAGATAACAACGAGATCGGCGTTGTCGAGGATCCGGCCTCCCTCGACGAAGAATCGAGGCGTATCATTCAAGAGGAGCTCGACAAGCGGTACTTCCTTTCAGAAATAACCCACATCCAAAGCATCAGGAACCAATACGGCACCATCATCTTCGATGTGCACACAGATCGCGGCCCGCGCGTCTTCAACGTCCGCGATCGTCACCGCAACATAGTCCATCTCGGCCGCGGGAGGGTGCTCCTGATCGACACCGACGGCTGCCAGTACGACATACCCGACCAGCGCCGACTCAGCCACCACTCCCAACGGCAGCTATTTAAGATACTCTAAGGCCGGTGACCGGCGCGTGATCCCGAACGGGCCGGTACCACAATGCCCCGGAAATAGGGATTGACAATCCGCCGCAAAAAGTTAGAATAGAAGCCGGTCTGCGGGTATATAGGAGGGCGGCGCATTGTCGGCCTGCAGCATCGGACGATCGCATTTCGGTAAGCCGGACACGAATCGGCATGGAGGTCAAGATGGAAGAGCTGGACCGCAGTTTCGCCGAGGCCCTCATCAAGCAAAAGCTGGCTTCGCGCGAGCAGGTGGCGGAGTGCATCGAAGCCGTGCGCGAAGCAATCGGCTTGGGCGCGCAGGTGAACCTGCCCGACGCGATGGTGAAGAAGGGCTACATTTCGCGCGAGCAGGCCGATGCCCTCCTCGCCAAAATCCGCTCGGCGAGGTCGAAGGTGACGTCGCTGGGCGGCTATGAGCTTCTCGGAAAGCTCGGAGGCGATGCGATCGGAGCCGTCTACAAGGCCCGCGAGCCGTCGACCGGGCGCACGGTCGCGATCGAGGTCCTTAAACCGGCCCTTAGCCGCGACACGGCTTTTGCCGAACGCTTCGTCGCCGGGGCGCGTACGGCCGCCGGGTTGCATCATCCCAACATTGTCGAAACGCTCGGCGCGGGCCGCGACAAAGGCTACAACTACCGGGTGACGGAATACCCCGACGGGCCGACTCTGGCCGAGCGACTGCAAGAATCGGGCCCGATACCCGGTAACGATGCCCTGAAGATGGCGCTCGGCTTGGCGGCGGCGCTCGCCGAGGCCGAGCGCGCAGGGATCGTTCACGGCGATGTAAATCCGGGTAATATCCTGCTGGCGCGTGACGGCACCCCAAAACTGGCCGGGCTTGGAAGACCCAAGCCGCCGGCTGCCGCCGCGCCCGGGGCGGCGCACTATGTGTCGCCCGAGCAAGCCCGAGGCGGCGCGATGCTCGATGCTCGCAGCGATATATACTCGCTGGGTGCCACGCTTTACAATATTGTCGTAGGCTCCCCGCCGTTTGAGGGCGCCACGCCTGCGCAAATCATATCGAAGCGGCTGTCGGAGCCGCCGCCCGACCCGCGAGCCTCGCGCCCCGAGGTCTCTTTTGCCGTGAGTAACCTGATAATGCGAATGATGGCGAAAGACCCCGGCGACCGCTACGCCACTGCGCTGGAACTACTGAATATGATCGAAACTCTCACGGGCGCCGAGACCTCGCAGGGCGCACCCCCGCTCGGCGGGCAGACGGGGATTACCCCATCGTGGACCTCAAACAGGCGCAGGCAGGTGCCCAAAGCGGCGATCGTCGCAGGCGCCTGCGCCGTTGCGCTGGCGGCTGTTGTCGCTATAGTCATCGCCAGTCGCAAGCCCGAGCCTGCGCCGGTAGAAAATACGGCACAGCGGGCCTACGCAGAAGCCGCTGCCTATCGGAAGGATCACCCCGAAGACCTCAGCGGCGCGATCTCGCGATTCCGGAAAATCGAAACGCAATACCCCAACACCGCCTGGGCGGATCGAGCCGTGGGGAAGATACAAGAGCTTAAAGACAAGCAAAAGGAGCTCGCCGATCAGAACGCCGGTAGCACCGTCGACGCCGAGCTCACCGTGTTGAAAGCCCGATGCGACGAACTCGCGCGTGAGAGCAAATTCGGTGAAGCACTCGCGCGGGTGGGCGAGTTTTCTCGCGGCCATACCGACGGCCACGCCCTCGTCGGCGCCGCAGATATAAGACGAACCTTGAAAGCCGCGGCCGACAATGCTTACCGAGAACTCGTCCGCCTGGCCGATGCCGCTCTGGCAGAGAAAGACTACGCAAAGGCGCGGGCCGCCCTCGCACCGGCGCAGAGCTTTGGAATGCCGGCGATAGCCCAAAAGGCAAAGAAAAAACTGGCCGAGATCGACTCGCGCCGGGCGACCGCCCAACACTGGGAGCGGTGGGAGAGCATAAAAACCGACGCCGCCAAGCTGAAAAGGGAAGGCAAGTACGATGAGGCAATCGCGCTGATCGAGACCGCCAAGGACCTGCCTCTGCCGGAGGTCGAGGAGCTTGCAGCCAAGCGGGCAGAGGCACTCCGACGGGCCTACAGGTCTGCCCGCAGCATCGCGGCTGTGAGATTCAATCGGGTATTTGACGAGCAGGTGAGGCCGCTGCTGGCCGAGCGAAACTATGCCAGGGCCAACGAGGTTTTCCAGGGGCTCATCGCGCAGGGCGAATTTAAACTGGCTGCCGGCGAGGTCGAGATGTGCCGCGCGGATGTTGCGCGGCTGCTCGCGTTCTGGAGCCATCTCGAAAAGCGTTTGGCCGGGCTGGAGCCGGGCGAGAGGGTCCGCGTGGCCGGCAGGCTGGTCGAGTTTGTCGACTACGAGAAGGGCCTGATACGATACAAGATGGGCGGCGACGTGTCTGATGCGCGCCTTGCCGAGATCAAAAGCCGAGATGTGATCGCGATCCTCGGGCCGGAATTCCCGGAAGACGACGAGAGGCGCCTTCAGGCCGCGCTTTTCCTGATTTGGGATAAGGACCGCAACCTGGTCAAGGCGAAAACACTGCTCGACGCCGCCCCACGCAGCCCCGACGCGCAACGATACAAGAACATGGCAAGAACACCGGAGGGGATCGACCGGGATGGTCGAGAAAAAGCGGTCGAAATGGAATTTGCCGAGGTCGAAAAGAGAGCCGCGGCACAGCCGCGAAGGGCGGCCTTCATACTCGCCGGATTCCGGGCCGAATACGGCGATACCCGATTCTACAACGAGCACCTCCACGACATGGCGCTCCTCCGCAAGATGCCGTTCGCCATGCGCAAACTTCAAATATGGCGCAACCGCAGCTACCTATTCGTGAAACAATACGCCACCTGGCGCGATGCGAAATCGCGGTGCGAAAAGCTCGGCGGCCATCTTGTTACGATAACCTCCGAAGATGAGCAGAGGTTCATAACCAAGAAGTACATGCAATCCGATGATAAGAGGATCTCAATCAGCATCTGGACCGGCGGAACCGATTATCACAAACCGGGAAAATGGGAATGGATCACCGACGAACCGTGGGAATACACCGCCTGGCTCGAAGGCCAGCCGGATCAAGCCGGCGGGCAGGAACACTGGGTGGAGATGGTCGCCGACAAAAAAGGCGTGGGATGGAACGATAACCGCGCCGAGCACGTATCGCAGTTCATCTGCGAGTGGGAGAAAGGCACCATGTTTTTTACACTCGATAGGCTCCGCGAGCTCATCGCCATAGTAAATACCGACTACGCCCCCGATGGACTGGAGGAATTCAAAGAACGGTTCGGGAATATCGTATCATATAAAAAGCGGCAGGTGAGCCTTCAATGTGCTGTGGTCGCGATCCTCAACAAGGTCGAAATACCATACAGGTGGAAGGGGTCGGCCAAGGTCATCGGGACCGAGCGCACCCAACGCCTCATCGACGTCAATCTGAAAGCGGTTCCGGCCAAAGAAGCCCTCGATCACATCCTCGGCCCCCTGATGCTCACTTACGAGCTCGGCAAGTCGGGGGTCCTTCTCAGGCCGGCGGCCATAGAGCCGACCGAGTAACGCCGGCCGGAGGGATTGACATGCCGAAACCCGACCCCAGCCCCGCCAACGGCGCCGACACGCTCAAGATAGCCCTCATCGCGGGCATCTGCGTGGCGGGGGTCCTTCTGGCGATGTCCGCGTTCGCCCCCGGTCGCGGAGGCGACGGTCAAGCCCCGCGTGATCAAGGCCCAACGACCCCTGAACCGCCCCCCAGCTCATCCGGCCGGTTCCCCGCTCACCCCGTCCCTCAAGAGACCACGCCGGCTGAACTCACCCGCCCGCCGGAGACGCTTCCGAGCGATTTCGCCGCCTTCCAGCCCGATGAAAATGCCGCGCGCGCAGCCTTCGCCCAAATCGTAAAAAAGGTGGGCGACAATCCCCGCCTGGGTCTGGAACTGACCGCCGCCTTCCGCGCGAAGTACGGCCATACCCGCTTCCTCAACGATCACCTCGCCGACATGACCGTGCTCTGGCAGGCCGGCGCCGCCGTCCGACACCTCATACACCGGCAAGACCATTATTACCTGCTCGTGAGGGACGCCGTTTTCTGGCAAACCGCCAAATTCCGGTGCGAACAGCTCGGCGGACACCTGCTCACCGTCACCTCCCGGGCCGAGCACTCGTTCGCCAACCAATTCCTCAGGCCCACTCGCCGCGGAAACCCTCCCGGAATATGGCTCGGCGCCACGGACGAAGGCCACGAAGGAAAATGGACGTGGGTCAGCGGCGAAAAATGGTCTTACGCCGCGTGGACCGCCGGCGAACCGAACAACGCGGGCGGCCGCGAGCACTGGGCTGAGCTCGGCGCTTACCCCGCCAGACAATGGAACGACATCGACGCCGCCGAACCCTACTGGTTTGTCTGCGAATGGGAAAAGAAATCGCCGCAATTCACACTCAATGGGCTCCGCGAGCTGATCGCAACGGTGAGCCCGACAGTGTGGCGCCCCGCCGTCGAATACAAAAAGCGCCTTGCCCGGAGCATATCTTGCACAGCCAGGGAAGTCCCCTTGCCCTACGCCGTCATCGCCGTCCTGAATCGGGCCGATATCCCCTACCAGTGGGAAAAATCGTCCCGGGCTCTCGGCCCCGCCGCCTCTCCGCCTGTCGATGTGAACGCCGACGCCATCCCCGCCTCCGAAGCCCTCGACCGAATTCTGGCGCCGCTCCGGCTCGAATATGAAATCGACAATCTGGGGTTGTTTGTGACGCCCGCCGCCGGCACCAACGCGGAATAGGCCGCATGCACGGGCAGCGGCGGCGGCGAATCGCCTGTTGCCGCAACGCAGGCCGACACCGCAGCCTTTCCTTGTCATAAATGAAGACCGATCGCGTGATCGCGGAATTCTTGCTTGACATTCCCACTTTTCTGTATTATAATCCTCACAGAGGCAAGCGACCGCCGTCGAGGTCATGGGGCCACTCGCGACGATAGGCGACTTTCGATACAACAGGAGGTAGACCATGCGGCGCAGATTCCCGATCACCATTCTCTTCTTATCCGGCCTTTTCTTCTTCCATTTCGCTTCGTTCGCGCCATTCGCCGTCCGAGCCGAGGCGGGCGCGACCTGGTACGTCGACGATGATGCGCCGAACGATCCCGGACCGGGGACCACAACCGTCAGTGACCGCGACGAGGACGGCACACCCGATCACCCTTTCGACGCCATTCAGAAAGCCATCGAGGCCGCTTCCGATGGCGACACCATCATCGTCCGCGATGGCACCTACACCGGCGGCGGGAACCGCGATATCCACTTTGGCGGCAAGGCCGTGCATCTGATGTCGGAGAATGGGCCGGAGAATTGTATCGTTGATGCGGAGGGATCCCACCGGGTGTTCCAATTCGCCAGCGGAGAGGGGGCCGATAGTATTCTCGATGGTTTTACCCTCACAGGTGGGCTTAAAGCTTGGGGAGGCAGCGGCGGCGGCGTCTATTGTGACGGCGCCTCACCCACGATCATCAACAATACTATAACCGGCAACACCGCACACAACGCGTACGGAGGCGGGATTTTTTGTTACAACGGCTCACCCACGATCATGAACAACACTATAACCGGCAACACTGCATACAACAGGGAAGGGGGCGGGATTTATTGTTCCAGCAGCTCCCCCACGATCAGCAACAACACTATCAGCGGCAACACCGCGGACCTTGCTGGCGGCGGGATCTATTGTGACCGCGGCTCACCCACGATCACCAACAACACTATGACAGCCAACACCGCAGAGGACGATGGCGGCGGGATTTACTGTTACTACAGCTCGCCCACGATCACCAGGAACACTGTAACCGCCAACACCGCATCTTATGGGGGCGGCATTTATTGTGCCGGCTCCTCCCCCACGATCACCAACAACAATATCACCGCCAACACCACCACAGATAACTACGGCGGCGGGATTTATTGTACCGGCTCCTCTCCCACGATCACGAACAACACTATCGGCGCCAACACCGCATCTTATGGCGGCGGGATTTATTGTATCGGCGGGTCCGCCACGATCACCAAGAACACTGTCACCGCCAACACCGCATATTATGGCGGCGCGATTTATTGTTCCACCAACTCCGCCACGATCAGTAAGAACACGATGAGCGGCAACACCGCAGATTCGCGAGGCGGCGGGATTTGCTGCACTGGAGGCGCTGTCACTGTTATTACGAATACCATCCTCTGGTCAAATTCGGCCATCGGGTCCGGCAACCAGATCTACGTCGACGGATCAGCGGCCGTGACTGTCCGATACTCTGACGTGTCGGCGGAGGCATCTGCAACATACGTTGGCGAAGGTTCGACTTTGGCTTGGGAGGTGGGGTACATCGACGTCGATCCGCTTTTTGCCGACCCGGCGAACGGCGATTATCATTTGAGGTCGAAATACGGGCGGTGGGACCCGGCGGCGAACGACGGCGCGGGCGGGTGGCTCTATGATGAAGTTATGAGTCCCTGCATCGACGCCGGGGACCCGGGTTTGGATTTCTCGAACGAGCTCCAACCGAACGGCGGGCAAGTCAACATGGGCGCGTACGGTAACACCCCCGAGGCGTCCAAATCGGCATATCTGTTGGCCGTGGAGTCGGCGCCGGTTGCGGGCGTTGGGATCACGGGCGACAGGCCGGGTACCACGAACTACGCGACGGCCTGTGAGGACGACGAGGAAGTGAATCTCTCGGCGCCTGCGACGGTGACGGTGAACGGCGCCACTTACGATTTCATTCGCTGGACCGTAGACGGTGCGGATCAGCCCGTGGGCCAGGCCAACGTTGCGCTCATTATGGAAGCCCACCATACAGCGGCGGCCTCGTACGCCCTTGTCTCGTGTGAGCTTGCCGTGCAGTCTGCGCCCATCGCAGGGGTGGGCATCACGGGCGACAAGCCCGGCGTCACCAACTATGTGGCAGCCTGCGCCCCGCAGGAGGTCGTGAATCTGGCCGCGCCGCCCGCCGCGACCGATGGCGGGGTAAGCTACAACTTCGTCCGCTGGACTGTCGACGGCGCGGATCAACCGGCCGGGCAGTGTGCAATCGAGATAACCATGGACAGCGCCCACACTGCTGCGGCCGTCTATGAGATTCAGACTCACACGCTGACCGTGCAATCGACGCCGATCACCGGCATAGAGATAACAGGCGATAAGCCCGGTGTGACCGACTATGCAGCGGTCTGCGACGATCAGGAGGTCGTGGAGCTGACGGCGTTGGGGATCGCGACGAATGGCGAAGGCGCACGCTACAACTTCGTCTGCTGGGAAGGTCATCCTGAGGGTGCGACGAGCATTCAGATAACGATGGGCGCGGACCACACGGCCGTGGCCGTGTATGAAATCCAAACTCACACGCTGACGGTGCAGTCGGCGCCTATCGCGGGGATAAACATCACGGGCGACGCCCCGGGCGTGACAGACTACGCCGCCACGTGTGACGATCAACAGCTTGTGAGCCTAACGGCTCCGGCAAGCGCGACGACGGCCGGAGGCGTGCGTTACAGCTTCGTTCGCTGGGAGGGCTATCCGCACGGTCAGGCCACCATCGAGATCACGATGGATGCGGACAGGACGGCTGTGGCAACCTATGAGATTCTCACGCATACGCTCAGCGTGCAATCGACGCCGATCACGGGCGTGGAGGTATCCGGCGACAGGCCCGGGACAACGGACTACGCGGCGGTCTGCGACGATCAGGAGGCGGTCGATCTCACGGCGCCGGACACCCAGGTTGTGTCGGACGTACACTACGGCTTCAGTCGATGGGTACTCGACGACGCAGACCAACCCGAGGGCGAGACCGGCGTGCATGTGTTAGCAGACGCCGATCATACGGCAGTGGCCGTGTACGAGATCGAGGCTTATATCCTCTCGGTGCAATCGGTAGGGATCACCGGCGTAAATATCGCGGGCGACAGGCCCGGGGTCACACACTACACGGCGTTGTGCAACGTCGGCGAGGCGGTGAACCTGACGGCGCCGATGGACCTCACCGACTCGGGGGCGCGCTACAATTTCGTCTGCTGGATTGTCGACGGAGCGATTCAGCCGGTCGGTGAGCCCGCCCTCGAGGTCACGATGGACGCCGTTCACACGGCAGAGGCGGTGTATGATATTTGGACTCATACGCTGACGGTGGAGTCGTCGCCCATCACGGGCGTCGGTATCAGCGGTGACGAGCCGGGGCTGACGAACTATGCGGCGACGTGCAGTGATCAGGTGTTGGTGGCCCTCGAGGCGCCTTCGAGCGAGACCATGTGGGACGGCGTGGAGTACGGCTTCGTGAGGTGGGTTCTCGACGGCGCTGAGCAGCCGGCGCTGCAGACCGGCCTCGAGGTGAGAATGGACGCCGACCACACTGCGATCGCCGTTTATTACGGCGCCGTCAGCAGGCTGATTATCGAGGGTCCCAACGAAAGGCGCGAGGGTATTTTGCCCTTCGCCTCCGGCACGGCTCCGGGCGCACTGGGCGAGGTCGCGGTCGACCTCTACGCCGAAGGCTTCCCCGGTTTTGCCGGATTTCAGGCCACGCTGGACTTCCTTGATGACCTGCTGGCCGAGTGCGACGGCTTTTCCATCGCGTACAACAATATTCCGCCGAATAGCGCCGCCGCATGGGGAGATCGCAAGATAGTCCACAACGATCTGTTTCTCCCGGTCATACAAGAAGTCTACGAGGGGCAAACGTTTGGCCTCCTCACCACGGAGAGGGAACCGCCCGGCCCTCCCGACTGGCAGCCGGGCCCTTACGTCGACAAGTCGATCCCCCCCGGCGGCCGGATTGATCCGCAAACAGGCCAGCCTTATGGGCGCACATGGCTTATGTCGGTGACCTGCTGGTACAGCCCCGACGTGGGCGCCGGCACTTGCACAATCGGTGCCGACGAGATCACCACGACGTTCGGTGACCGCGATTCGAACGAATTACCCTACGAAGTGTCGGCGGGCAGTTTGACCATCGGGATTCTCGGCGACGCCAACGGCGACTGCGTGGTCAACATTCTCGACATGATTCTTATTCGAAACCTCCTGGGTCTTGATACCGGCACTGATGACAACTGGAAAGCCGACGTCACCCGAGACGGCAGGATCGACGTTCTGGATATGCTCGTCGTGCGAAATAATCTCAACACAACATGCCCCGAGTAGGGCCTGCTCAACCGCAAGCTGCGGCCAGGCGGCTCGGAACCCAAGAAGTCTTTGGAAGGGGGGCGGGGGGAAGTCCTTTCGTCAGACCTGTCCGCCGCACAGCTATGGCAGGCGGGAAGATTTCCCCCCCCGCACAGGCGACTGAACCAAAGGTTGACCCACGATTTCTTATCACACTCTCGCCCAGGTCCTCCCTTCTTTCTCGCTTGATTTCCCCCCGTATCAGCGCTATAATGACGGGTGGAAATCAGGACAGCCCGACACGCCCGGAAAACCGATATTTCCGCCTTTCGGCTTCCGCCTTCGCTGCGGCAGCTTCGGCGGACTTGTCCGCCATAGCTTTAGCGACGGCGGAGGACTCGGGCCGACGGCGTGGGTCTGTGGCGCTCTCCTGCTGCTCTCCCGAGAGGCGCGGTGTGGGTATTCTCTCAAAGCTGGCCGACATGCTAAGAGGTCAATCCGGGTCCTGCGTAATTGCGGGGTATCGCGTTGTGGGAGAGCCGATCGCCGAAGGGCCGATGTCGGTCGTGTACAAGGCTTCGGGGGCCGAGCAGAGCGACGGCGCGGTGGCGATCAAGGTGCTCAAGGATAGCGCCGCTCGAATGGCCCGGAGGCTCTCGGACGACCTCGGCAAGGAGTGGGAGGGCGAGCGAGCGGTGAGCTTAGCCCATCCCAATGTTGTGCGGACCCTCGAATGCGGGTGCGAGGCGGGCTCTTACTATGTGGTGATGGAGTACATCGACGCGCCGAACCTCGCATCTCTGATCCACGACCAAAGCCCTTTTCTCGACGGCCGGCGGATTTCGGTCATCCGTCAGATCGTTCACGGCCTGGCGTATGTCCACGGCAAAGGCTTGATTCACCGCGACGTTTGCCCGAAAAATGTACTGGTGGACGCCTCGGGCCACGCGAAGCTGATTGACTTCGGAGTGGCCGTTGCGCAGGCGGATAAGCTCAAGAACACCGGCCGACGGACGGGTCGGCCCAGCTACATGGCGCCCGAACTGATCCGTGACAATACTTTCGATGTCCGCACCGATCTGTATGCCTTCGGGGTAACGATGTACGAGATCAGTACCGGGGCGAAGCCTCTGGCGGGCGCGGACAGATACGAGACGATGCGGCTGCATCTTCACAGCGATCCCACGCCGGCGCGGGAAGTGAACAACAATGTGCCCTTGGCCTTGAGCGGGATTATCTCGCGCTGCCTGGCCAAGGATCCGGACCAACGTTTTCAGACGGCCGACGAGCTGCTGAAGGAATTGCCCGACTCGGGCTTCTGAGGCGGCGGGCGGCCAGCAGTTTTTTTAACCGAGGTGCCGATGAGCAAGGAATTGACGGAAATAAGATGGCACGGCCGAGGCGGCCAAGGGGTGAAGACCGCCGCCCTTATGGCGGCTCAGGTAGCCCTCGAAGAAGGGAAGTACGCCCAGGGCTTTCCCGAATACGGCCCCGAACGAATGGGGGCCCCCGTTACGGGCTACACGCGGATCAGCGACAAGGCGATCACGATCCACTGCGGCGTGTCGGAACCGGACATCGTGGTGATCCTCGACGGAACACTGATCGGGCAGATCGACGTCATCGCCGGCCTCGGCGAGGAGGGAGTGTTGATCCTCAACTCGCCCGACGACCCCGCCGTCGTCCGGGAAAAGCTGGGCCTGAAAGGCGGCAAGCTATTCACCGTCGACGCCACACAGATATCAATCGACGAGATCGGGCGGCCCATCCCCAACACACCGATGATGGGCGCACTTATCAAGGTCACTGAACTCCTCAATATGGAAACTCTCAAGAAAGATCTCGAGAAGAAATTCATGAAGAAGTTCGGCGACAAGGTTGTACAGGGCAATTTCAACGCCATAGAGCGGGCTTACAAGGAGGTGAAATCAGAGTGAAAGTCAAGAAAGACACCGGCTGGAAAGAAATGCCGCTCGCCGGAAGCGTACCCGAGCCCGGCACATCGGTAGAGTACAATAGCGGCTCGTGGCGGACGTATAGGCCCGTGCACGATGCCGAGAAATGCATACATTGCTTGCGGTGCTGGATAATGTGCCCCGACTCGGCCATCCTGGTGGAAGACAGCAAGGTTGTGGGCATCGACATGGAGCACTGCAAGGGCTGCGGGATCTGCGCGGCCGAGTGCCCGCCTAAAATCAAGGCAATCGAAATGGTCCTGGAGCGCGAGGCCAAGTAGCGCGGCCCGCACCAACTCATATATAGGGAATGCACATGACGACACAAGTAGCACTGACGGGTAACGATGCCGTCGCCGAGGCGTTCAGGCAGATCAACCCGGACGTGGCGGCGGTGTATCCGATCACTCCGCAGACGGAGCTGATGCACGCTTTCGCCGCGTTCGCGGCCGACGGCGCGATAGATACCGAACTGGTGACGGTTGAATCCGAGCACAGCGCGATGAGCGCGTGCGTCGGGGCATCGGCCGCCGGCGCACGGACCGTGACGGCAAGCTCTTCGCAGGGCCTCGCCCTGATGTGGGAAGTACTCTACATCGCCAGCTCGTACAGGCTGCCTATCGCGGCCGCCATGGTCAACCGCGCTCTCAGCGGGCCGATCAATATCCATTGCGACCACAGCGACACAATGGGCGCCCGCGACTGCGGATGGATACAGCTCTTTTCAGAGGGAAGCCAGGAAGCCTACGATAACATGATTCAGGCGATAAGGATCGCCGAGCACAAAGACGTTCTGCTGCCGACGATGATAACCCTCGACGGCTTCATCATCAGCCACACTATGGAAGCCCTCGAAATCCTCGACGACGATCAGGTCAAGGAGTTCATCGGAAAGTTTGAGCCGGTCACCAACCTCCTCGACGTCGAGAATCCGATCACCATGGGCCCGCTTCACCTCACCGATTTCTATTTCGAGGCAAAGCGGGCGCAGGCCGAAGCGATGAAACGGGCAATGCCCGTGATCCTCGAAGTGGCAGAAGAATACTCAAAGCTCTCCGGTCGCGAATACGGCCTGTTCGAAGAGTACAAGCTCAGCGACGCCGATGTGGCCGTGATCGTGCTCGGCTCGGCGGCCGGCACAGCCAAGGTTGCCGTCGATAACCTTCGCAACCGGGGGATCAAGGCAGGCTTGCTCAAGCTGCGCGTGTACCGTCCCTTCCCCGGAGATCAGATCATCAAGGCCATCGCGCACGTACCCGCGGTCGCCGTGATGGATCGCAGCGCATCATTCGGTCTTGACGGCGGCCCGGTGTTCAACGAAGTGCGGTCGTTCGCTTACGGCCGCGAGATCAAGCTGATCTCGTATATCTACGGCCTGGGCGGCCGCGACGTGCCTGCGGAGCACATCGAGTCGGTTTTCCACGACCTCGTTAAGGCCATCGAGGCCGGGAAGGTCGAGAACGTTTACAATTACCTTGGCGTGCGGGAGTAGCAGGACCGCAAGGCGCGGGGCGCGGGCCCGGGCGTGCGGCTGCACATATTCAATCCAAAAGGAATGATAGAACTATGGCTGTGAAACTCAAAGACATCAGCAAGAACCCAGAGCTGCTGGCCCCCGGGCATCGAGCCTGTCCGGGATGCGCCGGCCCCACGGTGCTTCGGCAGGTGCTGCATGTGGCGGGCAAAAACACCGTTATCGGCTTTGCCACGGGCTGCATGGAAGTCGCCACGACAATCTTCCCCTACACCGCTTGGCGGGTGCCCTACATCCACAACGCATTTGAGAACTCGGCTGCTACAATCAGCGGCGTTGAGGCGGCGTATCAGTCGCTCAGGCGGCAGGGGAAGATCGATTCGGACAAGAAGATGAACTTCATCGCATTCGGCGGCGACGGCGGCACGTACGACATCGGCTTCCAGTCGCTTTCGGGCGCGATGGAACGCAACCACGACATGCTCTACATCTGCTACGATAACGAAGCTTACATGAACACCGGCATTCAGCGTTCGAGCGCCACGCCCAAGGGCGCCGCCACGAACACCGCGCCCGCCGGAAAGGTCAAGCAGGGAAAAGACCAGAACCGCAAGGACCTCACCGCGTGCATCATCGCGCACGATATCCCCTACGTGGCGCAGGCATCGGTGCACAACTACCTCGATTTCATGAACAAGGTCCAAACCGCCCTCGCGACCGAGGGAGCGGCATTCATCAACGTGCTCGCGCCCTGCCACCGAGGCTGGCGGTTCCCGATGGAGCAATCGATCGACATCGCCCGAGGCGCCACAGAATGCTGCTTCTGGCCGATATTCGAGGTTAAGGACCACATCTGGAAGATCAACTACAAGCCGAAAGAGAAGAAGCCCGTCGTCGACTGGCTCAAGCGCCAGGGCCGGTTTAAGCACCTGTTCAAACCCGGCAACGAGCACATCATCGAAGAGATCCAGGCGGAGGCCGACCGCAAGTGGGAGGAGCTGCTGGGCCGCGAGGCGAGCTCGAGAAAGCTCCAGGAAGAAATGCAGCCTGCGTGAGGCATGGAACGTGTTCGTTCGTTCCGGTGCCTGGCACCTTTAGCCCGCCGCCCACGGGCCGCCCGCCGTACGGTCGGTATTGAGAGTCGGCTTATCTGATACACGCGTTTGTCGGGATGCTCGGGGCTGGGCTTGCCGGCTCGGCCCCGTGAATGGTGGGCCGAATTTCGCAGGCGCGGGCCGCTTTGAACCTGAGGAGCGCGCCGCCTCACGTTCCTGTCTGTGTACCGAGACCCCCTCGCTGATACGAAGCCGCATTTTTCACGTGGTCGGTGCATACCCTCGCGAAGTATGCGAGCCAACTTACAATGCCGAGGAATTTGAACCCATCTTCGAGCAAGAACTGTGCGCGCAAACGGCCCGGCAGGATCTCGTCGACGATGATCGACAGCCCGAAGAAGACCAGAGCAATCGCCAGAAGAATGAACTCCGTTTTCAGTATAGTTGTCCTGAACCGGA
>Ga0180432_10003349_pt1 | contig 22960 bp, 11 predicted proteins | sample SS_ome_10_FD_132414 | JGI IMG/M metagenome (GOLD analysis project Ga0180432, IMG submission 132414) | Hypersaline lake sediment archaeal communities from the Salton Sea, California, USA - SS_1_MS_2 metaG | ecosystem: Environmental > Aquatic > Non-marine Saline and Alkaline > Hypersaline >...
CCCATGTTGGAGGGGAGTATGCCCGGCGGCTTGCTCTTCTCGGTGCGGTAGGAATCGGCCAGCCAGGCGTCGGCGTATTCCTGGAAGAGCTGCTCGACGGCGGGATTGTTGTTGTACCAAAGGAGCCAGGGGCCGCCCACTATCCCGCGCACGCATATGGGCGAGTCCGTCTGCTGATTGGGAATAGTCGAAATCCACGTCGCGCTGAAGTAATTGGCTTTGAAGTGCCGATGGCCGTAGGCGTTAAATCCGGTGAGGAAATCCCTGACGGTCTTCATGGTCAACAGGTTGCGCTCGATGTAGCGGGGGTTGGCGTAATCCCAGCCGATCTGCATCGGCTGAGAATAGCCGATGGGCTCGCAGACGTGCTCCGCGTCGGCGTACTTGGCGGAGAATCCCCTGTCGCGGTCTATCTCGTCGCTGTCCCAGATGGCGTCGACAAAGAGCTTATAGCCGTACTCGGCCACATCGCTTGCGCCTTTGCATATCCAGGCGAGCATGCCAAAGAGAGGGGCGATTTCGACATCGTCGCTGAAGCCTCCGCCGAACTCGTAGCTGATCGGATGCTGGCGGACCTCGACCCACCATTCGGAAAGGTCCAGAAGCTCGTTATAAACCATCCACTGGTACTTGGCCCAGTCCGGCGCGCTGGGAGGCGCAGCGGCCTCGTAGTCGAAAAGGTACCACTCGTCGTCCCAGGTGCGGTCGACGAAGAGGTTCGCGTATCTGTTGTCGGGGAATTCCGGACGGACCCTGTCTTCCAGGACCTCCGCTCCGGTCCAGTAGGCAGCCGTCACCTGGCGGGGGTCGTAGCCGCACACGATTCTGGAACAGTAGATCATGCCCTTGTAGCGGTAAGGGGTCTCGCGCAGCCTGGTGGGATCGAATACGTCGCTCGGGTCCTGAAGCACCTCCTGGCAAAGCTGCTCCCACAGCACGTAGGCCCTGCGGTAGTTGTAGTTCCCCTGGCCGTAATAGCCGTAACCTCGCATGACCGCCCAGCATATGTACGCCTGCCGCACGTCCAGCACCATGTCCACAAGGTCCCACGCGGAATGAAGCTCAGGGTCGCTGGCGACAACGTCCTCAAGCAGCGCGACGGCATCGTCGGTAAGAGCTATTTCGTTCAGGGCGAGTTCGGACTGCTCGTACTCCAGGTCGGGATGCCCCACCAGCCACATGAGGGCATTGGCCTTGGTGACCTTGTTAAAGTCGGTGGTTTCGGGGATGGCCTCCCACCCGGCGCGAGCGCCTTGAATGTCGCCCGAGTTGAACCGGTTCATCCCGATGATGGCGTTCGGGTCAGGTGAGGGAACGTTGCAGACCAGGTCCCCGCTGGGGTTCTTCTCAAAGGGATAGGGCTGGTGCTCGTGGATTTCGATGCCCATGACGGAGTTGTACTGGAATTCGCCCCTCACCTGCTGCGTGGCGTCTATCTCGGGGAAATACCTGGAGAGCGGACCCAGGTCCGGCCCGCCCGTAAAGGTGAACTCCAGGTAGCCCGAGGTCACATCGACGGTGAACCTCCTCTTGGCGATTCCTCCTATGTAGGGGTCGTTCGCGGTGCCCGAGGGAACGTATCCAGTTCGAGTGTGTGGAGTGAGCGCGTCGATGTCGGCGTCGACCGTGACGCCGTTCACCACGATGTCCATATACCATAGGACCGTGGATCCGTCGCCAAGGTACACGAGGCAATCGTATGTGCCGTTGGGCAAATCCACGCGGAAGGTCATGTCGTCGGTGTTCGCGACAGAGTCGAGTGTGAGGTCGTCCGCCCGGGGCATCGCATCGTTAATGGTGATCAGGCGGCTGAAGATGACCCAATAAAGGCCGCGGAAGTCCTTTGTGATCCTGCTTAGGGGAGGAGTCCAACCGTACCCCTGAGGGGCGCTGTAGGAGGTCGTGTGGTCCACATGGGTGTAGCCGGCCTTGAGCCCTGAGAGCGGCCCCATGTCGAACTTGTAGACCTCTTGCGCAAAAAGGGGCGACGCTGCAACTGCCACGGCTAGAAGAACCAAAGAGACGGATAGGAGAAGGCGACGTTTCATACTGTTTCCCCCCTGAGGACGCACGTATTAACGTAAGCTGCTTCACTATATTGCTTTACGACTCGCTTCTATGCAAAGCCCCCTGTCTGATATGACCCATAATGCGCAGAAAAGTCACCGACTTTCCTGTTCGGGGATCGGTGGCGCGTAACGTCCGACATCGGGGTGGAGCACCCACCACTTCCCTTTCAGCCCCCTGCCCTTCATCTCGACGCGGACGTCTTCGGTGATTCGGCCCTTTTTTACTTTCACGGGGACCTTGACTTCGCCGTGTCCGGCGGCGGTGACAAAGAGCGTTCTCTTTCCTACGCTGGGAGGTACGCCGAGCAGAAGGAACCTGCCCTCCAAATCGGTGCGTGTCGAGGGCTCCCAGTCAGCGAGAGTCTCTCTGTGACTTTCGTCCTCCACGAGCGCACGAGGAACGGGCTCGCCGTCCTCGTCGACCACAACACCCTGTACGCCGCCGGTGGAAACGCCGCCTTTAAGGGGAACGGCAGCGCCGTAGACCGCCCCGCCCGCGTAGAGACGTATCGGAACGCTCTGTCCCTCGCCGCGTCCGGGGACGTAAGCCTTCAGAGTGCCTTGCGCGTCGGGAGGAGCCCCAAACGCGTGAAGGACGAACGGCTCGCCCGGAGAGATCTTGGCGATGTCACAGCGAGGATGGACCGCCAACCCCTTTTCCACACCCGTGCTCCTGACGGTTCTTGCGTAAAGCTCTACCCAGATTTTGTCCGTCTTTCCCGGAAGAAGGCTGCTTACGTGCCCTTCGACTCTGGCGACCCTGGCGAACGGCACGATGGTGTTGGTGAGCGAAGAACTGATCACGTCCGGTCGATTGGGAGGCAAAACGCAGATGAAGTACCTTGTTGGTACCACGAAGAGTTCCGCGCGGCCGCCGGCGAGTGAAGAGAAAAGGAAATCGCCCTCCTCGGTGGTGACATCTTCGCTGTAGGCCACCTGACCGTCGATTTCGGACTTTAGGCAGAGCCTGCGATTCGGAAGCGGCCCGCCGCTGGAGAGGTCGAGGGCCCGACCCTGGACAACAACGCCCTTGGTTGCGACGAGACGAACGACGCGCTCGTCGGCCGGCTCAACGGTGATCATCGTCGAGTTGCCGGGATTGGTTGGGTCTTCATCGAGCACCACGTAACCCTCGCCCAGCCAGAGATGTGCGTTGCCCTCAGGGACGGAATCGAAAGAGAACCGGCCCTCGTCGTCGGTTGCGACCTCGGCCTTGGGGGAAGTCCAATCGACTCTGATGAGCCTCACGGTTACGCCGGGCAGGGGAGCATCCGAGGCCGCGTCGATGACGACGCCGGAAACGCGGCCCACTTCTTCCGCGGGAAGTGGGGAAGAATCGGGGGGCTGAGCCGACAGAGGTACCGGCAGGCACAAGCCGCAGAAGATGAGAAGGAAAATGAGGGGTCGGAAGCGCTGCGAGAGAAGAGAATCGCCTTGCGGCGCGACTCTTGCAGCAAACGGACTCATACGCCCCGTCCCCCTTTGCGAAGCCCCGGCCAACCTGTCGCACTCCATTGATAATACACTCATTTGCGCGCTCCGTCAACATTGCCGCCGCCGAGCGGCGTCATCGCAAGCCCTAACTGATACGAGAGTTATCTATGCCTCGGGTCATGTCTATGCGTCGAGGCGAACGACCACGGGATAAGGCCTCAACTCGACCCCGGGAACGGAGGATTCGCCTTCGGATGCCGCCATGCCGGCTTGCGAAACGGTGGACGTCATCGGGTCCACTATCACCGCTCGGGAATATTTGCCTTTAGCCTTCAGGTCGGCCAGAACGCGTTCGCCGGCACTATCGGCCGCCGCTTCGTCCCAGAGCGCGACCATGAGGCTGCCGCCTTCGCCGAGAAAACTCACCTTTCTGGCCCCGGGCGCATCCGATTGAAGCTCCACGAGGTCCCCGCCCCCCGGCCGTCCGGCGGCTAGCGCGGTTGCCAGCGCTCTTACTGCGTAATAGGCTGCGCCGGGATTATCGTGGTAATCGGTCAGCCCGCCCTCTCCGTTGATCGTCACACACGGGATGGCGGTTGCGGACAGAAGGTCAACAAATCGGCGTGCCGCCGCTTCGCCCGACGTTTCATCATAAATATCCGCGCCTCCGTCGATCTCGGCCAGGCAGAGAGCCGGGGGTCTGAGCATCCCCGTCAGAGCGCCCACTTCAGCCCGGGCTGCGGACGAAGGAAGCACGACTCCGACGGCTCCTCCGACGCTCGCGACGGCGTTCTCGATCCACCGAGCGCCCAAAGCGGAAGCTCCCTGTATCACGATGGCGGCGTTGGGGTGTTGTGCCCTGGTGATGGTCGCAAGCACGTGGAGCCGATCGAGCGCCGTTTCGCGATCCACTTTTTCGGGGTCACCCAGGTGCAACTCCCAGCCGTCAACCGAAGGCCCCAGATTCGCAGCCGTCGCCCGCACGTATTTCGCGAAAGCGTCGCGAGCCTTTGCGCCTTCGTACAAGTGACTTCTCGCGGTTACGGGGAAAAGCGCCAAGGCCCCTCGCGCGCGGGCCATCTGCAACGCGCGCTTCCAGTGTTCGGGCACCAAATACCTGCCCTCGTGGGGCTCTACGTCGTTCCAGCTCGCCCGCCATGCGCTTACCCGGATCACATTTCCGACGTCGCACGCTTGCGCCCAAGCGTTGTCGTTGGAGTGAGTGCCCGCCCTTCCAGTCTTGGATGAAGCCGTCGCGCGACCGCCCCTGCCGGCCAGGGCGGCGTTGACGCCCTTTTCGTCGTATGCTTCGACCTGCAAGAACGACATGTAGGCGTTCGAGCGGCCTTGCGCCTCGGGGCGAAGACGCGTACCGACGACGCGGATCGCATCCGTCCTAACGTTATCCACGGCGAACTCGACGGGCTGTGCGTGGCGCGGCTGCTCGAAGTCCTTCTCTGCGTGGACTTCCTTCCAGCCGTCGCCGTTGCGCGCTTCTATATGGAAGTCGACGGGGAAGGCGCTTCCACGCCCGACGAGCACGATCTTCGTAAGCGTGGCGGGCTTCTCGAAATCGATCCGGATCCACTCGTTCGCGTCCTCGGCGGGGACGGGGTTCGAGGTCCACGCCGCGTACTGGATCGACCGACCGTCGGGGTCTTTCAGTCGCCCGTCTATCGCGTTCTCGGGACCCCACATTCTCGGCACGACGTACGGCAGCGGCGCTGAAACGACGAACGGCATCCGGGGCCTGTCTTCGGAGCGCTGGGTCAGCAGGCGCTTCGGAACGTAGGCCGTCTGTTCCTGCAGCGGTCCGGCCGGAGGCGTCCTGTCAACCGTTCGGACGAAGTTGACCACGGCGCTGTCCCCGTAGACCCTGACGATGAGATAACCTGCATGGGCCGGATCGCGGTTGCCTCCTCCCACGTCGGGGTAGAGCGCCCAGCTATTCCTGGCGAAGGCGGTGGAAGTAACGGTGAAGAGCCCGGTCCTTTCATACTGATTCGTGATATTGTGGTGCGTGTGGCCGGTGAAGACCGCGCGCGCGCGGTACTTGTCGATGAGTTCGAGCAGTCTCGCGCGCGGCTCCTCGTCGATGATCTCGTAGTTCTCGGGCCCGACGTCCCTAACGGGGTCGACCCAGTAGATGGGGGTGTGGAAGAACATGAAGACGTGGCGCGCGTCCTGGTGAGCCGCGAGGTCGGCTTCGAGCCACTCCCATTCCTCCTTCTCGACCTGCCAGCCGCTGCCGAAGACGTGCTCGAGCAGCACGATGAAGTGGCAGCCCTTGTGGTCGAACGAGTAGTACGGCTCGCCGAAGTATTGCTTATACAGGGCGATGTTATCGTCGCTCACGTGAAAGCTCTTTCTTGGGTCGCCGGCGTTCGCGGGCCAGTTGGGAAGGCTCAGCGAAAGCTTGTTTCCGACGTCGTGATTGCCCGGGCACAGATGCACCGGGACGTCGATGGTTCCGATGAGCTTCCGGGCGTTGAGGCATTCCTTGTCCCAGCTAGGGCGCTGCGGGTGGCTGGTGGTGATGTCGCCGAGGTGCATCACGAGGTCGGGCTTGGAAGCATTCGCCTGCTCGATGACCTTGATGAACCTGCCGATGTTCATCTGGTGAACATCCTGCCACCTCTGGCGCGCTCCAGCGGGAAGGAAGAGGTCTTCAGTGATCCACGGCTCGGGATGGGCTGTGACGTGGGTATCGCTGAGCACGATGAACCAGAAGTCGGGTTCGGGCACGGAGCCCAAGTCCCAATGGAGGATGTTCTCCTGAGTAAATTCCCCGGCGGGGACTTGGGCACGCGCATGACGCACGGATGGGAATCCGAGAATGCCGCCCGCCGCGGTGATTACGATGCCTGAGCTGGTTTTCAGAAAGTCGCGCCTGCTGATTCCATCGTTCTGCGACATGCTCTCATCTCCTTGCGCCAAATCGGGGCTCGAGCCTTATCGGGCGAAGCCGCTGCACGCTAATCAACCCATATCGGACTGGACCAGGCCATCTCGCCGTCGCGCTGAGAAACGCGCAGGTAATAGAAGCTCCCAGGAGACACGGCGGTTTCGAACTCTCCGTCGATGGCCGGGCATCCGATGTCGAGGTCACGCCAGATTACGCCGCCTTTTTCGCAAAGCTCCACCTTGTCCAGGTCGGTAGTGCCTCGAATGCGGAAGCGGAGGACCACCTTTTTCGCCTTGCCTGCCTTTAGTTCCGAGCCCATGGGCCGGTTATTAGCCGAGAAGTCCAAGAGGATACGGACGCCGGTCGTCGCGTAGCACCTGCGCCGGTACATGGCGTCGTATGCGCTTTCTCGGGAGAACTCCTCGGCCAGCACGGCCACGAGTCCGCTTCCGAGGTGGTGTTTCAGGTGTTTCTGGCGGTCGGACCACTGTGCGTTGCCGGGGTTCCCGTCGTGGCCGTCGCTGGAAGCAACCATTCCCAGCCTGTGGCCGGCGAGCAGCGCATCGAGCGCTCCGAGCCCCGGCTCCCTGTCGCAAGCGCTGCCGGTGAAAGGGGCTCCCAGAAACTCGGAGTTGCCCCACGAGGAATAGACCTCCACGAGGCGGTCGAACTCCGGGTCGGCGTAGGACCAATCGACGGCGAAGACGGTGGCGTTGGAGTGGTGCGCCACGGTGATTGCCTGTGCCTTGGCCGCCCGCAGGCCTTCCCAAAGTTCCGTCGGAGTCTGGTTGCCCGGTTCGATGACGTTTATGGCCCGGCTTGAATGGAAGAGCGGGCCGTCGGGCTGGGGGAAGTAGACGTTCCTATGGCCGTATCCGGGCGAGGTCCACTCGAAGGAGGGAAGAACCACGAAACTCCCTGCGTGGTCGTACTCCTCGGCTTTGTCGAGGCGCAGCCGCCAGTCAGCCTCCGTCGGCATCTGCCAGTCGTGGTCGGCAAGGGCGAAAAGGTCCAGAGAGCTCACATCGCGAGCATACAGGTAGTTTTCGTCGATGGTGCCGGTGCCGCAGCCGCGGATTTTATCCGTTCCGTGGCCGCTGTGGGCGTGTACGTCGCCGAAGAGGACCAGGAAGTCGCCCCATTTTCCGGGCGATCGCGGGGAGGCAACCGCCGCGATGCCCCCGTCCAGATGCGCCTTTGCCACGGGTCTGCTCCAAGGCCCCATGTCGAGCTTGAACCACCTTTCCGACGGCTGGCGGCAGATGGCGTGGACTTCCAGCGTTGCCCCCTCCCCTTCCCGGACTGCGGATTTCGGGACCCAAAGAAGCCCGACGCCGAAGGTAGCCGAGTGCTCGTCCCGTATGTGGGAGTCCAAGCACAGCGACAGTCCCGGCCCCGCATACCTGACCTGCTTCACGTCGTAAAAGAACCTAGCGCCTCCGCCTTCCCACATCATGTCCTCTTTGGTCACTCTAAAGGAAAGGAGCTTCCGCCCGTTCAGGCTGAGCTCGAACCACCCCGACGGCTGCGGAAGTGCCGAGCCGAAGCCCGTGCCCATCGAGAAGGCGAAAATGACGCTCTCCGCGCCAGTGCCTGCCGGGACGTCTTCGGTCTTCCACCTGATGAACTCGCCCCCGCGCTGATGGACGTAACAGCCCTCGCGCGAATCCAGGAACGACCCCACCTGGCCTTCGATTTTGTGGGCCTTGCTCGAATCGTCCACCGAAGCGACGCCGCCCACGAGGTCGGCGGAAAACCGCGAAAGCGCCTCAGACTTGAGTTGCGTTTCATCTCGACGGCCCAGACCGGGCTCATTCATTCTCAGCATCAGGGTTCCTTCCTCGATTCAAAGCAGCCTCAACAGGTCAAATGCAGCGCAGCGACGACGTTCTCGCCTTGGGAGACGAGCCTATTGTACTCGGTGCATGCGCGCGCAGTCCGATCGACGACAAGCCGAATGCCCTGGTCGGCGAGGAGCCTCTCGGTTTCGGGGAGGACTCTCATCACGCCGGATGCGCCGGTGCCGACGACCAGGACTTCGGGCTTGGCGGAGACGATTCCGCTGATGTCCTCGGGAGCCAGCTCGTGCCCTTCCGTTCTCCACCATGCGGAGTCAACTGTATCCTTATATATGATCACGTCCGACGTGTACGTCTGCCCGTCGAACTCGATTGTTCCGAATGAGTACGAACCTATCATGATACGCTCGCCCAGTAGACACCTTTTGCCGGAAGGCTGAATCGCCGCGCCGGGCCCAAGGAAAGAATCTAGCAGAAAGCGTCCGCATCCGTCAACCGAGTGTCCGCCGCGTTGAGCTGCGGACGTTCAGCCGCCTGCGGGCGGCACCGTAGGATGCGTCAGGTTCCAGATTCCCAGACCCCACCAGAGCGCCCACATCGCGGCCATCACGCCGAAGCCTTTCGCCTTGCGTGCCCCGCAGACCAGCGACAGGCCGAGCGCGGCCACAACCAACTGCCAGATGGAAAAAGGGTCGAACTGGCTGATGACGAGTTGCCAGATGGGCGTGACCGCCCACTCGCCGAACAGGGATTCGAGATTGAAGCCTTTCCCTTTCGTGGCGACGGACGCGGCAACGATTAGCAACACTTCCGGGATTCGAACAATGGACGCGTAGGCCCATACGGACAGCGCCTCCGGGAAAGCCGGAGCGATTGCGAAAGCGCGAGCGAGGACGTAGATCGCGCCGGCGGCCACGAACAATCTGATGAAGCTCATCATTGCGCTGCCGGCGGTAGCCATGACCCACTGGAATTTCACGAATTGGTCGATGGCGCTGTCGCGTTCTTGCTCCGACATGGGCACATGGTCTTTTTCGGCTTCCGCCTTGGCGGCTTCGACCTTGTCCACCGCCTCCGCGGCTATCGGCCTTAGGTCGACCGTGTTCAAGAGCACGATCCCGGGAAGCAGGCCGATTGCGGCGACCAGCAACCAGGCCTTCAGCCAGTCGGGACGTTCTTTGAGCGCCTCGAAGCAATGCGATGGGGACACGAAGACCCACAGGACCTTGTCCCGGAAACTTACTTCGCCGCCCAGTCCTTCCAGGTCCACCCTTTCCACCCTACTCGATTATCTTGGGCACGTTGAAACAGCCGTGCGACGATTTGGGAGCGTTCTTCAGAACCTTCTCCAGAGGGAGAGAAGGACGGACTTCGTCCTCGCGGAACACGTTGGAGAGGGGAACCACGTGGAACAACGGCTCGACTTCGTCCGTGTTCAGCTCGTTCAGCTTCTCGACGTACTCCAGGATTTTGGCGAGCTGCGTGGTAAACAGATGCTTCTCTTCCTCGCTTAGCTTGAGCCGAGCGAGGAGGGCTACGTGCTCGACGTCTTCGAGAGTAAGCTTCATGCGGGTTTCCGATGCAAGCGTCGCTGCGGACCCAGTAACAAGTGCATCGTACAACATCTTACAAGCGGACTCCAGAGTTTTTGTGCAGTGCGATTGACAGTGTTATGCAAGTCTGGTAGAAACGGTGGTCGCCCCTGGGGGGCCGCGGACAGCCCTGAAGTCCAAGAGCTGACTTCTCGATAGCTGTGCACGCGGTTCGCGGGGCGAGAGTACGGCGAGTCCACGCATCCCTGGCGCAGGCTCGTGACTCGGCGGGCGATGTGGGATAGTCACGAGCGCAAACCGTAGTCTCGCAGCAACGGAGTTGAGCACAGCCGATGCCGGAAGACCTCGAAGGCTCCTCCCGAATGCCGAAGATGCTAGGGGGGCTGACCTTTCGCTCGGTGGCCCTGGGAGTGATCCTGACCCTCATCTTCTCGTGGGTCGTGCCCTACAACACGCTGTATATAAAGGATCCGGGGCTCGAGGCCGGGTTCCTCCCAGCCGTTGCGATTTTCATCGTGATGTTGCTTTCCCTCGCGGTCAATCCCGTGCTCAAGAAAGTATGGCCGGGCTCGGAGTTCAGCTCGGCCGAGCTGACGCTGGTATGGGTCATGACGGCGTTCGGCTCCGCCGCCGCGGTGCTCTCCATCGGGACCATCGTGCCCGCCGTGGCGGGAGGCGTGTTTAACTTCGCGACGGAGAGCAACCAATGGGCCGACAAGTTCCTCCACTACATTCCTGCGAAGCTGACGCCGTCAATTGATCCGAATTCGAGGGTGATAAAGGCGCTGTTCGAGGGGCTGAACCCCGGCGAGACCATTCCCTGGGGACTGTGGATCAGGCCGCTCTTTTACTGGGGGCTGCTGGTGGTCCTGATGTACGTTTTCTTCTTCACCTTGGGTGTGATCTTGAGGCGGCAATGGGTGGAACGTGAAAGGCTCCCCTTCCCTCTCGTACGGCTGCCCATCGAGATGGTGCAGGAGCCGCAGGCGGGCCGGCTGGTCAACAACTTCTTCTCGAATCGCCTCATGTGGGTCGGATTTGGGATTTCGGCCTTCGTGGCCGCCGCGTATCAGATCGGAGCCACGTTCCCGACCCTGCCTCAGAGCATAAAGCTCGAGTTCCCCCTGTGGGCGCAGATGGGCAATCCCCCGTGGTCTCTCATGCATTTGAATACCATGCAACTGTCTCTGAGCGGGTTGGGGATAGTGTTCATCCTTCCGGTGCAGATCAGCTTCAGCATATGGTTCTTCTACCTGTTCGTCAGGCTGGAGTTGCTTACGAAGGGGATAATCGGATATCCCAGGAGTTCGCCCCGCGAACCGTTCATGATCTACCAGGAGGCCGGTACGATAGTGTGCTTTGTGGTGTTCACGCTGTGGCTGGCGCGCCCGCACCTGAGGGATGTAGTCAGGAAGGCGATCACCGGCGAAGGCGTGGACGACTCGCAGGAGGCGTTCTCGTACCGCACCGCCTTCTTCGGATTCCTCTTCAGCCTGATCGGGCTCGCGCTCTGGTGTCACGTGGTGGCAGAGATATCGGTGATCGTCACAGTAGCTTTCCTGTTCCTTTTCGCAACGCTGGTGATAGTGCTCACGAAAGTCGTGGCCCAAGGCGGAATGATGACCCTTGCCAAAGGTTTTCAGCCGGACATGCTGATGACCTCGGTGGTAAAGCCCGCAACGATAGGGATGCAGAGCCTTTCGTCGCTGCTATTGCTGGAATGGACGCTGATGGGGGGCTTGCAGCACTCGGTCTTCCCGCAGACGATGAACACGTTCAAGCTGGGCGACGCGATGCGCGTGCACAAGAGGGCGGTATTCGTCTCCATCCTTATCGTGCTGCTGCTGGGCGGCTGCTTGTCCTTCTATTTCTCTACGAAGGTGATCTACGAGCACGGGGCGGCATACCTGGCCGGCCTTGCGCGTCCGCCGAAGCGGTGCGCCCAGGAAATACTCGGCTACAGAGACCTGACGACGAACGTGTACAAGCCGAAGATGGCGGATGAGCTGGCGAAGGTCCGAAAGCTGATACTGGGTACGCCGGCGCTGATGCACAATTCGTCCGAGGAGCTGGGCGTGAAGCTGCTCAGAGGCGATCCTGAAGCACGGCGGTTTGTCGAGAACTTGGGCAAGCGGACGGGGCTCATGCTTGAACGCGCCGACAAAGGCGCTGAGGACCTCCAGGAGGCGCTTGACGAGGAAGTTCCCAAGCTGGCGGAGGCGATCTCCGCCATACCCGCCCTGAGGGAATACTCATCGGAGCAACTGGCGATCAAGCTCCTTCGCAACGACCAGAGCGCCCGTGATCTGATCGAGGATACGGCGGAGGACGAGGAACAGGCAAGGCGGACGCTGGAGGCGGCGGACGCCGGCGTCGCCGCCGTAAACGAGGTGATGAAGAAGCACGTCCCGGAGCTGCGAGAGCTCATCTCGGAGATACCCGCTTTCGTCAGCTACCCGGCGAGGAAGATGGCGGTCGACATCATTTGGGGAGATACGGCAGCACGCGAGCCGGTGGAGCGTTCAGCCGAGCAGGCTCCCGCCATCCTCGCACAGGTTGATCAGAGCATAGAGGGTTTGATGAATGAATACGGCGAAATTCCCGACGTGGAGGTTCAAGCCAAACCGACTGCTTATTCAAGAGTTCACTTCTTCTTCTTCTTCGTCGGTGCCGCGTTGATGTTCGCCGTGTACTTCTTCCAGTCGCGTCTCTACTGGTGGCCGTTTCACCCCATCGGGTTGATCGTTGCGGACATGAACACCATACTCCCGGGCGGATGGTTCACGATAATGATTGGATGGTTCATCAAGCGCGCGGTGCTCTCCTTCGGCGGAGGGAGGGCGTATAAGAAGCTAGTCCCCGTTTTCCTCGGTCTGATTATGGGAGACGCCTTCGTGAGGATAGTGGCGGCGGTGTTGCGGCTGGTGACGAACACGCCGGCGGCCATAAGTCGTTAGCGCAGGTGCAGGAGGTAGAACAGATGAGAAGCGGCAGGCGAGTGGTAATAGCCGTCTCATGCGGCCTGCTTCTTTCTGCCGTCGGCCTCGTCAGAGCGGCCGATCCATCTCTTCCGCTGCCCACCGTTGATCCTGCCCGCATAGGCACAGTGATACAACAGTTGAGTTCTATCCCATCTCGCATCCCCGGTACGCTGGGGAACCAACTTGCGGCGGGATTCGTCGAGATGACATTTCGCGAGATCGGCCTCCAGAACGTGCGTTCCGAGGAGTTCGAAGTTGTCAGTCCAATCGACCTCGGCGCGCGTCTCGAGTTACCCGGCGATGAAGTCGCTCCCATTTACTGCGTGTGGCCCAACTTCGCAAGGACGAGCAAGGTTTCGCCGGAAGGGGTGTCGGGAGAGATCATCTACGGAGGAGACGGCAGGACCGAGTTCCTCAACGGGAAGCCCATCAAGGATGCCATCGTCCTGTTCGAATTCAACTCGTCCACTCGCTGGCTTGACGCTGTAATGCTGGGGGCAAATGCCATCATCTTCATTGAGCCCGAGGAAGTCGCCCTCGACCAGTCCGAGACCAAGTTCCTTTCCGTGCCCGTCAGCGTGCCGCGATTCTGGCTGCCGCGCGAGGGTGTGGAGCAGATACTTGGGCAAGTAGCGCCGGGGTCGAGTTACCCAGACCGGGCGGAGTCACTGAAATCCCTCGGGAAGACGCGCGCCATCAGCGGGACGGTATTCGCGGACATGAAGTGGAAGCGTGGAAAGTCCCGCAACATCTTCGGTGACGTCCCCGGCACTGACCCCGGGCTGAAGGACCAGATCGTCATCATCGAGTCCTACTACGACTCGACATCGGTGGTGCCTGCGCTGGCGCCCGGGGCGGAGCAGTCCTGCGGCATGGCGGGGCTGCTTGAGCTTGCGCGGTACTTCGTCGCCAACCCGCCCAGGCGGACTGTGCGTTTCATGGCGACAGGCGGGCACTTCAACGCTCTCGCCGGCACCCGCAGCTGGGTACAAGACAATTACTATCGCGACGAGAAGCAGCAGCGCAAAAACCCGACCGAACCGGACGAGGTGTTCTTCGGGCTTGACCTTTCCTCCGCCACCAGCCACGTGGGGCTGTTTTGCAGGGGCTTCTTCTACGAGCAGATGGTCGAAAGCACGCTTACCGACGAGAACATGATCGCCAAGCGCTTCTTCGATTTCAGCAGCAAGTTCGGGACCTACCTGAAAAACGTCCCGCCTGAGGCGAAGCAGGCACAATTCATAGACGCCATAAAGCCGCCCTCGGGGAAAGAATGGCGCTCGTTTCTCCCCACTCCGCTCGCCTTCGACAGCGAAGTGTACTCGCTGGTCGGCAAGGAAGGAATGACGTTCGCAACGGCCGGAGACCCCAGACAGCGGGTCGACTCGCCCCTCGACACATTCGACAAGGTGGACCCCGAGAGCGTCGCGGCGCAGGTCGGGCTCATCGCCCCCCTGCTCTACCAAGCTGCGAACGACCCCGACTTCTCCTTCGGCAAGAAGCGCTTTGAGGAGTTCTTTGCCAACGCTTTCGGCGTTGTGATCGAGGATCAGCTCGTCGGGGGTTACCTGCCGCTGAAGGTCATGCCCAACGTTCTGGTCGCCTGTTCCATCAACGCAGACGCCAGCAAGACGCAGACGGGCACCCAACGCAAGACCATCGCGGGCGTGCGCGGCACCACGTACACTTTTACCGACGAATTCGGCCGCTTTGAGATCGACGGCATCCATCAGACGTTCTACTGGGTCAGGCCGCAGCAGGCCCCTGTCAGCTCTTTCCTCTTCGACCCGGAAGACGGGAGCATAGTGGCGACCACGAACCGGATGCCTCTGGGAGAGGGGGTCAGACGAATACAACTTCAGGGAATCCAGAGAGCGCGGGATCCGTACCGTCGAGCACGCAAGACCGACGTGCGCATACCCATTTTCAACTGCGTCGCGACCGCCGTCTTCGACGTGTTCGATCAGCGATACCTTCGCACCATTAACGACCGGGTGGTGCTGCTCGACGGCGAAAGCAACTCGGAGCTGAACAGGGCGAGGTTCTACCTGGGGTGGGCCAGCCAATGGAAATCGTATTCCGAGCCGGTCGCCGTCTTTTTCACGGAGCGCGACACGGACCTCAAGATGCTCCTGTACTCGGGCCAGGGCGTCCAGCAGCGTGTCAGGATGGCGCTGCTGAATTCCACCCCGGAAGTCCCCGAGGGGGAGGGATTCGTAACCACCGACCGCGAAGACAGGATACTTTATACCCAGCTTCGGGCGGCGCAGGATATGTGGACCCTGGACGAAGCGCGGATATCCGAAATGGCCAAGTACGGGGTGAAGAACATCCGCGTCAACGAGTTGCACAGGGACGCCAAAGAGGCGATAGAGGCGGCTGAGAAGAGACTGGCGGAAAGGGATTACGAAGGATTCATTCGCGCTGCGCGCGAGGCGTCCGCCCTCGAATCCCGGGCCTACCCCGAAGTCCGCAAGACTCAGGACGACGTCGTCAAGGGCGTGGTATTCTATTTTGCGCTGCTGATTCCCTTCGTCGCTTTCATGGAGCGGCTGACGTTCTGCTTCGCGGACATTCGCAAGCAGCTTGCCGCCATGCTGGGCATATTCATAGCCATCTACCTCGTCCTCGACAGGGTGCACCCCGCGTTTCGAATCTCCACTGCGCCCATCCTGGTCGTGCTCAGCTTCTTCATAATGGCCATCGGGTTCATCGTGACCGTGTACCTGCTTTCGAAGTTCGGCGAGCACATGGAGAAGCTTCGGGCGCGGACGGCGATAATCCACCGGGCCGACGTCGGCAGGCTGAGTTCAGCCGTGGCCGCGTTTTCCCTGGGCGTGTCAAACATGAAGAAGAGAAAAATCCGCACCACCCTCACTTGCGCCACGCTGTCCCTTCTGGGCTTTACCGTCATATCCTTCGTCTCGTTCTCCAACGTGACCAAGTTCAACAGGCGGCAGACGCTCGTGGAGCCGCTGTACCAGGGCGCACTAATTCGGGACACCAACTGGAAGGCCATCGAGGACTACGCCTTTCTCTCTATCGTCAACGACTTCCGGGACAAGGCGGACGTGATCGTCGGGCGAGCCTGGATAATGAGCGACAACAACCGCGAGATGTACGTCGGCATCTCTCGTTCGGACGACCCCTCGAAGAACTTTGTCGGCTCTGCCGTCGTCGGATTGGATCAGGCCGAGACGGACGTAACCCATATTGATGATGATCTCAAATACGGGCACTGGTTTACGGCGGGCGAATCCGACGAGTGCATCATCAACCTGCTAATGGCCGGCCCTTTGGGAGTCACGCCCGACAACTACGGCGACGTCACGCTCGACATATTCGGCAGGGAGTTCCGGATTGCCGGGGTCATCAGCGAGGATGCTTTCGCCGACAGGCTCGACTTGGACGACGAGCCCTTGACCCCCGTCGACTTTGACGCGATGGAGGAATTCCTGAAGGAGCAGGAGGCCGCCGCGCTCACGACGTCCGGGACCGAATCCGCGTCGCTGGAGATCGAGATTCCCCAGGCCTACGCGCACCTTCAGCCGGGGGGCATCCTGATACTGCCGAGAGCCACGGCGGAAGAGCTTGGCGCGACGATGCGGTCGATCTCGCTGGCCTTCGGTTCAGCCGAATCCACCAGAGAGGCGCTGGACGGCTACGTGCCGCGGCTGGGGCTCATCGTCTACGCCGGCATAGGAGACCAGACGTATCTCCTCAGCTCTCGAGGCGGCTTATCGGTGAAGGGGCTGGCGGACCTGATGGTTCCCATCGCGATAGCGGCGCTCATCGTTTTCAACACGATGCTGGGCGCAGTGTACGAAAGGGCCAACGAGATACGCATTTACTCTTCGGTCGGGCTCGCCCCCACGCATGTGGCCGCGCTGTTTATCGCGGAGTCGTGCGTTTACGCGACCATCGGTGCCATCTTCGGGTACCTGCTCGGGCAGATAAGCGCCAAGATCATCACGATGAACGATCTGCTTCCGGGGCTTGCGCTCAACTACTCCTCGACCTCAGCCGTGGTCGCGACCATAGTGGTAATCGCCGTGGTTCTTCTCTCGACGCTGTATCCCGCGCGAGTCGCCGCCATGGCCTCCGTCGCAGACCAGGGACGCAAGATGAGGATTCCCAGGCCGAAGGGAGACAATTGGAAATTCGACTTCCCCTTCACCGTGAGCCGCCGGGAGGGATTGGGGCTGGCTTCGTTTATCAAGGACTACTTCGATGAGAACGACGAGGACTCGGGCGTGAAGTTCGCCGCGGAGAATAACTGGCTCGAGGAGTCGCACACGGAGCACGGCCCTGCCTACTCGCTCCACGGTTTGGTCTGGCTGGCGCCGTTCGACATGGGGATCAGCCAGCAGACCACCATGCACATCGTTCCCGACCCCGAGGATGAGCGCGTGGACAAGATAGTGTTCGAGTTCCACCGCGAGTCGGGCGAGATCACGGCGTGGCAGAAGATGAACCTCGGCTTCATCAAGGAAATGCGGAAGCAGCTTCTCATCTGGCGCATAGTCAAGCCCGAACACAAGGACCTGCTGACCGAAAAGGGGCGCGAGCTCGTGTCCTCCGTATCTAAGCCCGAGAGCACACAACCGGCATAGGAAAGAGAACTCAACGTATGGCCCGAAGAAGGTACGAGGACGAGTTCAAGGACCTCAGGTTCGACGAAGACGTCCCGAAGGAATACAGGGACGGCTTCGGGTGGAAGGCGGTGCTGGGCGGGCTGTTCGTCGGGTTCTTCATCGTTCCCGCCTCCATGTTCCTTTCTCTCGTCGTCGGGGAGACGCTGGGGCAGGCGGCCGTCTGGGTTACGATCATTCTCTTCATCGAGATTTCCAAGCGAGTCCGAACGAAGCTCGAGGTCCAGGAGATATATATCCTGTTCGTCGTAGCGGGTGGGGTTCTGGGCCTTGGACAGGGGCTCTTCGGGGGCCAATTCATTCACATGCAGTACATGGTGCGGTCTCCCGCCGCCAAGATTTTCGAGATAGCCGACCGAATCCCCCACTGGGTCGCCCCGCCTCCGGATTCCGAAGCGTATGCGGAACGGTCGCTGCTTCACAGGGATTGGTGGCCCCGTCTACTGTTTATGGGGGTCATGCTTGTCTGGACCAGGCTGAACTTTTACTCTCTCGGGTACGTATTCTTCAGGCTGACCTCCGATGTCGAGCGTCTCCCCTTCCCGCTCGCCCCGATCGCGGCACAGGGAGTTACGGCGCTGGCGGAATCGACGACCCCCGAGGGAAGCTGGCGCTGGACGATCTTCACCACCGGCTCCACCATCGGCATCGCATTCGGAGCCATATACGTAATGGTTCCCACCGTCACCACTGCCGTCTTCGGGGCGAGGGCGGAGATAATACCGGTGCCGTTTATCGACCTGACGGCGCATACCCAGCGGTGGCTGCCGGCCGTCCCGGTCAACATCAGCACCAACCTTGGGCTGGTCTTCGCGGGCTTCGTGCTTCCATTCTGGATGATCGTGGGGTCGGCGGTCGCGGGCATATTCGGAACCCTTGTCATAAACCCCATCCTCTACCACGTCGGCATCCTGGAGAAGTGGCAGCCGGGGATGAACGTCATCGAGACTAGAACCGCCAACCAGCTCGACTTCTGGCTGAGCTTCGGGATAGGCAGCGCGCTGGGAGTGGCGATGGTGGGGATTTTCACGGCGATAGCCCGCTTGAGGCAGGCCGCCGCGCAGGCCGGCGGAGCGACGCAAGAGGGACGCAAGCTCCTTGCGCCGCCTGAAGGAAGAGGGGATCTGCCGATCCCTCTTGCCGTGCTGCTCTACTTCGTGGCGACGGCCGGCACTATTATCGTTTGCCACATTCTCGTGCCCAATTTCCCCATATGGATTCTGCTGGGTTTCGGCTTCATATATACCCCGGTGATGTCATACGTTTCAGCGCGGATGGTAGGGCTGACGGGACACGGTCTGGGGATCCCGCACGTTCGCGAAGCCGCCTTCGTCTTGAGCGGCTACCGGGGAGTGGCAATATGGTGGGCCCCCATACCCCTGGGACAAGTGGGAATCGGCCCACAGCAATTCCGCCAGGCGGAGCTTACCGGAACGAAGATCAGCAGTCTCTTTAAGGCGTCCCTATTCGAAATCCCCCTCGCGGTGGTCTGCAGCCTGCTTTTCTGGTCCATCATATGGAAGATGGGGGACATTCCGGCCCCCGCGTACCCCTATGCCCTTCGTTTCTGGCCGATGCAGGCGGTTCTGAGCTTCTTCTGGGTCACCGCTACCACCGCCGAGAACACCTTCTTCCTCAAGACCATAAACTTCACGTACATGGGTTGGGGGCTGGCCTTCTGCTTAATCTCCTTCACCATTCTCTCAGCGTTCCGCCTGCCGACCCTGCTGCTGTTCGGGTTCATCCGGGGGGGAGTCCTGGCGAACCCGTTCGACGTGGGGATCGAGCTGATCGCCGCCTGTTTCGGGAGGTTCTATTTCGCCAGGAAATACGGCCCGAAAACGTGGCGGCGCTACACGCCGGTGCTGGCGGCAGGGTACGGATGCGGCGTCGGATTGATCGCAATGGTGTCAGTCGCGGTGCTTCTGCTCAGCAAGGCGGCATCGCACCTGCCGTTCTGACGAGACCCCGCCGGCTACCTCCACGCCCTGGGCTCACACCACCAGCGGCTCAAGGTGCCTCTTGGCGAGAAGGAGTCCCGCTTCCTCCGTCCCGCCGTGGTAAACCGGGTCGTGCCTGCCCTCGATGTCAAGGTTCCCTCGGTAGCCGTACTCGACCAGCATGGGCACAAGCTTGGCCCAGTTGACGTCGCCCAGCCCCGGCATCCTGTGGCGGAAAGCGCCCGGCTCTAGAATGCCATTGCGCGCGACGTTGTAGTCCACCTCTTCGGCGTCCTTGGCGTGCACGTGATATATGCGGCTCCCGTATTCGCGCACTACCCACAGGTAGTCGATGCGGAGGCAAATCAGGTGCGACGGATCGTACTCCAAACCCAGCGCATCGGAGGGAACGGCGTCGAACATCAAGTCCCACGCCCTCGGCGTGTAGGCGATGTTGACTCCCCGGAACGGAAAATAGTGGAACATCGGGCAGTTCTCGAAGGCGATCTTCAACCCCTTGTCCTCCGCTTTCTTCGCCAGCGGGCCGAATACCTCCTTGAACTCAGGGATGTTGTCGGGGATGTCTTTGTCCGGAATGCGTCCCGCAAAGGTGCACAGCGTCCCCACGCCCGCCATCTCGCAAAGGCCCATGAGGCGTTCCAGGTGCTCCACGTTCTGCTTCCTGACGCCGAGGTCGGGATCCAGGTTGTTCCGGTAGTGACCTATGGCCGATATCTCCAGGCCTCGGCCGCGAATGTCGTCAACGGCGGCCCTGATCTTATCTTCGGAACTCGCCGCCGGATCGAGCTCCGAGCCTATCGCCACCTGGACCTCGACGCTCCCGAACCCCAGCCGCTTCACCAAATCCAGCTCTTGTTTCGTGTACGACATCAAAAGCCCCAGCTTCATCGACTTCTCCTCTCATTTGGTATTTTGGTCAATCAGCCTCAGTCCCTCGCCGAGCACAATCTTGAGCCCGTCCAGCAGCTCTCGTCCCTCAATCCTGACATCGCCATTACGCGACACACTGATCCACGGGAGCCGTCGTTCGGTCCACCTTGCGAAGGTGGGGACCGGAATCCGCAGCGGCCGCCTGACCGGGTCTATCTTCATCTCGCCCTTCACGCGGTCGATGCTCAGTCCGGCCATCGCGTAAAGAATTCCGATGGACGTGATCCCCCTGGGGTAGTAGCAGAGATTGTTCCAGCCGTAGGTATCGATGAAGCAGCCGCCCTTCGCTTCGGTCCCCGAGGTGTTCTCGAACAGCTCGAAGGCCCAGTACCGGTCGGCCATGTCGAGCTGGTCCACTCCCAGGTACGCCGCCACGAAATCCCTCCACAGGTTCTGCGAGACCCACATGTTGCTGCGATCGGCGCTGGAGTGGAAGCATCCATACTCGCCCAGCGAGTACTTCGTAGCCGCAACCAGGTCCGAAACGACCCGCGAGTAATCGAGGCTGGGGCGGCGACCGGTCATCAGCAGGTACAACAGCCCGTTGGCCGTGTAGATCGAGTACGCATCCCACCCAGCCAGCTCGCCCCCTCGCGCTTGCACGTCCGACGACCACGAGCTCGGCTTCCCCAAATCGGCCGTCTTATCGATGCACACCGCGTAGTGGTCCCCCAGCCATGCGTATGCTTCAAGAGCCTCCTCTATCTTGGACTCCATCCCGACGCAGGATTCGGCGAAGGCTTCGTCTCCCATCTCCTCGGCCATGGCCGCCGCCGCGTCGGCCGCGCACAGCGACTTCACCGCGAGGTATGTCTGCTCCTTGGCGTACTGGACCGCGGGCGACGCGTCGTCTATGGTGTTGGCCACCCCTTCGTTCGGAAACCCGTTTCCCGTCGTATCCGAACTCCTCACGAATCGCATCAGGCGCTTGGCCAACTCGTAGTTCTCCTCGACGAGCCGCCTCTTCCCCGTGTACCGCCACAGCGCGTAAAGCATCAAAACGAAGTTGCAGTTCTCCTCTACCTCCATGTCGTGGCCGTAAGCCTGCTTCGTCGCGGCGAATCCGTGCCCCATGTCGTGCGACATGAAGCCTCCTTCAACGTCGTGTCGCAACTTCTCGTAGTGCCGCCATTCCTCGAACGTCTTCTCCAGCAGCTCCGGCCACAGCACGTAGTAGACGAGCCCGTCGTTATACTCGACGTCAATCGTCGAATGGAACTTGCAGTTGCCCTCCCAAACGCTGAACCACTCCGCGCCCGGCTCGGAGCGGGACAACGTCAGCCACGTGTTTGTGAGGTAAGACTGGAACGCGAACGCCACCAAATCCTGCTTCGGTTTCGAAAGCGAGCTGCCGGAGATGACCGAATCGAAAAACTCAGTCTTCTCCATGGCCTGGGTTATGATGCCCTCGGCCCACAGCGCCACGGCCTTCGCGTCGGGGAACTGCCGCGTGTACTTGAACACATGGTCCTTCCGCCCGCGCACATCCAGCATGTCCTCGCCGGTATGGGCAGCCCATACGAACATCGCATCCGCGGCTCCCTCAGCACCCTCGATGCGGAAAGGTGCCGCCAGCTCCAGTCCTTCCGCATCGCCCCTTCCTTCCGAGACCAGCTTTAAGAACTCCCCGCACCGCACGTCCCTTTTCACTAAACGCCCCTCACCCAGCGGATTGCGCGTCTCGACGGACGCCGTGTATATCATGCTCAGGCTTCTCCCCTGCCGCTCCACCTCCATTCCCGTCCTGCCCGGCGTCTGCGGCAACCCCTCCATCCGCAGAAATATCTCCCCCTCAATCGGCTCCTTGCTCTTCCACTTAGCGGGGATGCGTTCCACCGCCGCGAGGATGTAGAAGAAAGGAGCGTGGCTGAGCGCCTCGTCCTTGGGATAAAACGGGGCCACGAACCGGAAACTCGCCGCCACGCCCAACGCTTTCGACATGCACCGGAACGTCACGCTGGTCATGGTGAGTTCCTGCTCGAGCGTCTCGAACGCCTCCACGCCGTCGGCGAAAGGAAGAATCCTCTCCTCCCCCCCGACCCTTATCCCCAAGGCCACCTGGACGGGCTGATCGAGGAACCGTCCAAGTGGAGAGACGTGAATCCGCCGCCCTTTCTCCGCCGGCCTGAAGTTCAGGCTGAACCGCGACCCCAGTCTCCCCAGCGCCGTCTCGAAAACGTGCATCTCCACTCCTCTCCAGCGTCATCTCGGGGAATCAACCAGACAAGCATTTTACGCACAACCCGAAGACCGATCAACAAAACCGAGACTCGGCTCGTCTACAGCGTATCGGGAATGTCGGATCCCGTGCCGCCTATCCCGCCGCTATCAGGCCATTCGGGCAGGGTCGGCTCCCGCTCTCTCCGAAGGCCCTGGAGTCTCCTCATCAGGTCTTCCGCTCCGGGAGACTCGACGAGCTTGAACTGCACCGCGTAGAGATGAGCGTAAAGCCCGCCGCGTTCCAGCAGCTCCATGTGCGCCCCCCGTTCGACCACTTTTCCCTGGTCGAGGACGGTTATCTGGTTAGCGCGCTGCACGGTGGACAGCCGGTGGGCGATCACGAACGTCGTCCGGTTCTCCACCAGCTTGTCCATCGCCGCCTGGATGAGCGCCTCCGTCTCGCTGTCCACCGACGAGGTCGCCTCGTCCATGATCAGTATCCGCGGGTCCGCCAGC
>Ga0180432_10003353_pt1 | contig 22944 bp, 19 predicted proteins | sample SS_ome_10_FD_132414 | JGI IMG/M metagenome (GOLD analysis project Ga0180432, IMG submission 132414) | Hypersaline lake sediment archaeal communities from the Salton Sea, California, USA - SS_1_MS_2 metaG | ecosystem: Environmental > Aquatic > Non-marine Saline and Alkaline > Hypersaline >...
AATGAAGTGATCCTGCGCTATCGGCCGGAGGAGTAGGACTGCGCGGCGGACTACTTTGCGTGGGGTTCGAGCCATGCGCGGAAGTTTGTCTCGCCGACCCAGCCGACCTGCCGGTCCACTTCCTTGCCATCGCGAAAGACGATTGCCGTCGGGATGCTGCGCACGCCCAGCCGCTTGGCTTCCGTATTATTTGTGTCCACGTCCACTGAAGTGAACTTGATGCGTCCGACGAAGTCACCGGCCAGCTTGTGGTAGATGGGCTTCATTTCCATGCAGGGGCCGCACCACTCGGCCCAGAAGTCCACGACCACGGCACCCTCGGCCTGCAGTACCTCCTGCTCGAACGTGGCGTCGGTCACCGCGATGACTTCGTGCTGCTCACCGTGCTCTCCCTGCCGGTTGTCCTTAACAAAGGACGGCGCCTTCATGCTCCATGCGACATGACCGTCGGCGAATGCATAGAAATTGCCGCCATCGTGACGGGGAGGAGCGGCTACGTCATCCGGGTTGCCATGAGCGTTGCGCACGCCGAGGTTGGATTCGAAGAAGAGCACTGTTTCGCTGGGCTTTCCGATGTCCTCCGTTTTCACGCCGCTGAGAGCACTGTTCATTGCATAGGCGTACTCGAGGTCTGAGGATGGGCATGAGAAAAGCCTGGCGTTTTCGAGGTAGACCATGACCTGGTCCACCCACTTGTCGGCGTCGGGCAGCGTGTCGTCGTGGTCCTCTGCGTACATGTACGCACCCGTCGTTATCTGCTTCAGATTGTTCATGCACTCGGCTCGGTCAGCCTCGTCGGCGGCCCTTTTTGCTTCCACGGCGAGCATGTCTACAAAGGGCGCGGGGAAGTTTGCGTAGGTGGCCTCGGTGTCCAGTTTCCACTTGCCGTCAACCCTCTTAAGTACCACTATGAGGGGTTCAGCATGGAGCTCGACGGTGGCAGTGTCGCCATTTATCTCCGTACCCTCCGCCGCATGAGTGGGGAAAAACATTAAGGAAAACAAGACGCTACCAGAGACTACATCGCTAAGTCTTTCCGCGTAGGGAGTCGATCCCTCCGGCTTGATGAGCAGCGTCTCGACTTGCTCCATCGAGTTCGACACATTGTCATCGTGAGCCATGACGTGAGAGTAGAGGGTCTGGACGTCTTCTACAACTTGATCGGGTGGCTTGGGTGCATCTTCTGCCGACAATGACACTGTGGACAGGGTTGCGACAATAGCTGCTGCGACAAGCGTAACCGCGACTCTCATGGTTTTCTCCTCCGGTGAGGGTGGCTGTATTCTGAATGGCGTTGCATTCATTGATCGTTCTGCTGCAATGGAAGTTCAATGCGGGGGCTTGGGAATCCTGCCGGTGGGCTCACGATCTGGTACTGAGTATCGGCCGCAGCAGTGACAGATGGACGCCCTGACGACGCGGTGGTGGGGGTGTTGCTGACGGCGCAACAATGACCATACATCCGTACACAATGCTGTCGGGGACGGGGCTTTGTGCCCAGCTTGACTTAGGCTGCGGTGGTGTGCTAACATCTGATTGATTCATCACACGTATTGCCGAGGTCGGTGTGGGGTTTCGCCCAGGCATACGGGCTAGGCGAACAGAGATGGGGCCAGGAGGTGGCGGGCAATGTCAAACGCGCATCTGAATGTTGTTTTCCTCAGTGGATTCGCAACGCGCGACCCGATACTCCGACATAAGACTTCTGGACAGGTTAAGGCCGAATTCAGCTTCGAGGTAAACCGGCCTTTTTTCCGCGCTACTGGTGAAGCCGTCTCCGATCTGTTTCTCGTTGACGCGTGGGAAGACATCGGCCAGTGGACCATGGACAGTGTCAAATCCGGAGACAACCTCATCATCGTGGGCACTCTGAACAAAGAGAGTTACAGCACACGCGGCGGCCGCGAGCACCTCACGATTGTCAAGGCTAAGTACATCGGTCACGTTGATGAAGGCACGTTCGCCGGCCGCATAGATACTGAGGCGCTCAAGGGCGATGACTGGGATCACTCGCTGGTACTGGATATCGTGAGCTTTGTCCAGGAGATACTTGGCGATTCTCCGGCGGCAGCAGATGACGTTGACGACATGCAGGTATCGTCCTGAGACAGCGCCAGTTCTAACAAGCCATGCCTAGTTTTCACGCAGCCGCAACCACGTATTGGCGGCTGCGCTGTTTTTCGTAAGTGTCTCCTACACGCCATTGACTGCCACAGCGAAATGGAAATGAGGATGGCGTATGCTCAAGGACGATGAATGGTGTTTCGCCTGCGGCCCGCAGAACCCGCACGGCCTCAGACTCAATAACTTCCAGTTTGACGGCACCTATTACTCCGTCAAATGGCGTCCTTCACGCCCTTACCAGGGCTGGGTTGGTATTGTGCATGGAGGTATCGTCGCCACGTTGCTTGATGAGGTGATGACCCGTCTCCTCTGGGAGCAGGGATACAACGTGGCCACGGCTGAAATCTGCATCAAGTACCATCATGCGAGTCCAGTTGACGAGGAATTGACGGCCCGCGCGTGGCTGACCAACAACAAGCGCCGCCTTTTCCAGACGGCCGCCGAACTGCTGCTACCCGATGGCAGCGTAGTCGCATCGGCGCAAGCCAAATTCCTGATTCCCAAAGACGAGTACCGGACGGACTGACATGCTCTTCGACAGCCTGATGCTGCGCTCCATCGTCCACCAGGTGCAGCGTACTGCATCTGGCAGCCGCGTGATGCGTGTCTTTCAGACCTCACGCGTCCAGCTTGTCATCGAGCTGTCGCTTGCCGTGCCGCCCGGGCAACTGGTGCTGTCATGCTGCCCGCAGTTCGGCCGCATCCACCTGGATGAAGGTCTCGAACCGGACCCGACTGTGAATTATCCGATCGGTGCAGTAGCCCGCCGCTGGCTTCGTTCCGCCGTACTCGTGGACATCTCGCAGCGCCAGTTCGACAGGGCCGTTCGGATTGAGTTCGCTAACGCACGAGCTCTTGGGCCGCAATCACGCTGCTTTCTGATACTGGAGGTCATGGGTCGCTACGCAAACTTGATCATCCTCGACGAAGAAGGCATCATTCTCGAGGCGGTCAGGCACGTCGGAGCAGACATCAACCGCTATCGGCAGATCGAGCCGGGCCTTGAGTATGTCCCCCCGCCCGGCTTTGACAAGCTTCACCCAGGCGAGGCGACAGCAGAGATACTCGCCGGCACCGTCGCGGACGGTGACACAGTAGTGGGCGAATGGTTTCGAGCGGTTCTGCAGGGAGCGAGCGACCTGTTCCGAGATGAGGCACTGACACGTGCCGGCATCGCTTCAGCCCAACGGAGCGGAGCACTGGATGCCGCGGACTTCTCGAGTCTCAGCAGCGCGCTTACCGAGATGCTTAGTGAGACCGACAGCGGGACCGCCTATACGTATACGTGCCCCGATGGTGACTTTGCGTACCCCATAAGACTGCAGTCGCATCCCGATTGTCGCGCAGAGCGATCCCAAGATATCAGTGCTGCCGTTGCCGCCATCGCTTCCAGCGCAATGACGCATACTCAGTTGCACGACATCCGCAGACGCCTGAATCAAGCCGCAACGCGAGCGATGACCATCGTCGAGAAGCGCATTACCGAGCGCAGAAAGGGAAAGAACAAGAGCGAGAACGCCGACGATGTCCGCAAGCTCGGTGAGGCGATTCTGGCTTCGTTGCACGAGATTCCCAGAGGCGCCACTGAGGTAACTCTACCAGATCCCTATGCGCTAGATACGATGCTGAGTATTGCTCTGGACCCGGTACTGAGTCCGCAAGCGAATGCGCGCAAGTACTTCGCCAGGTACAAGAAGCTTGCATCCTTGCGGGAGCAAATGCCGCGGCTGCTACGAGCTGCGCGCCGCGAGCGCTACTACATCGAAGGGCTGCTGGATCAGATCGAGCAAGCCTCCAGTATGGCTGAGCTGCACGCTGTGCAAGACGAAATGGCTCAACAGGGATACGTGAAGCAGAAGGGACCGAAGCGTCGCGTCGCTATGGCGAAACCGCAACTCAAGTCGGCGACTGCCGGGGGCTACACGATCATCTGGGGCAAGTCGGGGATGCAGAACGACGAGCTGTTGCGGGCGGCGCGGCCTGATGATATTTGGCTGCACACGCGCAAGACACCAGGCGGCCATGTCATGATTCGCGTCAACAACAAATCTGAACACGTGCCTGAGGAGGTTCTGCTAGCGGCGGCTGGACAAGCTGCATGGTTATCGAAGCGAAGGAACGATTCCTCTGTGCCGGTTGACTATACACAGGCCCGGTACGTGCGGCGGCTCAAAGGCACACCGCCCGGCTACGTCCACTACACTAAGCAGAAGACGGTCTTCGTGCAACCGGCGCACCTTGCGCCCTAGCCCGCCATCTAGCTATCAATACGAGCGTCCACTACGACTTCGTTGATGCCGCTGATGCTGCTCAGCGCCTCACAGATCAGCCGCATCTCGTGCTCGATATCCACGCCGCGGCCCATCGCACCGCGCAGACGTGTTGCCTGCCCGCCAATATAGCAGACCTTGTTGATGACTGCCACAGTCAATAGGGTGTTGTCAATGCTGTGCTTGGCAATCTCCCGTTCCGCGAGCCGACGTGCTTGCTTGTCCTCCAGCGGCATTATTGCACCTCCGCATAGTTCCGTGCTCAGCCGTGCCACTGATACGGGCGCTGCACTACTAGTATTCCCCGGCAACGGCCGGTTTATGCAACCTCCTCAATTAATTTTAGGTCTCGCCAACGCTACATCCCTGACAGGAGTCTCTGTGCCATGGCTTTGGGTAGACCGGCCTCGATAATCTGCTGCTGAGTAGTCTGAATGTCATAGCTCACGCGCTCTATCGCTACTATACCTTCGTCAGTATCAATAACTGCAAAGCTGGCCTGGCTGTTGCCGTCTCGTGGTTGCCCCACACTCCCCGGGTTGATCATGTAGGTGTGCCCACGCTCCAGCACCACCGTTCCTCCGCCCGGGACTGTATGCTGATGCGGCATTCCCGCATCAGCCACCCGGTGGAACCACTCTGCATAGTGAGTGTGCCCAAAGAGGCACATCGGTTGCTTCATCATCGCGAAAGAGGGTAGGGTCTCCAGGGGAGAACTGATATAGGCGTCCGGGTCTGCCAGCGACGCGTGGCAAAGATGGGCTCCGTCTATTTCCGTCGTCACGGGCAATGACTCCAGGTATTCTCTGTTGGCCGGCGTCAAGACATCTCGTGTCCAGAGTATGCAACTCCGCGCCGCCGGCGTGAACCACCGTTCGCCTCCGGGGACGCAGGCGGCAACATCATGGTTCCCCACCACCGACACCACGTCCAGCGAACGTAGCAGTTCACAACACTCGTTCGGGCGAGCGCCATAGCCAACCACGTCACCCAGGCATACGTACCGGTCTATAGCGCACTCTGCAAGCACATCCAGGGCTCGCTCAAAAGCCACCAGGTTACTGTGGATATCCGATATCACACCGTAGCGCACACAATATCGCCCTTCCTTGATAGCCGCTACCAGCCCCTTGTCCGTATCAGTCTCGACAGGACCGATACCACCCCAGATGCACCTGAGTACTGTTCGCCCATCTGCGTTCCTACACCTTCTATATTCCTACCCTCCCGGATCCCAATCCGGACTGTATCGTGACGACCTGTGAAATCAAGCGGTTCTGCGGGCGAGCTTTTCCAGATCCGAGCGTGTCAGAGAATACCTGGCACACATACGGTGCCGGCGCGCAGAGATTGCTGTACGCAAAGCGAAAAAAGCCCTTCTGGTAACAGGCATGGCATTGTCCGCGCCGGCCGTGTTACTCCGTCCGATTCAATAATTTTCGCTGACATTGAGCGCCAGCCTGTAAGATTGCCCCTAAACATCTGCCGCAGTCCGTGCTATACTGTAACGACGTGGAGGCCGAGAATTTCTATTCGGGTCACCTCACATCCAGTAGCAGGAGGTTCATACTGATGCTGCGTCAATCTGAGGAGTTCCAGAGTAAAGCACGCCAGGTCGGCATTAGCATCATGGTAGCAATGGCCGTCGCCTTTTTGTATCTGGTATTCCAGGCTACCCAGTTTGACGATCTGGTGGACATACGCGCTCTGGACATCGCCCAGGTGGCACGGAATATCGCTCGCGGCGAGGGTTTCACCACGGATCTTGTCCGTCCCCTTTCCCTGGCGGTAAATGAACACACTAAGTCCATTGAGCACCACCCGGAACTGACAATGGCGCCACTTCAGCCGCTAGTCATTTCCCAGTTCTTCAGGGTCTTCGGAACAAATGCACGTGTTGTGGCATGGGAATGTGGTCTCTTCTTCCTCCTGACAGTAGCCATCACGTACTGGTTCGCACTGAAGGTGTCCAACGTTCGGGTGGCGGTTTTGGCAATGGCGCTGGTGGCTACGAATGTCACCGTCTTGCGCTACGCGATATCGGGTCTCGAGACGATGCTGCTAACGTTTCTGGTGACGCTGCTGCTCTTCCTGCTGTATCTCCACTGGGCGTCAGAAAATCTGCGGCTGTTGTGGAGCGGACTTGCAGGTATTGTGGTAGGTCTCATATACTTGACCGAATACACCTGGGTAATCATCTGGCTACCGGCGCTGGCAGTAATCTTCTTCAACTCGCAACAAAAGCGTCTGCTTACCAATCTGCTCGTTTTCGTCCTCCTATCAGTACTCGTAGCCATGCCGTGGTTCATCCGCAACTCCAACATCACTGGTAACCCATTCTTCTCTTTCCATTGGACCGAGTCGGTAATGGGCACCCTACTGCACTCCGGCAATACGCTGTACCGCACCTGGGACACTGCGCCACCAACGTTCGTCAGCTTCGTCATCGAGGAGCCGCGACAGACATACCAAAAGGTGCGCTCTTCGTTACTGGGAATCTGGCCCACTATCGCAGATACGCCGGGGCCGTTCCTTTGGGCATTCTTCCTGGCCGCCATTCTCTTTCCATTCGCCGATCTCTACCCGTCCGGCGGAACCGGATTCGAGCGGGTGCGTAAATTCGTCTACGTTGCGATGTTCCTCATCCTGATTGTCTTTGCTTTCATGGGTGCCCCGCCCCGTACCCTCGTCCCATTTGTACCGATCATCACAGTTATTGCCTTGGCGCTGTTCTATCAGCTCCTCACCCGACGTATCGCAAGTGTCGGATCTGAACGAGCCCAGCGACGTTGGAATTCTGCCGGCGTCGGCGCACTCGTCCTGGTCCACGTAATGCCGCTCCTACTCGTGATGGTGACAGCCTTCCCCAGACCCGTGACCACTGGCAGGCCCTTCATGCGCGCGGCAAATGAGCTCAACAGCCTTATCGAGGAGGGACGGCCTGTAGTCACCGATGTGCCGTGGCTGATTGCGTGGTACGCAGATCGCCCGGCGGTCTATCTGCCTTACAGACCGGTTGATATGCGCAGGATCGAAAATGAGGTCGGACGCATTGAGAAACTCGTGCTGACCCCATCACTCGTGCGAGATGCTGAGAAGGAAAGGGCCAAGAGTTGGGCGAGAGCTTGGAACAGAGCGCTGCAAGAAGACGTGCGTTATGACACGTGGGTAGTTGACACTCGTCTCGCCAACGCTATGTGGGTCGTATTCCGAAGGACGCCGTAGTAGCATCAGCGTTTGTTTGTCGCCAAGCAGAAGGAATAGGAAGTCGAGCCGCGGGCCCTGTTGGCGCCGCCGGGGGGATGCTGACTGTACCGGGGCTGTCAACACCACAGTATCCTGACTGCAGGCCGGGTGGAATGCACGATGCAAGACGCCCAACAGACTATGCTACAACCGAATAAGGAGTGCTACCGCTGCGGCGCAGAACTACCGGCCGACGCGGAGGTCTGTCCGAAGTGTGGTAGGCGTCAGTCTCGGGTGTGTTACTGCGGGAATCGGATTCCGGTCACCGCGGCAAAATGCCCATACTGTGAGGCCGACTGGTCGGGCAGTGCGCGTGTCAGCCGCAAAAAAAGCCGCTCGACTAGAGTCAAGCCGAGAGTACTGTTGAAGAACGCTGCCATCGGTGCCGGTATTGCTCTGCTTCTGCTGGGGATGGTCAATATCCTTATCAGATATTTTGCCAGGGCCGGTTCAGGAGGCGGGGATGTACCCGCTGAGCTCTTTGCTCAAATAGACTTGGCTGTTGCCGGTGTGCAGGGAAGCCTCAACAGATGGTGGGAACACATAAGTAGCCGGAGCGGGCAGTTTCTGGGGCTCGCAATAGGCTTGCTCATCGGTGGTATTGTCGGCGCTGCTGGGTACCTCGGGAAGCTCGGCGTCCTCAAGCTCACCAAGAAGAGGCGCACGTCCGGACGTCGGCGCAAATCGCAACGTAGATAGCAGTGCAGGCGGCACAACAGCAATAAAATGAAATCAACAAGCGATCCGCCGGCGGATGCCAGCAACGAAACAGCGCATCTCGCGTCTCCTTCCGCGATGAGCCTTGTCGTCATCGCATTGGTAGGTGTGCTTTTCTGGAACAATTACGACTGGCTTGTCCACGAGTGGCGCTACGATCCCTACTATAGTCACGGCTTGCTCATCCCCATCATCAGTGGCTATCTCATCTACCGCAAGCGAGATCGGCTGAGAGCATTGCCACAGAAGCAGTTTATAGGCGGCATCTTTGTCATCGTGCTCTCCTTATGCCTCCACTTCGCGGCCACCTACGTAGATGTCAACTTCGTCTCCAGCTTTGCTTTAGTGGGCGTGCTCCTCGGTCTCGCCTGGTGGCTGTATGGTCGGCCAGTCATCAAGGAACTAGCTTTTCCGCTGGCGTTTCTTGTCTTCATGATTCCACTGGGCAGGCTGTTGATAGACCGGGTTGCCCAGCCGATGCAGCTTTTCGCCGCACAGGTGGCCGGTGCGGGAGCGCAGTTGCTCGGCATGCCCACAGAGATAGATGGGACGACTCTGCGCATACCCGACTACACCTTCGAGGTGGCCGTGGCTTGCAGCGGGCTCAAGTCCGCCATAGCGATGCTGGCACTTGGGGCTTTGCTCGCCTATGTCGTCAAAGGCGTCTGGTGGAAGAAGGTGGTCATCTTTGCCTCAGCCTTGCCTGTTGCGATGCTGGCAAACGCGGCGCGTATCTGGGTCACAATGATGCTTGGGAGGGCCCTCAGCGAGAAGGCTGCGGAGGGCTTCTTTCATACATTCTCGGGCCTGTTGGTTTTTCTTCTCGCATTTATTGGCCTCTTCGGAGTGACGAACCTACTCAAATGCAAACAGCTACGAGACGATATCTAGTTGCCGCATTGCTGCTGATTGTCGGCATTGTAGGCGCGCATGGCATTCGCCGCTCACGTGCCGTGGACGCCGGCTACATGCCGACATTCGAGGAATTGCCGAAGCGTATCGGTAACTACGTGTTTGAGGAGGGTGAGGTATCCGACACCGCCATCGCCTTCCTCAATCCGGACGCCATGAAGGTCTTCGGCTACAGGGCTGAGTACACTAATCCCCAATACGTGGACGTTTCTCTCATCTACGGGAAGGATTGGCGCCCCATCCATTCGCCGCTGCATTGTCTGGCGGCAGCGGGGTGGTCAATCGGCTCACAGCAGGAAGTAATGGTCCCAGCGGCGAACATGCCTCACGATGGCGACATAGTGGCCAAGCGTCTCGGCGCCGTCAAACGTGGCCGCGAACTGCAGGTGCTATACGCATTGGCTTACCCAGGGGGCACTACCGCAAGCTGGGTCACGTTTGCCTACCGTGTTGCAACCGGGAAAGCAGGCGTAGGCGGGATGATAATCATGGTGCGCGCACTGGTAGAAAACGGCGACCGTCAGGCTGCGCAGGACGAGTTGGCACGCGTCCTGGCAGAGATCTACTCCCCTGCAGTCAGTTTCTGGTACACAGGTGAGCCGCCCGGGCAGTAAGATGGTAGCACTGCTCTGACGCTGGCTGTAGGGTCGGGCAGTAACGATAGCTTGACCCCATCAACCCGCTTTGTGAAAGAAACATGTTACCTGAGGATCGTTCCGTTAGAACCATTTTCGTGGCTCTGGTAACCGGCCTGTTGGCCGGACTATTCGTAATGCTTCTCCATCGGCCCTCCGCACTGCCTGGCAGCGAGTGGTTCTGGCGGCAGGAGCTTCTCTCCTACGACTGGCGTCTGAGCGGCGGGACTACCAATGACGACATCGTTATCGTCGCCATTGACGAGGAATCCATCAATGTCCTCAGAGCCTGGCCATGGAAGCGCGACATTCACGCGCAGTTGATAGATGTTCTCAGCGAGGCAGGAGCCAAGGTCATCGGTCTCGACATCATTTTCAGTGAAGTCTCCAGCGAGACGCAGCTCCCTGTGGATGACGACAGTTGGCTGGAGGAGTTGCCCCCATCGCAGGAAGACGTGGCACTCGAGAAAGCCATCAAAGAGAGCGGCCGCGTCGTCCTCGCTGCCGAATTTCAGGAGCTTGCGTCCAGGGAAACTGATGAGGTTGATACGACAATGACCTGCATCTCATTCCCCTGCTGGCGCTTCGAGGAGGTTACCGCAGGGGTCGGCATTGTTAACTTCTCAAAAGACCTCGACAGCGCTGTACGACGCATGAGTCTTGACTTTACCTACCAGGACGAGGTCGAGCCCTCGTTTGCCCTTGAGGTCGTCAATATCGCCACGGGCGGCCACAGCCACGCCGACAAACTGGCTGCGAGGCCACCCCATCCCTATCTGCCGCAAGCAACTGTACTCATAGATTACGGAGGTCCTGCTGGCAGCTTCCGGACCATCCCGTATTACCAAGTGCTGGAGGGCAAGGTGGGGGATGAGGTTTTCAGGGATAAGATTGTGCTTGTCGGTGGTACGGCCCAGATACTCCAGGATTGGCACCTTACGCCGATGGCCAGCCGACATGCCGGCGAGTACGGCAAGAATATGGCTGGCGTGGAGATCCAGGCCAACTGCGTCGCAACCTTGTTGGATACTCGCACTGTGTGGCCGGTTCCGCTATGGGTAACATGGCTCGTAAGTCTCGTCTTCGGAGTATTGACCGCCATCGGCACGGCCCTCATCAAGCCTCTGCGGGCCTTGCCGCTGCTGGTAGTCCCATTGGCCGCAGTCGGCATCGGGCTGCCTTATCTGCTTTTCCGCAATGCCGGCATCTGGCTGCCAGTAGTCTCACCGATGCTTGCTCTCATCCTGTCCTACAGCGCTGTCACCATCTACATGTACGTGGTGGAAGAGCGTAATCGCCGGGCAATCCGCGCCGCCTGGCAGCGACGGGTGGCACCCGAGATACTTGATGTCATCCTCGAGAATCCGCAACTCGCGTATGTATCAGGCAAGCGCACTGTTGCCACCACCCTTTTCTCCGATATTCGAGGTTTCACGACTATGTGTGACGAACTGGAGCCGGAGGAAGTCGTGGACATACTCAACGAGTATCTCAGCGAGATGACGAAGGTCATCCGCCTCCACCGGGGTACAATACACAAGTTCATCGGTGACGGCATCATGGCCGTCTTCGGCGATCCGATAGCTGATGAGGGCCACGCCGACGAGGCGGTCGCCGCCGCCCTTGAGATGCAGCAGCGCCTTGCTGAGATGCGCAGTACCAGTGAGAAACCACCGATCCAGACCATGCGCATAGGTATCGGCATTCATACCGGCGCTCTGGTCGCTGGAGACATCGGCTCTGACGAATTCATGGAGTACACGATTATCGGCGCGACGGTCAGCATAGCGTCGCGCCTCGAAGGCTTGAATAAGGAACTTGGGACTGGTATAATAATTAGTGAGGCAACAAAGAGCCGTCTGCAAGGCAACTATGCCATGACGAGCAAGGGACCACGCGAAATCAGAGGCGTCGCCATGCCCATAGAAGTCTATGCAGTCACAGTCGGGGAAGTGGCGGCAGGACAAAACGGTGCATCGAGGAGCGAGACTGCCGATGTCTAGACTGACACAGTGCTTCAAGCTCACTGCGGCTATTGCGGTACTCATATGGTCCACGACGGCCAGCGTTCAGGCTGCTGACACCGCCAAGATCACAGCGATTGTCCTCTCAGTACAGCATCGTTCGGGGGCTTCGGGTGACTGGGCGAAAAGCAAGATCGGCAGCCAACTCCCCCCAGGAAGCCGCGTCCGCACTGGGAAGCGTAGCAAGTGCGAAATCAAGTTCCCCGACGGCAGCATCATCCGCATGGGCCCGCGCAGTGACGTTGTCATTCAGGCTGTCAAAGCCCGCGACTTACAGCTCAAATACGGCAGTCTCTGGGCCAAGTTCATTGCCGGTAGTGGTGCTCGTATCGAGGGTGGCAGCGCCGTGGCTGCAATCAAAGGAACCACGCTCAAGTTCCGAAGCGAACTCAATCCTGATGGCACGTCAACCGATGACTGCACCGTCTATGAGACCAAGGCAGGCGTGGATTTCGAAACGGAGCGTGGCACCATACCTCTGTGGGGTGGCTTCGGATCGACTTTCTCCCCCTTGCAACCGGCGGTGCCCACCGCAGTCCCCGCGCCGCCGGCGCAGTTCGCAGGTGGGCAATACTCCCCCGACTGGGTCAGCTACGAGTCAGGAGCCAATATGCTCACGACCCCGGGTGCCGATCCCGGGCTCGTCAACAAGAGGCAGGAGTACACATCCAAGCGTGCCGTCGCTTTCACTCTGCCTGGCACCTATGGTGAGAAAGAGGGCTCTGCCTACGGCGACGTCGAGGTCGTGATCTCTGAAGTACCCAGGCGAAGTAGCGGCTCTGGAAGCGCGAATCTGTTCGCATTGGCACAAGCCCCACAGGTGGCCAGCTCCGTTTTCGAGGCCACAATCGGCCAGGCGACCATGCCACAGGACGTATTCGGCAAGCGCTTCTTCGGCCCGTACCTCCATACCGATGTCTTCGGCCTCTGGGGCGAGACTGAGAGCCTTGCCGGACTCCGCATCCGTCCCACCGCCGTCGTCGGCGATTGGTATGTGGAACTCGGTGGCACCAGTTGGGGTGACTTTGACGGCAATTGGAACACCCATATCACAGAGGCCTTTGCAGCCAACAGGTCGAAGGGCCGGGAACTCACAGTGGGACGCCAGCACTATCTGGAGGGTCCCGTCAACAACTCCGACCTCGGCAGCATCATCAGTTTTGATCCCATAGACGCCATCAGATGGCGCACTCCGGTCCTTCGCAATTGGACCATGGATATCGGCTACGTGCAGGACTACCTACCGCTCTCCAACGATGACCTTAGCGGCTATTTCGTGAGGGCTCAGGCAAACCTCTGGGGCGGCATGGTCGGCCTCAACTGGGTTCGCGAGAACACCGTCGGTTCCGCATATAGCTTTGATGTATCGGTACGACTCATCGAGAACGTTGTTGACATTTATGGCGAGTTCGGTACCGACACCGTACACCGGCATGTTGAGACCGTGGGACTCTATTTCCCAAAGCTCTACCAACAGTATGACATAGACCTATTTGTTGAAAGGGCTCAACGCGCAGGAGAGCCCACAGTCACGTCATTGGTAGGTTACAAGCAGATTACCGACGACTTTCTGGGGCTGGTGCTCGTGGAGAAAATCTCGGGCGACTCGGCGCACTTTTCCATCGGCGGGATGTGGGAGTTCTAACGCCGCCTGCAGAGCAACATGAGCTCAAGCGTATAACCGTCAGCCCGCATGTTATTAGGCCGCGTTTCCTCTTAGCAGCTAATCTGATGTGAGGTGAAGCAAAGTGCGCAATCAATTGGTACTGGCCGTGGCTCTCATCGCTATCGCCGGATTCTCTATCCTGGCTGGCTGCGGCGGTGGCAGCGACACCCCACAGGCACAGACGGGCTCATTAACCTATTCGGTAACTTTTCTACCCTTGCCGGACGCCGTGGAAACTGCTGTCATATATCCGGCCACCGACAGCATCAGCATAGATATAGTGGACCCGGCCGACGGCGAGCCCGTCGTAGCCCGGACCATGCTGAACCGACCCTCACCGGAAGGTGGGCGGGTCACGACAACCATTACCGAGATCCCCATCGGTACGCAGCTCATCAAAGTCAAGGGATGGAGCTTCGAAAACGCCGGCGGTAACCTCATCAGCAGAGTCTTCGATACCGCCCTCATACAAGCGGGGAAGACGACCTCAAAGAACATGATCATGCAGGGCTACCCATTCTCCATTGATCTCTTCACCGACGACAGTCCCGTACTGGTTGATGAGTTGGCTGCGGTATATGCCACCCCGAAAGCGATCAATGGCGATACACTGCTCGGCGACTATACATACACGTGGGCTTCGTCCGACACCACCATCGCGGCCCCTTATGTTGGGGCAGCGGCGATGGCCCAGATTGCTTCGGCCGAGTGTGACAGCGCAGAGCAGGTCTTCATCGGCGTCGCTCGCGGTAACTGCGAACTCCGCTGCACGCTAGTGCATGAAGATGACCACGTTGAGCCCATGCAAGTTCCCGTTGTCGGCGTTCTACCCCTTGCCGTCAACCCCAACGTGGATGAGGTCATCGTGGATCCAGCTTCTATGGAACTGGGTACGGGCATTTCGGAGGATGCGACTGCGACGGCCAAGTACAAGGGCAACGTAGTGAACGACGTGGAATTTAGCTTCATCTCCGGCGATACCGGGGTGGCGACGGTGGTCGGCACCAGTCAGGCCACTTGCACCGTCACCGGCGCGGGTGGAGGCACTACCGAGATCACGGCATGCCAGCTTTATACCTCCGCTACTGACACCATCGCTGTCACGGTACCTGAAGCCGGCCTTGACGTCATCATCAGTAGTGTGGATTGACGCGGATGTCGTTCTCGAACACCCTCCAGAGCAAAAACTAATGGGCACGGACTCTTTTGAGCCCGCGCCCGTCGTGCAGCTATGCTATCTTCAGTGGCAAGAACACCCCGCCTGCATTGCGCTCCACTCGCCGACCCGGTGAACAGCCTCCACCTCTGCAATTCATGCCCTGGGGCACGCCGGCGCTCACCCTCAACCCGAGGGCTGCTACATCCCATACCCCAGCCCATGGCCGCGAATTGATTTGGTGGATACCTGCCCATCTCGCACGGTAAACAGCTCTGGATGCTGCGCCTTTACCTCCGGTGCCGCCTCTGGCAAGTACTGCCGCGAGTTGTACTCAAAGCCCCGTAGCGTGTCTATGCGCGCCGCGAATCCCGCCTCATGCACTAGCGACAGGCCCGGGTTCGTCAGGTCCTGGAACGTGACGACCAGCCCCTCCTCCTGAGCCTTTGCCACATACAGCAGTGATGACGAATGCCCCTTACACGTCTTCAGCCCGACACCCGACCAGCCCAGCTCGATTGCCAGGTCCAGCGTCTCGACGTCCGTAACTCCCTCATCCACCACTACCGGCTTCAGCGCTGACACCGCGCTCATGTCCAGCCGGTGTGCGGTCAGGTCACGTTCCGTCGGCTGTTCGAGATATAACAACGCATCATACGCCGTTGGGGATAGTTCCCGCAGCTTATGCAGGTACTCGACCACGCTTTCCGGGTCGGGATTCATCTCATTGGAGTCGGTGGACAGGTAGAATGCGTCCTCGATGCCCAGCCGCGCATACGTTTCGCCGATTACTCGCGCAATGTCGGCCGTCCGCTGCACATCCCATTCATTGTCATTACCGTGCAGTTTTACCTTGAAGCAGCGTATCCCGTCACGCTCGATCCATTGGTCGAGGCTCACGGGGAGTCCGTCGTCCGGGTCATCAGCACTGATTTCGGCCACTGTCAGCTTGTCCAGGCCCCCGGCCAGGTGGAAGACAGGCAGGTAGGCATGGTATGCGCTGTGCAGGTAGTCGCCGGGGTACTTCCCCGCATAATCGGGGCCCAGATGGCGACTCAGGTCATACTCCATGAAGTCCCGCGTGTAGCCGTCATAGGTGCATATCTCGTTGACCTTACCGAACGCATCGGCAAGCGCGGCATCCGTTGGCGAAGCACATACCAGCGCGCCCAGAATCGGCATCGGGTCGGCGGCACTCAACTCCTCATCAACTTCCGCCGCCAGCCGCCTTAGTTCCGGTTTCGCTGTGAGGTAGAGGTCCAGCGGGTGCCCATACTCGGCATTCTCAAGCATCAACGCACAGAACTTCTCGGCTACCCTCCGCATAGCGGTGTCCCGCTCTTCGGACGACATTGTCGCACTAGGATAGCCCCAGATGTAGCTCAGCAGGATATTGCCGAGGCCCTCGCTCCGTTTCCCGCTGCGGTTCTCGACCGTCGCTCGCACCGTCAGAGACGTAGTCGTATAGACGACGCCCGTCCCGAACTTCAGTGGCGTGCGGAGCTCTAATTCGTCGAAGTTCATGTCTATGTCAACAAGCTTAATGTCACTTTCCACGTTTCATCATCCGTTCTGAGTGCAGATCTTGGGGCCAGAAAAAGAGCTTTAGCGTTTTGGTGAGACATTCTCATGGTCATGTGCGCACTCGAATTCTATCTCGTTGCTGGGGAGATAGCAGGCACCCGTCCACACACTTGGGCTCACACTTCCCGTCACACGGTTCCACATGGATGATCACGCTGGCTCCCGGGAAATGTTGCTTGATCTCCGAGGTCATGATATCTGTCAGATGATGCGATTCATCAACCGACATCTCGCCATGGACGATGAGATGGAACTCGACAAAGCGCACCGGACCGTTGCGGCGAGTGCGCAGATTGTGTACGCCATGAACCATCGGCTGCGGTCGAGTGACGTACTCCCGCAGCCACTCATTTTCATTTAGGGGCAGGCTGGTATCCATCAAGTCGCGGCTGGCGTCCCGCGTGAGCTTCCAGGCGACGTGAACCATCAGCACTGCTACTGCGATCGCGGCCGCCGGGTCCAGCCAATGCCAATCATAGGCCGGCAGTAACCGCTCGCCGAGCATTATCGCACCAAGGCCCGCGAGTACACCGACACATGTGTACACGTCGGTGCGCAAGTGCCACGCGTCTGCATCCAGAGCTACTGACTCAGTCTCGCGGGCAACGCGGAACAGGTGATCTGACAATAGCAAGTTCGCGATCGCCGAGATGCCCATCACCATGATGCCCCAACTAAGGCCCTCGATGGGATAGGGGGCAAGCAACTTGGCCACGGCCTCGTACACAATCCAGGCGGCAGCGGCGAATACGAGCAGCCCTTCGATGACCCCTGAAAGGTTCTCCAATTTGCCGTGGCCGAAAGGGTGCTCTCTGTCGGGACGTTCCTCGGCTCCTCTCACCGCGTACAAGGCGACAAAGGCGGCAAGCAAGTCCATCCCGGAGTGGAGCGCCTCCGAGATGACAGACACTGATCCGATGAGTACACCGACGCCGAGCTTGCCTACCACCAACACAGAGTTGGAGGCGACCGACAGCCGCGCCGCTGAGACCTTTCTTGCCAGTTGCTCACTCATTTTGACGACATACCAAGGCTCTTCGTTGATATTTTCGGTACGGGCGCCTACCCATCAAGCGCTTCCGTCTGCCCTGCTACTCCACCATCGTCACCGCATTGCTCTTCATTTTACCGTCGCGGATCTTTACTTTCATCTCCATCTTGGCTGCCTGACCGCCACCCATTGCTTTGCCAAGATCCATCGTCATTGTCTGGTCCATATTCATCGTGATGTCCGCGGCTGTCTTGGTCACCTGCCCCAGGTCCAGGTCCATCACGATATCTGTCACCATCGTCAGCTCGAGGAATTCCAGTTTCGACTCCATCCCCTCCATCATTCCGGGCATTAGAGCCCCCCCAGTGGGCCGCGCTTCCTGGTCCTGCACTCGTATCAATGACTCGCCCCTGATCTTGGCCAGACGCCCTGCGGCTCCATCTTCGAGGGCAAGCAATGTCATCGTCGAGTTCGCGACCACGGAATCGTCATCGCCTGTGCGATATTCATTCTCCCACGACGCCCCGATCTCGACTGCCTCCTCAGGCAGTCCCATCGTCGCACGCGTAAGCTGCCGGAAGTCAACGCCCGACATCGCATCACCAGCTGTCTGCTTCCAGATCTCGGCGAAGTCGGTACCAATCGGCTTCACACCACCCAGCGGGTCCATTCTTGCCTGAAAGTCCATATTCAACAACTCTTTGAGTTTCGCCAGCTTATCTGCCGGCATCTCCTGCCCGCCGGTTCCGGACGTTGTCAGCTCCCCGTCCTCAAACTCCATCCGGTTGGTTATCAGCTGCTCGCCTACCTGTGTGTTCGTCTCCGTCAACATGTACTCAACCTTTAGGCTGACTGTGGCCACTCCGTTATCGTCCACCGAGTTGACCGTCATTACCTTGTGGATCGTCATGTCCAGGGCCACATCAATCGCCATATTCCCTGGAACATTGCCACCTGCCGCTACTTGTCCCGGCATCGCCATGCTCACTTCCACCGGCAGATTGCCTTTGACGATCTCGATGGTCCTGAACACCTGCCCGGCTTCGAACTTGTAGCGCAGTAAGATCCCATCCGCCTGCGCCACGGCAGCTCCGACGACGAGCGCCAGTACCACAAATGCGGACATCGCGATTCTGTTCATCGTCACGGCCCCTTTCCCATATTGGTCTATTGACTCCATTGACGGCTGGGCTGCTCTATTCAGCCAGCCAGATCGGATTGCTCCATGCTTTGCTTCCCGTTTCATCAATGCACTCGATGCGGATGGGGTCGGTCCCCTCGGGGAGGTCTATCTCGACCTGCGTAAACGGCGGCTTCTCAGGCAGATAGTATGTATCCTTCCCGCGCCCGGGTAACGGACAAATGGCCGCGATCTCCCAGCAAGGCGAGCACTCCACACGCACCTTGTCGGCAGTCCGCTCTATGTTATGAATCCTTGGACCGTTGGAGGCGTAGAAGTCTCCTGCTTTAACCGCCGCGATGATCGCGGCCGCATCCCGCTGCTCCGTCTTCACCATGATGTAACCCACGCACGCATCCGGATATCGCCAGTGCGCGTCATCAACTGCAAATCCGTACATCCGCTTGCCCCGTGCGAGCAGGTAGTCCCAGTGTAACGACGATTCCCCGCGACCCACCATGTAGTGACACACTGTATTGTACACCTCGAGGCCAATCAATCCATCAAGCCCGATGATATCAGCCCCGCTCAGCGACAGCCAGTTCGGGTGTGCCATGAACACGAACTCCGCGTGCTCGTTCCCATAGTCAATGAGCTCCTGCGCACTCCACTCTGCGTCATAAGACATCGGCCCATCCGCGCCGATAGCTACCATGTGATAGCTGCCCAGTTCGCTCTTTCCGCCATTCAGCTCGATCCCCGGGATAAGTACCATGCCCTTCTCATCCAGCCCCGCAGTCTCCGTTACCTTCTGGTGGTCGGTGATAGCCAGGAAATCGTAGTCATGCGCTGCATAGGTAGTTATCGCCTCCTGGGGCGATACTTTCCCGTCGGATTCTGTTGTGTGTACGTGCAGGTTTCCTTTCAACCATTCGCCGTCTCTTGAAAACGGGCCCGACATGCTGATTCTCCTATCTTGACTACTCGTTCAAGGGTGGTGTTCACAACCATCTGCGGAACCACTCAAATGCCAGGCGGCCCGAGAACTCGTGGCCGCCCTCAAACTCATCTATAGCGATGCGCTCACCATAGCCGAGCGCCTTGTATGCTGCCTTCGTCTTCGCGTTAGCCATCCGTGATTGCTCGATTGGGAATCCCGTATCATTGATACCCGACTCCAGCACCAGTGGACGCGGCGCAATGCTGATCGCAACATCCCACATCTCACCGAAACTCAGCAGGCCATTCGGCGTCTGATTGCCGCAGAAGTTATCCCTCTCCAGTGCATACTTCTGGAAGCTGTTCATGTAGCAGGAGACACAGGCCACCTTGATGCGCGGCTCCAGCGCCGTCGTAAACAGCGTCATGGTCCCGCCGTATGACAGACCTACAGCCCCGACGCGCTCCCCGTCCACGTCATCACGCGTCTGCAGATAATCTAGACACCGCCGTACGTCATATATGTTCGACATCAGCGGATTGCGCCCGAACAGCGACTGCTCCAGCATCATGATATTACAGTAGTCGCGCCCACCCAGCTTGCGGTGCTTGCTGCCACTCCGCTCCCCGAAGCCGCGATGGTCGGGCGCGATAACAACATAACCCTCTCGCACGAACTGCAGCGCATAGTCGTAGTTGATTGCTCTGATGTGCTCGGCGGTTTCCGCGTCGCCTCCGTCGAGACCGACCACCTCATCCCTGCCCTTGCCATGCCCATGCAGCGCCAGAATTGCCGGCCGCCGTTCATCTGCCGCAATGTCATCCGGCACCAGCAGCCAGGAGGGTACGTTCATCGTCGGCTCGCTCTGCACCAGCAGGCGGTGCCGCGTGTAGCCTTCCTCCCCGAAGCTGTCGGTTATCTCCGGCTGCAGCGGCACATCGAAGGACGGCATCCCTCCCATGCCTGCCGCCAGCGCCTCCAGAAACCGCTGCCTCCAACCGACGAAATCATCCACCGCACTCTCGTCGAAGCCCAGACTACGCGGACTCGTATCATACAGGTATTGCATCCACACATCGGGATTGACGTTCCGTCCGCTGCCCATTCCGCCCATCCTTCTCCGACGCTCGTCGCACTTACCACTATAGCTACAGCATCTCCATTCCGTTTCAGCCTGCTTCCTACCTTCCCTGGGCCACCCTGATAAAGAAAAGGCGACCCCTACTCAGGGCCGCCTCAATCCGTAGCAGCGCCTCGCCTGTACTCACACCACCGTTACACACAGCAGTAGCACTTCATCTCAGTCCTGCCCTGCTATCGCCAGCACCTTCGCAATCGTGGCCTCGCTGCTCACCGACGATCTGCACTCCAGCCCCACATGGCCATCATAGTCGCTGTCTGCGATGACCCTGAAAACATTGGTATAGTTGATCTCACCGGTGCCCGGCTCATAGCGGCCGGGAACATCCGCGCAATGGAAATGCCCGATCTTGGCGATATTTGCCGTGATCGTGGCGATGAGGTTGCCCTCAGTTACCTGCTGGTGGTAAATGTCGTAGAGTAGCTTCACGTTGGGGCTATCCACCTCGTCAACGATCTCGAAGCCCTCATCCGAGGTCACCAGGTAATAGCCGGCGTGGTCAACGAGCACATTGAGCGGCTCCAGCACCAGCGTCACACCCATCTCCTCAGCGCACGGAGCGACGGCATCGAGGCCCTCGACGATGGCCTGGTGCTGTCGCTGGCGCGCAACACCGGCCAGTTCATTGCCGGTCGTCACAATCAGCGTCCGCACTCCGTACTTGTCCGCTTGCTCTATGGACTTGACCGCACCTGCAACCCACTCACTGTGCGCTTCCGGGTCGCACAGGTCGCCTTCGCCGTTGCCGACGAAGCAGGCCACCGTAACCCCGTCGCGCGCGGCCCGTTCGGATATGGCGTCGAGGTCCTTGCCGTGCCGGCCCCAGAACTCGACAGCCTTCAACCCGGCCTCAGCAGAAGCCGTAACTCGGTCCACAAACGGCAGATCAGCAAACAGCATTTCGATACATGCGGAGAAACTCGGGATGCCCATATTCTTCCCTCTCTGACCTCCGAACTAGATATTCCCTTCGCGATTTCCTCATTCGTGCATCATCTACCTGCATCAACGTCGAGCAGCCCGGATTTCTCACTATTCCCGTTCAGTTGCCGTCCACTTCAGCGAGAGGATAAAGGCCCTGAGGGGTGAAGCGGAAGGGGCGGTACCGATGCGCGGTAGCCGGTGTTTCACCCATCGAAACCTCGATGATGAGGTCGCGCGGAAAGAGCAGCGCCGAGTGGAGGTTGATGTAGCCCATGCCCACGCCCGGCGCCGCGGCGAAATTCATCGTCCGGTCAATCTTACCGTAGTTGTCCCGGATGAGGTTTTTGAGTGTGCGGTAGCGCGAGCATTCCCATACGTATTCATAGGCGGTTTGGTAGTCGGCTTGAGCCTTATCTGCGGGGAGATCGGCTGGTGCATCGGCGACTTCGGGCCCAATCGGCTGGTTGTCGTTAACCGCATCATTGTACAGTGTGCGGAATTCGTTGGTGGCCGCTACCCAGCCATCTTTGCCCCAGCGGACGGCGACCTCTTCATGGTCGAACTCGACGGCGGCGGCATTGGGTGGATTACCGCCGGCGATGAGGATTACCGTGCCGCAAGCGCGGGGAGTGTTCTTGATAATCTCGACGCCCTCCTCGACATTGTGAGCAAACTGTGCGATCTTGCGCAGCATGAAGCACGTGGAGATACCTTCGAGGGAGTTCTTGCCGCTATAGCAGGTGTTGTTGGAGACGGTGAGCCCACAAGCGTTGATGAGCGTCCAGCCGTTGATAATACCGGCCCATGATACGGTGACGAAAGGGATACCCTCATCGGGGTAGTAGGCGATAAGCAGTGCGCCGTACTTGGAAGCCCCATTGTCCCAATAGTCGAAATTGCGTCCGGCGATGAGCTCGCCAGTGGTCGTGGCGGGACCATACACTGCATACGATGAGCAGTACTGGTTGCGCTGCACGTCGCCGAAAAGCTGGAGGGCAACAAGGGCTTCGTAGTCCACGTGAGCATGCTCGGCCAGGGCGCGCAACTCGCGGCGATATAGCTCCGGCAAATAGCGCTCCATGACCATTGCCCCGGCGAAAAGCTCGCGACGGGAGTCGGGGTCCTGTGCGGCATCGTTGATGATGACGTCATCCAAAACGCGCTGGACGAGATCGCCGGCAAGAGCAGCGTGCTGGTACCCCAGGTCCTCAGGGGAGCCCTTGAGATGCAGTACCTTGTAGCCGTCTCTGATGCTGAGTGAGGGCGGGTAGGGATATGTCCATTCCTGGGCGGAGATGGCGGAGCTGAGCAGGGCCAGCAAGAGCAGGCAAGCCCAACGGGCCAGTCGGGAAGGGCCAGCTGTAGTGGGGAGGTCAGTTGTGCTGTGCGCACCGAGAGTGATCATATAGCCTGATTTCCGAGTAAGGCGCAAGGCGGACGGCGAGGCGGATATCACGCTTCGGGCAGGAAAGTAAGGGTTATACGCTCGAGCGG
>Ga0180432_10003354_pt1 | contig 22942 bp, 27 predicted proteins | sample SS_ome_10_FD_132414 | JGI IMG/M metagenome (GOLD analysis project Ga0180432, IMG submission 132414) | Hypersaline lake sediment archaeal communities from the Salton Sea, California, USA - SS_1_MS_2 metaG | ecosystem: Environmental > Aquatic > Non-marine Saline and Alkaline > Hypersaline >...
CAAAATGAAAAGAATCGTCTTTCGCCGCCCTTTCCCTGATCTCTTCAAATACCTGGGCGTGCAAAAGTTCCTCTTTCATGATGGTTCTCCAAAAGGTTCGAACGGGGCCGGAAAATTTTTCGTTTTTGGACAGGTGTTCGTAAATCTTGGCCAGGCCCCTTTCAATCTTTCCAAGGTTGACCAAGAGTTTGTCGGTCTCCCCCATGATCCTTCTCCTATTTGATCTTTTAAAGCCAAGTTTTCAGGGATATGATCTTTGAATGACACCGTCAATCCCTACCCCATCCAGGCCTTCCAGTTGTTCTATGATGAAATAGATATCTCTCCTATGGGTCAAAATACTCCCGTGTTGAGGGGCGACTTTCTCCATATCTATGTCTCTGATTTTCCCCATTGCGTAACGCAGCGCCTGGTTGCATGGCATCACCTTTCTGTGGAAGGCGATCAGGTCCGGCAAAGGGCAATAGTCCTTTCCCCTCGGGCAATGGTCATAGTCTTCGCAGGTGAAGCATTCATCGTCCAGGGTCAGTTCAAGTTCCCATTTGGTTGAAAAACTTCCGAATAAATCGCTGCTGAAAAGGGTTTTGGTCTTTTCGTCATAGGTCACAAAGCTTCCCTGGCTATGGGAATAGGGTGTGGTAAAAAACTGCAAGGTCCTGTTATTGAAAGTGAACATGAAAGCATTTTCATCAATTGACTTCAAAAGGCCCCTTTTTTCCCTATGGACATAAAAGGAGATGAATACATTGTTATTCATTTCCGAGAAAACTTCCAAGTTAGGATTATCACACATATCAATGAAATTGGACATGGATCCGCACAGATCGGGGTCGTAGTGCTGGTATATGAGGGCCACAATCTGCTTGGGATCTATCCCCACCTGCAAGATCTTCATCATCACCGTGGCAAAGTCTGTACGGCTTCCGCTGTCGATGAGCACGGCTTGGCCGTCTTGGACAACCAGATAGGGATTGCAATGGAGATTGCTTTCCATAGCACGAAAACCGACCCAAAAAATGCCATCATCTATTTTTATGGGGCCGTCATAGGCTTTGTTATTGTCCATGAAAGGGCCTTCCCTGTTTGAGGAACAAAATACAAATTATTTTTCACCGGTTACAAAATAGGCCTTCATTTGGGGCTTGTTTTTGAGACTTATCATACCCCTTTGTTCAAAGGTAAACAGACCCCTGGTCCTCTTATAGGTTTCCTCGGACACATTGATCTTGCCTTTTTCTCCAGAGGACTCAAACCTCGATGCAATATTGACATTATCCCCAAAAACATCGAACTGCATGCGCTCTTTCCCCACCACGCCGGCCATGACCGGTCCGGAATGGATACCTACCCGGACCTGAAAATCCAGATTCTTCTTTTCATTGAATCGTTCGATGGTTCGGAGCAAGTCCATGGCGGCCCTGACCGCCGTTTCAGCGTGATTATCCGTGACAGTTGGCGCTCCAAAAACAGCCATGTAAGCGTCCCCGATGGTCTTTATCTTTGTCCCTTCAAAGCCTTCAATCAGATCATCGACCTCTATGAAAAAGGCATGCAATGTTTTAATCAACACCTCCGCGGACATCTTTTCAGCAAGATGGGTAAAGCCAACAAGGTCGAAGAAAAGGATGGTGCAAACAAATGGCCGTGGGCGATAGGTGTCCTTATACTTAATCTCTTCTGCGATCGTCTCTGGAAGGGTATTCTTAAGGAGGGCGTCGACCCTTTTTTCCAGGATCACATAGTTTCGAATCAGATCCTTCAGGAGCCTCTTCTGGAGGGCATCGTCATCAATGACGCCCAGGGAATTCAGGTAATGCAAAAGCAGCCTGTTAACGGCGGTCCTGTCCCCCTGTTCGCAGCGGTAGAGCTCTAATAAAAATCTGGTATTCACTTTCAGGTACCCTGAACAAAGCCTGGGATCTATTATAACTCCCATTCCTCCTGAAAAGCCCCTATCATGTCACGGGCGCCATGTATTACAGCAAGGATTTCAATACTTGGAATCTTTTGAGATATAATCAAAAACAGCCTGTAGATGCTTGCTCGCCTTTTCGGTCCACCTTACCTTGCCCATTGGTCGACTCGTTCGAGGACCTCTTCAGTGGTGATCAGTCTGCCCGCTTCTGCATCTTTAAGACCTTCAAAAACCTGGGTAACCAGATCTATCCTATACATGATGTCCTCGACGGTCCACCCTTCCGGTAAGCGCTTGATTGATTCGATGGCCGTATCTTTGAGCAGGTTCATAAAACCTCCTTAGAAGTCAAAATGGTATCCTTCCTAGACAATTATGGCGGCAGACCTATCTGATTTTTTAATTTTGCCTAAGGTATCCTGAAAAAGCAAATGATTTGATTACCCGCCCACACTGACCCAAATCGGTCCATCCACGTGGTTTCCCATCCCGACCATGGTCTCGTGGTCCCGCCGATGGCGGGATGATGCCGGAGGTGATGCAGTCATCCACGAACAGGATGGAGCCGTTTCGGGTGTTCCAGGATTTCAAAAACTTCAGCCCTGACTGGTTGAGACTGGAAAGGCGGCCTAGATGCGCCTTGTCTGTCTTTTGAGAAAAGGCCGGGACAAAGGGGATCTCGGTCATCCTGGATATGGCCTTTGGCAGCTTCAAGCTGCCCGGGAAAGTGTTGACCAAAACGTTGACCAAATTTGAAAAACCAAAGCTTAATGCCTCAGCATATTCAGAAACAATAAGGCTTTTGACATCGGATGGTGTCAAAAGCCTTATTGTTAAAAAGTATTTATATTCGGTTACCTTGAAACCCTTGTCAATGCTGGTCGGGACGACTGGATTTGAACCAGCGACTCCCGCGTCCCGAACGCGGTGCTCTACCAGACTGAGCCACGTCCCGACAAGGTTGAAATATTAGCCTATTCCGTGGCTCCAGGCAAGGGCAAATTGTCGGCCAAGATATCCATGAAATTCTCCATGATCCTGGCGGTGGCCCCCCAGATGACATGCTTCTCGTACTCAAAGGCCGCGGTGGTGTAAGTGACCCCTTCGTATTCCACCGAAGGCCTTCTGTAACGGAGGTCCCTCGGGTGAAACACCTGGAGGGGGACGGAAATGAGGAGTTCCACCTCATCGGGGTTAAGGCGGAAATCGTAGGGCCATGGGACCAATCCCACAAAGGGGTGGACAATGTAATTTGATGTGAGGGTCCTGGCCTCATCTATCCTCCCCAGGATCTCCACATCCTCTCTCATGAGCCCGATCTCCTCCTGGGCCTCCCTTAGAGCGGTCTCCTGGACAGAGCCGTCCCGGCGCTCCATGGTGCCGCCGGGAAAAGAGATCTGCCCCTTGTGGTGTTCCACCTTCCGGGTCCTCTGGGTCAAAAGGACCTTTACCTCGCCTCCTTCCTCCAGGAGGGGGATCAATACACCGGCCCTTTTGTAACTTGATGTGTCAGGGTCCTCGATGACCCTATACGGTCTCGAGATGAGCCTTTCCCTTAAATCGCCCCCCAATTTCCTCGCCTGATTCATGTCCGCCTGACTCCTATACGGGGACCGCCCTGCCGTAAGCCGTGGCCGAGGCCTTCTCGATTTCTGTGAGGATGTTCCACCCCTGAAAGAGGGTGACCTTCCCGGTGGACTTGGAAATGGTTACGGCCGGTAAAACCCCCTACTCAATGCCGTAGGTCATCAGGTAGGCGTCGAATGCCGACTTGGTCTTATTGTCTATGGGTGTGGGCTCCCCATTTACCATCACAGGGATTCGCTGCCTATAGAGATAGTCCACCACCTCTCTTATCCCGGCCACGGTAAAGACAGGGACCCCGGTCTTGGATACGAAATCCCGGATGGTACTCGCCCCTTTTCGCCCCAGGACCACCTGCCCGTCCTCGCCATAAACCGCCGTGGTTTGCTCCCGGTCTATGGCGATCCCGATGCCCACCACGTGGCAGGTGATATCCCGGGCCTGGGCCTCTGAGCCTATCTTTTCCAGGAGGTCGTATTTGGTGCCCATGGAGGTGGCCACGTCATCCACCACAAAGATCCGGCATCCGTCAAAAAAGGTGCCGTTCACGAACAGGCTCTTGGAGGCGCTTGCCTCTCCATGTGTCTTGGCCTCTTTGCGGTCATAGTCAAAGAGGAGGTCCCGAACGTATTCCTTCCACAGGGCGATGGCCGTTGCCAGGGCAATGGCGCTGCCCTTGTAGGAAGGGCCCAGGATGATATCCGTCCCCTCCACCAGGCGCCGCGAGGCCATCATGCCTGCGAAAAAGGAACCCATCTCCAGGCTCATCCGTGCGGTCTTGAACATGGCCATGTTCACAAAATAGGGGGTGGGGCGTCCATCCTTTAAGACCAGGTCCCTGCCAAAGAAAAGGGCCCCGGTCTCCGCCAGGGCGAGGGCGAACCTTTTTTTGTAATCTTCCATAAGAAATATCTTATTCAAAACCTTGAAAGGCTTCAAGCACAATTTATGATTTTTGATGATCTCTTGACAAAGATATCAAAAGCCGATATTCAATGAGTTAAGTTTGGTTTGTCTCGGTGTCATTACGACCCCCTCACATATCCCTTTGAGGAGACACACTCTGAAAGGAGGTAAAGCCATGCCCGAGGAAGAAGTCGCGGTTATTGTCAAGTTCTTTGCCAAGCCCAGTGTGGCGGCCCTGGAAGTCACTCAGGGATCCATAAAGCAGGGGGACCTCTTGCATTACAAGGGGCACACCACCGATTTCACGGAAGTGGTCTCCAGCATGGAGGTAGACAACAAACCTGTGGAAGAGGCCAAGGTGGGTGATCTGATCGGGGTAAAGGTCAAAGAGAGGGTTCGAGAAAACGACAAGGTCTACAAGGTGACGGAATAGTCTTTGAGCTTCTTCAACGCCTTCGGGATAAGTTTCCTGACAAAGGCCTCCCTGTCAAAGGTATTCAAGCGCATATACTGTTCATGGTCAGGGTGGTCCCGGCTCAGCACCGGTACTTTTGCCTGAAGACTCGGGGCCATCTTCTCAAACTGCACAATGAGCTCCACCAGAGAAAGCTCTTCGCCCGGGTAGCTCTCCAACCATCCCAGCCGTTTCATGACTTCAAACCGAATGCGGTCCAATAAAAAGAGATACTTGTCGATGACGAGCATCTTTTCCTTTGAATGAAGCTCGTTGAATTCAAAGCCCGATCCGAGCCCTTGTAAGTTCATGATGAGATCATAGAGATAAAAACTTCCCTTTTCCTTGCCCTGAGCCAGATAGGCCAAGGTACTAAATGAGACATGGGAGAGTCTGGTTTCCAGCCCGAACTCCTCATTAAACTGGCTGATCCAATTCCTGTAGCCCCTTTTTGCCGCCCTTTGAAGGCGGCCTTCTTCCAAATCAATAACCCGGGTCATCCCTTTTACCCGCCTCCGAGTTGGGTCCTGTGTTGAACTGAAATCCACATTTCACGCAGGCCTTCCCCTTTTGCTGTTTAAAGCCGCATTCCGGACACATGGTGAACGCTTCAAAAGACGCGATGGAGACCTTGGACCGGTTATGGATGGGTTCTACGAAATAGCCGCATTCTTGAATGGTCACCCTTCCCCCTGCAGCCTGAACCGCATCAGCATATCGCCTTGCTGTGGCCGGAGGCAAATCCTCTTTCAAGATCACAGGGGCCTTTCCAAGCATCCTGTCTACCGTCTCCGGGGGGGCCCCCAAATCGATCATCCTGGCTTTGAAGCTCTCCTCGTCACCGACAAGGCCGTGAAAAAGAACCCGATACTTCTTGTTCATGGTGTCTCTGCCAAAATCTCCTCTTGGCCTCAAGTCAAAGGACGCGGCCGGGACATGGCTCCCGCCCTACCAACCGGGACTAAATCATCCATCATCACACCCTTGTCTCCCTTAAAAAGCCGGCCCAGGGCCATCCTGGCGTCAATGGCCAGAGAAAAAAGAGAGGGCCTCCCCCCTTTTGGGGGGGCTGGGCAAAGGCTGAATCCTGGCAGAATGCAGAATCCTTAAGCGCCTTTTATGCAATAACGGGGTTGAGGCAGGCCTTTACAAAGCCGTAGAAAAGCGGTGCAGGCCTCTCCATCCTTGACTTGAGTTCAGGGTGGGCCTGGGTGGCGACAAAAAACCTCAGGTGGGGCACTTCAATGAACTCGACCAGCCTCCCGTCCTCCGATGTCCCCGAAAAAACCATCCCCTTTTCTGAAATGGCGGCGTGATATTCCGGGTTGACCTCATAGCGGTGTCGGTGCCTCTCAGAGACATCGGGTTCCCCGTACAGGGACCGAACCAGGGTACCCTCCTTGAGGACCGCCGGGTAGGCCCCCAGCCGCATGGTACCCCCCTTTTCCTTGACCTTTTTTTGTTCGGGGAGAATATCTATGACCGGGTGGGGGGTTTCGGGATCAATCTCCGTGGAATTGGCATTCTCCAGGCCACACTCATTTCTGGCAAACTCGATGACCGCCAGTTGCAACCCCAGACAAAGCCCTAGAAAGGGAAGATCCCGTTCTCTGGCCAGGCGGATGACCTCTATCTTGCCTTCCGTGCCCCTGGATCCAAATCCCCCCGGGACGACAATCCCGTCCACATTATCAAAAAAAGAGGTGTCTTCCAGGTCTGTGGTCTCCACCCATCTTAGTTTGATCTTGCAACCCAGGTGGGCTGAGCAGTGATTAAAGGATTCGATAATGGAGGCGTATGAGTCCTCCAGTTTGGTATACTTACCGCACATGGCCACGGTGATCTCTTCCTTGGGATGCCTGATATTCTCTACATACTCCTTCCACTTCCTCAGATCCGGGGGGCTGTATATGTTGAGTTGTTTGTGGATAATCTCAGGCAGGCCCTCTTTCTCAAAGATGATGGGGATTTCGTAAATGTCTTCCACATCCAGCCCTGTAATAACGGCATTGGGTTGGACATCACAAAAATTGGAGATCTTGGCCTTGATCTGCCTGGTGAGAAACTGGGAACACCGCCCTATGATGATATCCGGAAAAATACCCCTTTGCTTGAGGAGGTTGACGCTCTGCTGGGTGGGTTTGGACTTTTGCTCGTTCACCCCGTAGGGGATGGGGACATAGGTGAGGTGGACGTAAATGATATTGTCCCTTCCCGCATCCTCTCTCATCTGCCTCATGGCCTCTAAAAAGAGCTCATTTTCAATATCTCCCACCGTGCCACCGATCTCCACGATCATGAGATTCGGTTCCTCTTCCCGAACGATCTCAAAGAGGTGGTCCTTGATCACATCCGTCACGTGGGGGATATACTGGACGGTTTTACCCAGGTAGTCCCCTCTTCGCTCCTTCTTCCGGACCATATCAAAGACCTTACCCATGGTGAGGTTCCATTTGGATTTACAGGTCACCCCCAGAAATCGCTCATAATGCCCGAAATCCATATCCACTTCACCCCCATCGTCCAGCACAAATACCTCACCGTGCTCAAAGGGGTTCATGGTGCCCGGGTCCACGTTAAGATAGCCGTCACATTTTATGGGGATGATCTTGAGTCTGGAGGAGAGCAGATGACCGATGGAGGCGCCTGCAATCCCCTTTCCAAGTCCGGATAGCACGCCCCCCGTCACGATGATATATTTGGTTGGCATTTGGAATGTATCTTCCACGCTCACTGGATTTATGGTGAAAAGGGGTCTCGTTGTCCTCAGCCCTTTACCGGATAATCGAGACCAGGCCTGATGCAATGCCACCGATTTATGGTGGTGCAAAATTTATCTGTAATCATGGCGCGAGTCAAGGTATAAATCCGGGGATATCCGTCTCAATAGACCTGGACGGGTGGGATGACCGTCTTGACCTGTCCCCAAAAACCGATATGATTGGCGGCGTTGTGGCTGCCGCTCTTCCTCAAAGAGGCATGAGAAAATGGCTCCGATTGTCGTGATAGTGGGAAGACCCAATGTGGGGAAATCCACCCTCTTCAACCGTCTCTCCAGATCCAGAGATGCCCTGGTGGATGACCAACCGGGCATCACCCGGGACCGTCTTTACGCCCCCGTACACCTGGAGGGAAAGAGGGTGATCCTTGTTGACACGGGTGGCTTTGAAGACCTGGGCCGGGATACCCTCCTGGAAAAGGTAAGGGATCAGGTGCAAAGGGCCATAGAGGAATCGGACAAGATCATATTCATGGTGGACGGTCGGCAGGGGGTCATGCCTGGAGACGAAGAGATCATGCACCTGCTCCGAAGGAGCCAAAAAAAGGTCATCTTGGCGGTCAATAAAGTAGACGGCCCGGAACACGATTCCCTGCTCCTTGATTTCCACCGGTTCGGACTGGAGGCCGTCTACCCCGTCTCAGCGGCCCACGGCTACGGCCTGAGGCCCTTTGTGGAAGACCTGGTCCGGGACCTGCCCCAAGGAGAAGGGGAAGAAGAGGCCGAGGACCACATCCGGGTGGCGGTCCTGGGAAGGCCTAATGTGGGCAAGTCCTCTCTCATCAACCGCATCCTTGGACAAGAACGCCTTCTGGTGAGCGAAGTCCCCGGGACGACCCGCGATGCAGTGGACAGCCTCTTTCAATGGCGTGATAGGAGCTATCTCCTGATTGACACGGCGGGCATCCGCAAAAAGGCGAGGGTGAAAGAAAAGATAGAAAAGTTCTCGGTCCTAAAAGCCATCAGGGGCCTTGAGCGCTGTCATGTGGCGGTTATTCTCCTGGATGCCGACAGGGGCGTTTCGGATCAAGACGCCCGGATTTGCGGGTATGCCCTGGAACGGGGCCGGGGGATCGTGCTGGCGGTGAACAAGTGGGATCTGGTGGCCAAGGACCCGAAAAAGACGGTACACCTTAAAAGCGACATGGAGAGACGGCTCAAGTTCGTCTCCTTCGCTCCAAGAGTGAATGTCTCGGCCCTGACCGGGGCCCGGGTGATGAAGGTCTTTGATAACATTGACCGCGTGTACAACCAGTTCTCCCGCAGGGTAAACACCCCGGAGGTGAACCGGGTGATTCAAAAGGTCCTGGAAAGGCATCCCCCCCCGCGGATCGGGCGGGGCCGGCTCAAGGTCTTTTACGCCACCCAGATCAGGAACAGACCCCCCACTTTCGCCCTCTTTCTGAACAGGCCCGACATGCTGCACTTCTCCTACGAGCGATTCCTGATCAATGAATTAAGACAGCATCTTGAACTGGACGCCACCCCTATCAGGCTGCAACTGAAAAAAAGGCGGTAGAAAGGGAAAAAAGGGTGGAGTAATGGGCGTGAGCCATGGAGGTCTAAACATGGAAAAGGAACGGACATGGATAAGGAGGCTTTCTCACAAGCCCCATGTCCTGGAGCTGGTTCGCCGCCGTCTGGGGTGCCAATGCCCGGAGGAGGTCTTTGATCACTATCAGGTCCAATACATCAACTGCGGGGATATCCCTGTAGTCCAGTTGATCATGGGCAGAAAGCTGCTTATCAGGATGGTCGACGCCCCCAGGTTGACCGGGGCCGTGGAACCCCTCTCTGAGCTCCTGGACCAAGGCCGCCGGGAAAGGGACAGGCGCAGGTTGAATCGATTCCGCCTCGTAGTCACAGGCCCTTTACCCGCCTTGACACCCACAGAGACGGATGCACTCCAGCCCTTCCTGGGGGAGAGAGTCCACCTCCACATCATGGCCGGGCTTGACTTCTGAACCCCCCATTCAGGTTCACAGTCCCAAAATCCTCCATCAAAATTCTCGATAGATAATGATAATAAATGATTTTGGTCACTCACTGGGCACCAGCAAGGTGTTAGATGCAAGGCGCGGAGGAGCGCCGACTGAGGCGTATAAAGAATACGCCGCAAGGAGAAGCGACCGAGGGCAACGCAGCAGATGACATCTTGATGGTGGACCAGGGCAGTCACTTTTTCATTGACCATGCCTCTAAATCCCGGTAATATCTGGATGTTAATTTTACCAAACCTCGGATGGTATGGACCTATGGACTCCCCGATTTTCCTCAAACAGGTCCCCTTGTTCCGGGCCCTCAGCCTGGAAAACCTGAACCTTCTTGCCCAATCCCTGAGGCACCAAACTTTCAAAAAAGGAGAGGTGCTTTTTAACAAGGGCGATGACGGGACGGCCCTCTACGTCATTAAGAAGGGGAGTGTCAAGATCACCCGGTCATCCCCTGAGGGGGATGAAGTGATCCTGTGCATCCTCTCTGAGGGAGATTTTTTCGGGGAAATGGCCCTCCTCGACCAACTGCCCCGGTCCGCGGATGCAGTGGCCTTTGATCAATGTGAGGTCCTGGTCCTGAACCGAAGCGACTTCCTGCGCTTCCTGTGGAATAACGAACATGCCATCCATACCGTACTCTCCTCCATCTCAATGCGACTGCGCAAATCCAGCGATCTCCTGGAGGACACCTGTTTTCTCAACATCTCCGAGAGGTTCGCAAAAAAGCTCGTGGATCTTTGTGAGACTTACGGCCGCCAAGAAGACGACGCCGTCCGCATTGATCTCCACCTGGTGCAAAAGGACCTGGCCGATATGATCGGGGCCACCCGGGAAAGTGTGAACAAGGAGATGAAGATCTTACGGGAAAAGGGCCTGGTCACCACCACGGGGAGCACCATCCGGGTCCTGAATCTGGAGCGCCTCAGACGGCGTATTGAACCCAGTCCCTTTGACTGACGGCTCATTGGCCCAGGCCCTGCTCCTCGGTAGCAGGGATCCGGTACACAATGATTTCCTTGGAATACCCCTTGACCAGACGGGCCTCCCCCCCATCCAGGGAATACCTCCCTTTCAGCCGATCTATGGTCTCACGGCTCACCAGAATATCACAGCCCAGTTCTTTGGTCAGACCCTGAAGCCGGGAAGCCACATTCACCGTATCCCCGATCAGGGCATAAGCCGATTGCTCATCGCTGCCTGTGTTGCCCGCCAAAACCCTCCCTGAATGGATCCCTATGCCGTGGGAAAAGGGGACCTTCCCCTGGGCCTTGCGTTCAAGGTTCAAACCCTCCAGGGCCCTTCGCATATCCAGGGCGGCCCTTAAGGCCGCATCCGCATGATCCTCAAAGGGGACGGGGACACCAAAAACCGCCTCGATTTCGTCACCCACAAACTGAAGGACCAGGCCCCGGTGCCTGCGTATGGCCCGGTGCATGGCCGTGAAATAGGCCCGCATGCCGGCAATGACATCCTCGGGGGCGTTGTTCTCCACAAAGGGCGTAAAATTCCGCAGGTCGGCAAACATGACGGTGGCGTCCTTGCGTTCCCCCTCCAAGGGAATGCGGCCGGCGATGATCTCATCCCGGATCTCCGGTGTCACGTACTGTCCAAAGGCATTGCGGATCATCTCCCTCTCGGCCAACCCCCTGATCATGGCGTTGCCCGCATCCCCTAAGATCCCGATTTCATCATTGGTCACCACCTTAATGCGGGTGTCATAGTCGCCCTTCTGGATGTCCTCCACCACGGCCAGCATGTTTCCCAGGGGACCCGCAATGGAGCGGCTCACCATCCTGTTAAGGATCCCAGTGGTGAGGAAGAAGAGACCCGCAAGCACCAGGGTGAAGAAGATAAGCCGGCGACCGTATTCCACGGCGGAGATGGCTGTGGAGTCCACCCCCCATTGGGCGGTAATCAGGGTCACGATCAAGATGGCCAGGGGAACCAGGCTGCCGAGTCTGTAAAGCATCCTGATCCGCCGGGAGATGGAAAATCGGGCCGCCCCTTTCATGTCGGCCAGGTGGCCCCGGGGAAAAAAGAAAGGGATCACATGGCGCCGGGAATAAGACTCAATGCCGAAAAAGCCGATAGCCGACGCAATAAACCCCACCATACTGGCCCGGATTGAGAGGACCACTCCGGTCCGAAGGTCCAGGATACCGGCCAGGGTTGCAGAAAGAAAAATGAAGGCGGGCACCACGATCCATATGGCCAAGCTCACGGGAATAAACATAAAGGGCAGGTTGAGGAGCCGCCGGCGCGCCCCCGCCATGCCTTCCGGCCCCACCGCCTCCCCGGCCCGGAGCTGGTTCAAACACCTGGAGATAGGTTGAAGGATTGCCCGGACCACCAGCAAAAAAAGGCCGCAACTGACCGTGAGTACGGCCACCAGCCCGAGTCCCCGCCTGGCCAGTTCCAGACCCAGGTGGAACGCGTCCTTTTCAAAGAGTCCGGTAAGGCGTTCCACCATGAAATCAAAGGGGGTGACCAGGTTAAGGATCACCACCACCAGGATGCCCGCCACCGTGGCAACGGCCCCGGTCACATAGAATCCCTTTAGAGAAACCCGGGCCGGATCGAGTCCTTTTCCCTTGGGATTCAGATTTTCTCCTTTAGGCGCCACCCCTCTCGCTCCCGCCTCCTGTGCCCCTTCATGCCAGCCCCTCAGGAAAAACACCATTCACCAAGATCCACCATGAAAATTCTCCATAGAAAAGGGCCTCCCTTGCCTCATGTCATCCTTATGGTATACTGATAACCTAAAAGATGTGCAATCTCAAAGAAAGAGGCAGCCCATGATGGAGATACAAATCACAATCGGCCCCTTGACCTTAAAGGGGGAATTGAACGACACCCCGACGGCTGAAAGAGTGGCCCGGGTGCTCCCCCTCAGGACCGCTTTCAATACCTGGGGGGAGGAAATATACTTTGAAATCCCTGTGGATGCCGGCCTGGATGAAAGCGCCCGCGAGGAGGTTGAGTCAGGGGATCTGGGTTACTGGCCCACGGGCAAGGCCTTTTGTATTTTCTTCGGACCCACCCCCAAGAGTCACCAGGGAAAGATCATCCCCGCCAGTGCCGTGAACATCATTGGGAGGATCAAAGGAGACGCCGCCCGGTTTAAAGAGGTTATGGACCAACAAGAAGTCTCCTTAGAGCGCCTTTAGGCGTCTTGACAGCCCGGTATATCGCCGCATGACCTTGTCATTCTTGACCCCGGCGGCCATGGCCCTTCTACTGCCCACCATGACCACAAGACGTTTCCCCCGGGTTACCGCCGTATAGATGAGATTCCTTTGAAGGAGCAAATAGTGCTGTGCCAATATGGGCACCACCACGGCGGGGTACTCGCTCCCCTGGGACTTGTGCACGGAGATGGCATAGGCCAGGGTGATTTCATCGAGGTCAGGGGCGTCGTAGGTGACGTGCCGGCCGTCAAAGTTGACCACCATTTCCTGCTTTTCGCCGTCAATGGAGGCCACCTCCCCGATGTCTCCGTTAAAGACCTCCTTTTCATAATTATTCCTCACCTGCATGACCTTGTCATGGAGGCGGAAACGCCTCGTTCCCCTGACCAGGCCTACAGGGGATGGGTTAAGGGTCTCCTGTAATCTCTGATTAAGGTTCTCCGTGCCCACGGTCCCTTTGTGCATGGGTGAAAGGACCTGGATGTCCGAGACGGGGTCCAGGTGGAAACGGGAAGGGATGCGCTTGCTGACCAGTTCCAGGATGATCTGCAAGACCTGCTGGGGCTCTTCTTGATCTATGAAATAAAAGTCCCCGGGACTGTCTCCATAGTCCCCCGCCTCCGGCAGGGTCCCCTGGTTGATCCTGTGGGCATTCACCACAATCATGCTCTTCCTGGCCTGCCTGAAGATCTCCGTGAGTTCCGTCACCTCCAAGGTCCCTGAATCGATGAGCTCTTTGAGCACGTCTCCCGCGCCCACAGAGGGGAGCTGGTTGGCATCCCCCACCAGGATCAGAACGGCCTGGGAGGGCATGGCCTTCAAGAGATGATACATGAGGGTCACATCGATCATGGAGGCCTCGTCCACAATGACCACATCCGCTTCAAGGGGACGGGTTTCGTTTCTGGAGAAGGCCCCCTTTTGCCACCGGTATTCGAGCATCCTGTGGATGGTGGCGGCGGGGTGTCCCGTGGCCTCGGTCATGCGTTTGGAGGCCCTTCCCGTGGGGGCGGCCAGAAAGACCCGGGCCTTCATGGCCCTGTATATCTGCAACACCGCATGGATGATGGTGGTCTTTCCCGTACCGGGTCCCCCGGTAATGATGGAGACCTTCTCGGAAACGGCCCGCCGAACGGCCTTTACCTGGCCCGGGGCCAGGCGCAGGTTGCTCTGCCTTTGGACCCAGTGGATGGCCCGCTCCACATCTATGGTGCGAAGCCCCTTTCCTGAGGCAGTAAGCCGGGTAAGATGTCCGGCTACCCCTGTTTCACACACATACAAGGGCGCCCGGTATAAGGCCCTGCCATACCCGTGAAGGGTCTCATCCACGGCCTCCACCACCACCTGCTTTTCGTGGACCAACGCCGAGAGGGCCTTTTCAACGGTGTCCCTGTCCACCTCCAGCCTTGCTTCGCAGGTTTCCACCAGTTTGTCGTAGGGGTAACACACATGCCCTTCTTCTGAAAGCTGATCCAGGACATACAAAATACCCGCCTCCACGCGCAGCGGTGCGCTTTTATCGAACCCCAGTTGGGCGGCTATCCTGTCAGCGGTCTGGAACCCGATCCCCGAGATATCCCGGGCAAGGCAGTAAGGATTCCGGGTAATAACCGCACTGGCCCGTTGCCCGTATTTCTTATAGATCTTTGCGGCATGGGCCGGCCCCACACCGTGTTCGTGCAGGAAGATCATGACCCCTTGGATCTCTTTTTGATCCTCCCAGGCCTTTTGGATCATCTTGATCCTTTTCCGGCCCAACCCTTCCACGGAGGCGAGTTTTTCGATCTCCTTGTCGATCACATCGAGGGTCTTGTCCCCAAAGACCTTCACGATCCTTGAGGCCATCACAGGACCGATCCCCTTAATCAGGCCGGAGCCAAGGTATTTTTTGATCCCCGAGATAGAGGCGGGAAGTACGGTGCGGTGGCTGGATACCCTGAACTGATCCCCGAATTTGGGATGCCGCTTCCAGGTCCCTTTCATCACCAGGACCTCCCCGGGGGTCAGGGCCAGGAGGTCCCCTACAATGGTGACGGGCTCCAAGGCCGCCTGGGTCCTGACCTTGGCCACGGTATATCCTGTCTCTTCATTGGTATAGGTCACCCGTTCGACCTGACCTTCCAACCGGGCAAGGTCCTCGGCGGCGGAAGAAAGTGGATTAAATAAATGGGGGGTGGACTCAAAGCCCCCGGGCCTCTTTTTCAAGGCGGTACCTCTTCTCGCTCTTTCGACATAGCTCCCAGATCATGCACTGGGGCCTAAATTTGCAGTAGGTACATGGGTCCGTACAGGCCTCGCAATTATCAAGGCATTCCTTGCAGTACCCCACTCCCATCTTCTGACAGGTAATAAAGGCCTCACGGTCAGGGTGGTATTGACATTTCATGGGTTTCTCCTCTGCCTTTCCCGTGCGATACCCTAAATTTTTTATCCAGTGATTTCAAAGATTTTTACAGTACTCCTTCGAAGACTACTCCTGAGTTCCGCGGCATTGCTCTTAAAATGCCCCGTGTGGGGCAACAGGCCCGGCGGGGTGCATATTTATTCATATCAAATCATACTTTATGCTTGCATCGGGAGGGCCATTTTCTTAACTTGTCTTTAGCAGAGATGGTGCTCGATTTCAAATGTGACGTAAGGAAATGATCTTACAGGACCCCAGCCTCGGCTTGAGATAGAGATGGGTCTCATTTTTGATGAAAATATGGCCAGGTTGTATGATACCTGGTACCATTCTTCAGAAGGCCAAGCCATAGACAGGTCTATCGAGGCGCTCATCCTCTCCCTTTTAGAGCCCAGGCCCGGAGAGCGGGTTTTGGACATCGGCTGCGGCGCGGGGAATCACCTCCTTAATCTCGGCAGGCTCGGCCTGGATGTGAGCGGTATAGACGCCTCCCCTTACGTGATCGACCGGGCCAGGGACCGCCTTGGACACCGCTGCAGCCTTAAGGTGGGTACGGCCGAAGACCTCCCCTATGAGGACAATGAATTTGACCTCGCCGTATTGATTAACACCCTGGAATTCCTTAACGATCCCTTACAAGCCCTGAGGGAAGCGGGCCGGGTGGTGAACAGGAGGATATTCATCGGGGTCATCAACAGCCTCTCCTGGAACGGGCTTCTCAAAAAGATACGAGGTTGTTTTAAGGACACCCTCTTCAGCCGGGCCACTTTTTTCAATCTCTGGCAGGTCAAGTCCCTGGTCATGAACGCCTACGGCCGGGTGCCCATCTCCTGGGGATGCATCCAGATCCCGCCCCCTCTCGTTGACAAGGTGAATCCTTTCAGCCACTCCTCGCGGGGGAGGCCATCGCCCTTCGGCTCTTTCCTGGGTTTGTCGGCCACCATGGTCTATGAGGTGAGGACCAAAAACCTGCCCCTCCAGGTGCGACTGAAAAAGACCGGTGAAACCCTCATCGGGGCCAAGACCCTCCAGGATCTCAACTGCAGCCAGGGAGTAGAGCAGCATGAAACAGGCCTATCTGTATGAGCACATGGATCAAGAGAGGGTGCGGTGCCACCTGTGCAGCCACGAGTGTATCATCAAAAACGGCGCCAAAGGCATTTGCGGCGTCAGGGAAAACCAGGGAGGGACCCTGGTGAGCCTGGTTTACGGCAAGGTGATCGCCACCCACTGTGACCCCATCGAAAAGAAACCCCTTTTCCATTTCCTGCCCGGGACCCGGTCCCACTCCATTGCCACGGTGGGGTGTAATTTCAGGTGCCTTTTTTGCCAGAATGCGGATATCTCCCAGATGCCCCACGATCATAACCGGATTATGGGGCAGGATATGTCGCCCGAGGAGATCGTCAGGGCGGCAAAGGACACCCGCTCAGCCACCATCGCCTATACCTATACCGAGCCCACCATCTACTTTGAGCTGGCCCTGGATACGGCCCGGATCGCGGCAACCCAGGGGATCAAGAATGTCTTTGTATCCAATGGATACATGACCGAGGCCTGCCTTGAGGCCATATATCCCGACCTCCACGCCGCCAATGTGGACCTCAAGGCCTTTACAGACCGGTTTTACAAGGAACAGTGCGGGGCAAAGCTTGAGCCCGTCCTCAAGACACTGGAGACCATGAAGAGGATGGGCATCTGGCTGGAGGTGACCACCCTCCTCATCCCCGGGCTCAATGATTCCCCCGAGGAGCTCAAGGACATGGCCCGGTTCCTGGTGAACCTGGATCCCGACATCCCCTGGCATATCAGCCGGTTCCACCCCACTTACCGGCTCAACCATCTCCCTTCCACCCCCCCGGATCGGATCAGGAAGGCCAGGGATATCGGCTATGAGGCGGGTCTCCACTATGTATACACGGGTAATCTCCCCGGAGATGAGGGGGAAAAGACCTTTTGTCACGGCTGCGGAGAACGCTTGATTGATCGATTCGGTTTCGCCATTTCAAAGATGACCCTCGACGGAAATTGCTGCCCCAAATGCCGCCAGCCCATTCCGGGTGTCTGGAATCATTGATTTATAATAACAACTCTGATACAGGAAAGGTTCAAGGAGGGCTTTCTGGGTTCTTCTTAACTAACCCCCGCTGAAATTTTTTCGGCCTTCTTCCATTCAGCGGGGGTTTAAAAAGGGGTTACGCCATGCAGAAGGAAGATGAGCTTGCGCTCAAGGTGACCAAAGAAATTGTGGTGAAATTTATTGAAGTGGGGCGCCTCTCCCTCAATTCCTTTGACGAGGTGTGGAAGCAGGTTCATCAAACCGTGCGCCATTCTTTGGGCAAGCCCCCCAAAGATCAATAGTCCACCCTGACCAGAAAGAGCCCCTGGGGCGGGGCCTTTACCCCGGCCAGGCGGCGGTCCCTTGTCCCGAGAACCTCCTCAAACCGCGCCGGTCCTATCTTACCCAGACCCACCTCCACCAGGGTGCCCACAATATTTCGTACCATGTGTCTCAGGAAGCCATCGGCTGCCATGACCACGCAGAAAAGGCCCTCGCGGCGGTCTTGGAGGTCGGCCCTGGTCATGGTCCTCACGGGGTTGAGGTTTCCGCTCCCCGCCGACCTGAAGGCGGAAAAATCATGTCTCCCTTTCAGAAAAGAGAGGGCGGTGGCCATTTTTTCCCTGTCCAGGGGCATGGGGATGTGCCAGACATAGTGGCGCTGGAAAAGGTCGGGTTCCGGCCGGTTGAGGAGCCTGTATTCATAGGTCTTGCCTTTGACCCCGTACCGGGCATGGAAATCCGGGGCCGCGTATTCCGCCTCTTTTATCCAGATATCATCGGGCAGCAAGGCGTTCAGGCCCCTCTGGATGACCCGGGGCGTCAGGCCCGTGCGGGTGAGAAAGTGACAGACCTGGCCCATGGCGTGGACCCCTGCATCGGTCCTGCCCGAGGCGATCACTTTGACCGGCTCGCCCACCATCATCTGGATGTGCTCTTCCAGGACCCCCTGGACCGTGCGCTCCCGCTTCTGACGCTGCCATCCGTGGTATCGGCCCCCGTCATAGGCCAGGACCATTTTAATGTTCTTCTCATCCATCAGAGAAAAGGCGTGTCACGACACAGGGAATCCGCCGGGGCATAAAAAAAGGGGAGTGCCCCTCTGGCTCTCCCCTCCTGAAACCGACCAAAAACCTTCAATCGAGGCCTAACGCTTGGAATATTGGTACCGGGCTCGGGCCCCGGGTTGACCGTACTTTTTCCGTTCCTTCATCCTGGAGTCCCTGGTCAGGAACCCCTTCTTTTTGAGGATATCTCTGAGCTCAGGATCCAGGTTTACGAGGGCCCTGCTGATACCGTGTCTCACCGCGCCTGCTTGCCCGGAAATGCCCCCGCCCCTGACATTCACCTTGATATCCAGCTTTTCACCGGTCTCGGTGATGGTAAGGGACTCCCTACTGAGGACCCGGTCCGATTCACGGGTAAAGTAGCGGACCAGGGGCCTCTTGTTTATGGTTATTTCGCCCCTGCCCGGTCGCATCCAGACCCGGGACACAGACGTCTTTCTCTTGCCTGTGGCATAATAGAGCTGTTCAGCCATTTAAATCTCCAATTCCTGGGGTTGTTGTGCCTCATGGGGATGATCCGGACCGGCATAGATTTTCAACTTCTTTAACTGGCGACGGCCCAGACTGTTTTTGGGCAGCATGCCCTTCACGGCAAGGCGTATGATGTCCTCGGGTTTTTTCTCCCGGAGTTTTTTGGCTGGAAGAGACTTGAGTCCCCCCGTGTAGCCCGTGTGCCGGTAATAGTTCTTGTTTTCCCACTTCTTCCCGGTCATGATCACCTTGTCCGCATTAATCACCACGATAAAATCGCCCGTATCCGCGTGGGGGGTAAAAATAGGCTTGTGCTTGCCTCGAAGGCGCATGGCCAGTTGGGTGGCCAGCCGTCCCAGGACCTTATCCTTGGCGTCCACAAGGTGCCATGCCTTGGTTACATCCTGCTCTTTGGCAACAAAGGTATTCATAGGGTCTATCCTGTCCAAAAAAGATGAAATATATTTTTTAAAAAACCCCTGTTGCTTTGTCAAGCTTTTTCTAGCCAGATTTCTATTGACAAAGGCCCCCAAGCCTGTTAATCACAATAGTCAAAACGCCCTCCCAAATGGATTCGGGGGCATCGCACGGGCTGTCAATCAGGAGGATAAATCACATATTTTCTGATGACGGCCTCATCCTTGGCGCCCGTAGCTCAGTTGGATAGAGCGCCGGGCTTCGAACCCGTAGGTCGCAGGTTCGAGTCCTGCCGGGCGCGCCACCACCCAAGGTGATTTCAAAAAAGGGCGTGTAGCTCAGCTGGTAGAGCAGTTGACTCTTAATCAATTGGTCGAGGGTTCGATCCCTTCCACGCCCACCACATCATTTCAAGGGCTTCCGGGATATTGCCGAAAGTCCTTTTTTATTAGGGCCTGCCCTCTCCCCACTCTCTTCCCATTTTTTTCAAGAAAGGGGTTCCGGTTCAACGGCGGAGGCGGAGGGCATGGATACAAAATGGTTGTTATGCTCATCAGTCAAATATCAAGGGGCGGACATGCTCAATGAATTGTGCACATTCCTTCATCTTGGACTCTACATAAGCCGGTTCAAAAGAGATAAACACTACGTAGTCCCCCTCCTGCCGGTCTTCAAAATCGTAAAACCGGCCCCATTTACGGTCAACAAGGCCCGGCCTGACAAATTTCTGATGAAATGCGGCACGCACGCCTTCGACCACGAAGTCCCCCTGCTTTATGCTGACTCCATTATAGCAGCAGCCCCGTAGGGCGGCGATTTCTCTTGTGGAAAATGTGCCCGGCCTGTGCCCACGGCCTTCGTCTTTCTTAAAAAAACCCTAACATTTACCAACGCAAAAGGGAAGAAAAAAGCCAATGAAAACAAGATAGTTAACTGACATCACCGGCTTTTCCACCCACCTCCTGACGGAGAGGCGGCCTTCCCGCGGGGAGATCCAATCATTCACGCAAAATCACCAGTGTTTCCATGGTAAACGATTCCTCCCTCATTTTTGACGCCCAGCCGGGGGAACTACTTTCCGATGTCACTGCGCCGATGACGACGTACGGACCGGCCCCTGTGAAGCGGGCTGAGCAGAACAAAGGAAGGGTTCCAGAAGCCTTTTGAAAAATGCCTTTTTCTTTTACATCCAATGGGTTATTCATGGGAGCCAATAATATCCCGGAGAACCCAAAACAGGGCTATCTGGTGACCATAAGGGACGCGGATTTCGGTGTGGCCCGCTTGGAAGGGTGATGAAAATTCATCTTAAACGCCTTCAAGTGATGGGTTTTATCCTTTGATTATACTCATCGCAAGCTGATGATAAAGCAGATGGCGCATTTTCTGAGAGGCCGGTTGATGTGCATAGCTTGACCAGTTTATCTACGGCCGGCTTGCAGTCTCGCTCTCTTTTCAACTTTGGATAATCATCGTCCTCATTTACCTGATCGCCATTCAGATAGTGGATCCAGGTTTCGATATTGCGTTTGGGAACTGCAATGGCTCACAGCCTCGTCACTCGCCCTGAACGGTACCTGAGAAATATTACATTCATTTTGGAATTCACTGATTTTTTCCTCAACGCTTTTTGTGTCCGCATCGATCATCGCGATTAAGGCAGAACCCGCCTTATGTCTACGTTGGCGGTACACTCTAAGCTCTTTAGGAAAGCTCTTTCTTACCCATTTCTCGGCAGCACCACTGGCAGAAGGACTTTTCTCCACCCGAAGCTCTCTCGTATTCCAACCCATCCCTTTGAGAAACCGCTGTGTAAAGGCTTCATGTTGGGAATCCTCACAGAGCAAAACGATTTTTACGCGCCTTACAGTCATTCGGTCCACCCCCTGGCAATTTGTTCGGAAAGCTTCAGCCCGTCATCGATACGGTCGGGTAGCTTCTTGACGCGTGTGGGTCCAAGGGGATCGCGTTCAATCCATTTGCCGCATTCCGGCCCCAAATAATCAATCAACTCGGGATGATGACTGATGAGAACCGCCTGAGGAAAGCCTTCGCCGCAGGCATCATTTATCTCCATGAGCCACGGCTGGATTTCGGGCAGGGCGAGGTAATTTTCGGGTTCATCAATGAAGACAGAGTGGCCCAGGTCCTGCAAACCAAGCAGAAGCGCGTAAAGGACAATTATAATGCGCTGTCCATCGGAAAGCTGCTCGAATTCAAAATAAATGGGAGAACTGATATCACCTTCGCCTGCAAATCCAACCTTGAGTACCCTGTGTTTTCCGGCCTGTTCCAGCTTGAAGGCATGAAAACCGGGAACAGTGTCCCGTAGTTGTTCGGTTAGCTGAAATATCTTGTCCTGATGTTCTTGTGAAATATACCGATACCATGAAGCAAAGTTGGCACCATCACGGTTAAGCCAATCCGATTCCTCTTCAGTCTCAGAGGTCATGCCTGTTGGCCGTAGGCTGAGTATGAAAAGTTTTTCAGTCCAATCCTTAAAATATGTCAGTTTCGTATTATCATGCCTGGGCGCAATTGTCGCCAGGCCCGAAATGGTCCAGTCAAAGGAGTACTTGGGTCCGGGCTGATGATCGTCGTGGTAGAGCTGCACCTCTCCTTCCTTAAACTCAAATAATGGCTTCCCATCTAAAAGCAAGTACTCCTGCTCGATCCGCTGCTTCTTGATATCCGGATTGTGGGAGACAACCAATTTGTAGGAAAACAGCCCCGCATCCCCCTGCACATCCATCTCGAATGTCTGCTCAAAATTATTGATCCAAGCGGTGAGATCTTCGGGAGGGAATACCGAGCTGATCTTGGCATTGTCCACTATCAAATGGCGAATTCTGTAAAGGAGATCAAATAGTGTGGATTTGCCGCCGCCGTTCGGCCCCACCAGCAAGGTCAATTCTTCAAAATTAAGTTCAAAATTCACTAGACAGCGATAATTGTTCGCATACAATCTTTTTAGCATCTTGCATCTCCTTGTCTAACCACCCATAAACGGATCGTGCCGTCTTATCCGGCGACTCTCCACGGGTGAAGACCACCAGGTATTCACGAATGATTTGCGGGCAAATGGCGCATTCTATTCCCCTGGCTATTAACTGATTGAGCAGGCCGGTCGCCTTTTCCTGAAATGGCGATTCGTCATTCGTGGCATAGATGAGGATATTCGTATCGATGAAGATGGGTTCAACGTCCGTCGTCATCGTAGATCTCCTCTCTGCGGAAAGTTGAATCTTTCGGCCATCCTTGAAGGCGAATCGGCTTCAGGTCCAAAAAAGCCTTTTTCATTTCTTTCTTTGCCTTATCTTCTTCGGGTACAGCGCTTTCATCGGCAATGATCAGGATCTTATGCAGGCCGGGTTTCAATTGTTTTCCCGTGTTCACAACTCCCGATCCGTCCGGTAATACTTTTATTTCGGTTTCAACGGCTCTCATGGCATAGCCTCCGGTTAATCAGGTTACAAAATATCTACTCCCACCAGCCCGGCTTGACAAATTTCTGATGAAATGCGGCACGCACGCCTTCGACCACGAATTCCCCCTGGTTTATGCCGACTCCATTATAGCAGCAGCCCCGTAGGGCGTTGATTTTTCTTGTGGAAGATGTGCCCGGCCTGTGCCCACGGCCTTCGTCTTTCTTAAAAAAACCCTAACATTTACCAACGCAAAAGGAAAGGAAAAAGCCAATGAAA
>Ga0180432_10003355_pt1 | contig 22939 bp, 17 predicted proteins | sample SS_ome_10_FD_132414 | JGI IMG/M metagenome (GOLD analysis project Ga0180432, IMG submission 132414) | Hypersaline lake sediment archaeal communities from the Salton Sea, California, USA - SS_1_MS_2 metaG | ecosystem: Environmental > Aquatic > Non-marine Saline and Alkaline > Hypersaline >...
GTGGCGAAGGTGAAATCCCCCCATCCGGCGCCCGCATTGTCGAGCGTCGTTGGATCGTCATCGGGATCGCATATGTCCGCCACGTCCCACATGCACTGGTCCTTGCCCAGCGTCTCGAAGTACAGGTCGAGGTTAGTAGTTTGCTCCGAGATGTTCCCCCCGTGCGTCTGAATGCACTGCAACTGAAACGATATCGGCAGATTGTAGTATCTCGCCCACTCGAGCCCCGCGATCGTGGTGGGCATCTTTGACGGGCTCGCCCAGGCGGGAAGCCTGCTGGTGACAACGCTCGGAAGCTGACTCAGCGAAGTGACGTCCGGCGGCAGCGGCATCGACCGCCCCTCAGGCCCCTTCGTGACGTAGTAGCGATAATCGTCCGCCGCACCTTCGGTCCATCTCGTATAGAAAAAACCGACCTGGACCCCGGCCTTTGCGTATTGGCCCCCTCCCATCACGCTGTCCCCTGCCCCGAGCATTTTCAACACCATGGGAGCTACGTAATTCGCATCCCCGTTGGGCGTGACGTAAAAGCTCTGCTCGTATTCCGCTTCTGGTATGAACGCCGCGTCATACAGCCCTGCAGCTAGGCAGACTCCGGCTGCGACGAACACGCACAAGGCAGGGAGATACTTCGGGATCATTCCTCTTGCCCCCAGCTCTTCGTTGTTCCCGCCGTGATGACCTTTGCCCCTGTCTACAATATACCACGCCGTCCCGCCCTTTCAATGGTCGCGTGGCTCTGCATAGACCTGCGTCGCGCGGGGGCGCTGGGCTGTGTGGGAGTCAAGACGTTCCTCGACCACGCCGACAGCAAGAAGCGGCCCGAACGCTGTTGCCCGCTCAGAGCCCGCGAGACCGCCCCGACCTAGCTACCCACCAATCGGCCGCGTGCCGCACCGCGATATGGGAATCCTTCTCCGCTCACGCCTTCTGACTCTTGGTCAGCTTGCCCCAGCGCCGCAGAAGGCATACCGCCGCCTTTCGTTCGGTCCAGTGTTCTGACCCGAGCATCTCTTCTGCCAGCGGCCGTGCCGTCTCGCGCAGCCGTAGCATCTGCCGGAATGCTTCCTGCGCTGCCTTTCTTGGCCGGCCCGCACGAAGATGCTGGCGCAGCTCCGACAGACAGCTCTTCCCCTTCTGCCGCGCGAGAACTCTCACCGCGGCAGCTCGCACCGCCGGTGACCCTTCTCGCGAAAGCGTCTCGACCATCTTCCCCGCACGAGGGTGACGGCTTCTCGCAAGCGTCCACATGACCCGGGCGACACTCCCAAGCCGAGTGGGGTCTGCTTCTATCCAGTCCGCGAACTTCTCCCCGTACCTCCTCGCAACCGTCCCCGACACTGCCTTGGTCCATTTCCGATCTCCGGAGACCCCCAGCAACTCGCGCTTCAGAACCTCGAACGCCTCCTCCGATCCCTCGCGCGCCAGCGGCACTGCGGCCGTGCACCGCTCCGCGTCGGACCCCGTCCGCATGATCTCCTCCAGCGCCTTCCTCCCCTTTTCCCCGTGAGACAGAACGAGACTGCCCGCGCACATTCTCGATATCCAGCTATCGCTGCTTCCGAAGTTCTTCAGGGACACCTCAATCGGCGGCAGGTGTCCGTCCCGGACCGCTATCCACGATGCGCTGCTTCGCACCCTGGGTTCGGGATCTTGAAGGGCCTGAGTGACTGTCTCAAGCGCAGACTCCGGCTCCAGCCGGCACAAAGCATCCATCGCGGCCGCGCGCAGGGCTGGCTCATAGGCGTCAGCGTTTCTGAACACGTGGCCGAAGCATTCGATTACTTCCTTGTCGCCCGTGGCATAGCACAACGCTTTGCACGCCAGCCACTGACCTTTAGTGGCCGTGCGCACAGCCTCCAGGAGCGCTTCACGCATCCCAGGGATGGCGAGCACGCAACCGCTGCCGAACACGTCGTGCGTCCAGGCATGTGCGCCATGGGCGTAAAGCACGCGAAGCAGAGGTTGGAGCGCACGCGGATCGCCTATCGCGCACAGCGCCCGGGCAGCCGCCCGACGCACCGGTATCCTGGGGTCTCCTAACGCTTCACATAGAGGATCAACCGCCGGCGCTCCTATCTCGCTCAAACGCTTGATTGCCTGCTCGTGCTTCTCTCCGCGCACTGCCGCCTCGTCGAGCAAGCGCTTGACCTCCGCCGCGAAATCTTCAGGTAATTCCTCTTTCTTGAACGTCCTCGCAACCATCTTAAGTTCCTTTCGCAGCTTGGCCCTGGCCCGCTGCAAGCGCCCCTGCACCGTTGCTTCCGTTACTCCGAGGAACTCCGCAATGTCTGCGTACGACAGCCCGTCAACATAGTAGAGGCTCACTGCCTCTCGGTTCTTTTCGCCCAAACTGTCGAGGGCGCGCCGCACCGTATCCCGCCGCTCCGCCTCTTCCGCGGCTATGTCCGGCGGCGATTGCGATTGATCCGCCGTATATCCCAGCTCTTCTGCCATCGACCGCACGTGCGCCAGCTCGCGAAGTGCCCGGCGTGCCGTATTTATCACAATGCCTCGAAGCCACCCGGCAAAACGCTCCGGTTCTCTCAGCTTCTGCAGGTTCCGATACGCACACAGAAACGCCTCCTGAGCCACGTCCCGGCCCAGCTCGAAGTCCGACAGCATCCCGACTGCCGTGCCGTAGGCGTAGTCCTGGTACCTGCGGACAAGGGCACAGAACGCCTCCCTGTCGCCCGCCAGAGCTTCGCTCACCAGCGTCTCGTCGGGTCGGTCATCCATTGGATTCATCTTCGTTTCAGTGAAACCCGGACGGGGCGGGACTCGAACCCGCGACCTCCCACCGAAGCGGGCGCTCTTTCCACTGAGCTACCCGTCCGGGCTCTGGTAGTATGTGCCGCTCGCAGCGTGGCACCTAACGAGGATTCTCTGAGAAAAGCTCGCACACACGCGATTCGCACAGCTGGCGCTTGCTCGACCCGAGCCGAGGGAGAAACCGATCTCCGACCCGCCCTTCTATTTCCTTCCCTTCTTCACCCCGACTGGGAGCTTCACCTTTACCCGTTTTCCGCCCTTCGCCTTCTCCCAGGTTTGCTCCACCAACGGTCCGCAAGGCCCTGCTTTGTCAGTGTGGAGTTCCTCCGCCTTCTGGCTCTCCGGGGCATCCCCCTCGAATTGGAACGAGAGCTCCAGTTTCTCTAAGTCGAATGTCGCGTCCAGCTTCGCCTGCGTCCCATGAATGTCGAAACCGAAGAACTCCCTCCATCCGCGCAGGTTCTGCGTGGCCTGAGGCGCTGGATTCTCGATAAGGAAACTCATGTGATCGTTCGTCTCGTCGTAGAGGTTCCCGTCAACCGTGTTCTCCTCCTTCCATCCGACGCACACTCTCTTCGGGCATCGGAAGAGTATGTTGTTCAGCGCCTTCAATCGCCTCGCGAGCCCCGTGCGCCCGCCCACCGCACGCTGGTGCTGTGCCGACGTTAGAAACAGCGCAAATCCGTCTTTGATATTGCCGAAGAAATTGTGCGCGGCCACGGCGTACTCGCAGCCGTCCGCCTTGATCGCATGACCTCCTGTAATCACTGCATGTGGGTTCCCCTTGTCCCACGGCTCGCCGCGCACGTCCCAGAATATGTTGTGGTCGATCAGGTTGGGCTGCTGGCTGACCTCCAGGTGAAGGGCGCTGCTGAAGCTGGAAATGTCGCAGAACACGTTCTCGCTGACTCGCGAGTTCTCATTCAGGAAATCGAGCCACAAGCCCGAGGCGTGGCGCATCTCGCGGAAAACGTTCCGCCGCAACAGCATCCCCTTGACGCCGTGAAACTTCATCCCGGCGCATTCGTAAAGCCGCTCGACGTCAAGCCCGCCGATCCTCTCGACGACGTTGCGCTCGACCAGCGTCTTGTCTACGGCATGGACCCCCGCTATGCCGCACACTCCGCAATCCGAAACGCGATTGTTCCGTATGATGTGGTGCCCGCAGGGCTCGTAAGTCTTCATGCTCCAATGTTGCGCGCCCACGTCTATCCCGCACGCGTTCACGTGCCGCACCACATTTTCTTCGATGATCCAGTGGTGCCCCTGAGCCGTGCTGAGCGCCGCGCGTTGCGGAACCGGTATGCCGTCCGCCACGTGCTCGAATGTGAATCGCCTCACTCGTATGTACCCCAGTCGCCTCACTGCCGGCGCGAATGCCTGCTCCCGCGTCGTGACCTCGAACGCGACCCCGTTCGGGTCGGCGTCTTCCCACAATCTCAAATGAATCCGCAGGCCCGGGTCCTCGACCCAGAAAGCCCCCTCGTGCTCTGCAAGCTCCCAGAAGCGAAAGACCTGCTTCAACGGCCGCCCGTCCGCGAACACCATCCCACGCCTCAACTGAAGCCTATGCATCTCCGCCGTCGACCAGCTCTGGTTGAAGGTCATCAGCTCGCCGAAGACGTTGGTCGCCAGAAACGGGTTGTAGCCGACGAACCATTCTGCGGGCAGGTCGGCCATCCAGATTCTCGCCTCTCGCCCCGACCTCATTTGCCATCCTTCGCTGAGTCGGAACTCCGGCTTCCACACTTCCGAGCCTTTTACCACCACTTCCTGCCCACGTGCCGCCTCGTATGAAATCATTCGGTCCGGCCCCTCGCCGCCTCGCGCCGGGCGCACCACTTCCCTGTACAGCCCTTCGTGAACCACCACTCTCTCTCCCGGCTGAAGGAGCTCCGCCGCGCGGCCGATGCTTCTGAAAGGCTTCCTCCTCGTCCCGGGATTGTCGTCCGAAGCCCCCGGATCCTCGCAGGCTACGTGATACGTAGTTGCGTACTTCGTCTTATCGGCCCAGAAGGGAAACTCCGTGCCGTCAGGCAGCCTCACCACCTCTGTTGACATGTTGGGTCTCCTTATGCCATCCGCTCTGCGCCGCCATAGGCCGCCGGCTTTAGGGCTTTGTCCGCGCCTCCACCCTCGCGAGGTCCTCCAGCACTGTGATGACCCCCGTGTGGTCCAGATCACCGCGGCCCGCGGCCAACATGGACGCGAACAGTTCGTGAACCAGGCTCGTCACCGGCAGCGGGACGCCGTAATCGTTCCCCGACTTCATGATGATGTTGAGGTCTTTGAAGTGGAACTTCCCTTTGAAGCCCGGCGCGAAGTCGCCTTTGATCACCCGCGGGCCTCGCACGTCGGACACCCTCGACTGCGCATAGCCGCCGCTCAGCACCTCGTGAATGATCGCCGGGTCCACCCCCGCCTTCGTCCCCAGCAGCAGCGCCTCCGACATCCCCAAGATGTTCAGGGCCACTTGAATCTGGTTGCACGCTTTGACTATCTGCCCTGCCCCATTCGGCCCGCACAGCGTAATGGTCTTGCCCATGACCTCGAAGACGGGCAGCATCTCGTCGAAAGTCGCCTTGTCGCCGCCCACCATTATCGACAGCGTGGCGTTCTTCGCTCCCACGTCGCCCCCGCTCACCGGCGCATCCAGACAACGAACTCCTTTTGCGCCAAGGTAGTCGGCAACCTCCACCGCCACGCTGGGAGCAATAGTGCTCATGTCTGCGTAAATGCATCCCTCTCTGATCCCCTCGCTCAGCCCGTCCGCTCCCAACGCGACATCATGCACGTCCGGCGAATCCGGCAGCATGGTGATGACTATTTCACTCTTCTCGGCAATCTCTTGAGGCGAAGCCGCTTCCCCGGCTCCCGCCTGTACCAGCTCCTTTACGGGCTTCCGGTTTAAGTCGTGGACCACCAGCGGGTGCCCTGCCTCCAGGAGGTGCTTCGCCATGGGGAATCCCATGATTCCGAGCCCAATGAATCCGATCTTCTTTGCCATTCGTTGCCTCCTCTCACACTGCCTATTTCAACGCGCGGCGGATATCTTCTGCGATGAGTCTTCCAGTCAGCCGATGTTTTTCCAATAGTTCATCTGCGATGCCCGATTCTCCGAAAGTGTCCCGCACTCCCAGCCGAAGCAGTCGCAAGCGCGTGCTCCCTCCAGACTCAGGCTCCGAAATGCACTCGGCCACCGCGCTGCCAAGCCCGCCGATGATGCTGTGCTCCTCGACGCTCACAGCGAGAGGTACGTCACGGGCGGCCTCGCGCACGGCCTCCTCATCCAGCGGCTTGATCGTGGACACGTTAATCACCTTGGCCTCGATCCCGTCCTTCGCCAGCAGCTCCGCGGCCTCCAGCGACTTGCACACCATGTGTCCGGTGACAAAGATGCTGACGTCGCCGCCCTCTCGAAGCACTCTCGCCTTCCCTACCTCGAACTTATATCCTCTGCCCAGCAGGCACGGCACGGGGTATCGGCCCAGGCGCATGTACACGGGCCCAGGCCAGTCGGCAATCGCGAACGTCGCCTGCGTCGTTTCCACTTCGTCAGCGGGCGAGACCACCGCCATGTTAGGCAATGACCGCATCAGGGAAATGTCTTCCAGCGACTGGTGGCTGGCCCCATCCGGGCCTTGCGTCAGGCCGGCGCTGGAACCGACCAGCTTCACCGGCAGCGACGGATAGGCGATCTGCGTCCGAATCGGCATGTAGCAGACGCCCGTTATGAACATTGCGAAGCTGTTGCAAAACGGAATCAGCCCTGTTGCCGCCATCCCCGCCGCCGTGCTTACCATGTCGGCTTCCGCAATCCCGATGTCCACGAACCGCTCCGGGAACGCTTCTCTGAAAAGTACCGTACGCGTCGACTTGTAAAGGTCCGCATCCAACACGACCACGTCCTCGCGGCGTGAGCCCAATTCGAGCAGGGCCCTCCCATAAGCCTCTCTCGTTTCGGTCAACTGCGCCATGTTAGTCGCCCTCCTTCGCCGCAAGGTTGGCTTCCAATTCGCCGACTGCCTCACGGAACTGATTCTCGGTCAATGCCGAGTTATGAAATTGTGCTTGCCCCTCCAGAAACGACACGCCTTTACCCTTGATGGTTCTCGCCACGATCAGGGACGGACGGTCGTGTCCACCTGTCCAATCCAACGCCTCGCAGATGGCCCCCATATCGTGCCCGTCGATCTCCGTTGCAGCCCACCCAAAACTCTCCCACCGCTGGGCAAGCGGCTCCAGCGGCTTGCCGCACTCGGTCTCATCCATCGCCTTTAAGCCGTTGCGATCAATGATCGCCACCAGGTTTGTCAGGCAGTGCTTGACGGACGTCATGGCCGCTTCCCACACCTGCCCTTCATGCAGTTCCCCGTCGCCCAGGAGACAGTAGACCCTGTAGGACAGCCCCCAAATCCTTCCCGCCAACGCCATCCCGTTGGCGTAAGACAGCCCCTCGCCCAGCGCTCCCGTGCACGCTTCCAGGCCCGGCGTCTCGTGCATTGCCGGGTGCCCCTGGAGGCGGCTTCCCAGGCGCTTCAGCGTCGGCAGTTCTTCCAGAGGAATTACGCCCAGCATCGCAAGGGCCGCGTACTGGGCCGGCACCGAATGTCCCTTGCTCATCAAGAACCGGTCGCGCTGCGGCCATGTGGGATTCTTCGGATCGTAACGCATCTTGTAGAAGTACAGCGCAGCGACGATGTCCGCCGCCGACAGCGAGCCACCGAAGTGGTGCGCCTTATTCGGGCCCATCATCTTCACGATATGTAAACGCATCTCGGCTGCTTTGCGTCGCAGTCCGGCGAGTTGATCCTTCGATAGTGTCACACGCACCTCCTCAGCCGGCCGTCCATCCGCCATCGACCACCAGCGTGTGCCCGGTGACCAGGTCCGAAGCGGGACTGGCGAGAAATACCACCGCTCCCGCGATGTCTTCCGGCTCCGCGATCCGCCCAAGCGGTATGCGCGCGATGACCGACTGCCGGAAGTCTTTGTCTTCCAGAAGCGCCTCAACCAGCGGCGTTCTCACGTACGTCGGCGCTATTGCGTTCACGTTTATCTTGTGCTGAGCCCATTCCAGCGCCAGCACTCGCGTCATGTTGATTACCGCCGCCTTCGTCCCGCAGTAAACGATTCGCTGCTCGTCCCCCACAAGCCCTATCTGTGATGCGATGTTGACTATCTTCCCGCCTTCACCTCGCTCGATCATCCGCCGCCCCACGGCCTGGCTGCAGAAGAACACTCCCCTTTGATTCGTGTCCACGATGAGGTCCCAGGCATCCTCGGTCACGTCCGCCGCGAACTGACGGACGTTGACTCCGGCGTTGTTGACCAGAATGTCGATTCGCCCCCACTCAGCCACCACCCGATCGACCATCGCCTGGATGGAATCCCTCTGTGTCACGTCCAGCGTCACCGCCATAGCTCGTTGCCCTGTCTTGTCCACCTCCGCGACAGTGCTCGCAGCGGCCTCCTCTTTTCCCGGCAGCTCCGTGACAACCACGTCTGCGCCCGCCTCCGCCAGCGCTATGCAGAATGCACGGCCCATGCCGGTTCCCGAACCGGTCACGATCGCAATCCGGTCGTCGACACGAAATGTCACGCTGCTCATCGGTTCGCCCTCTTTACACGCGCGCGCGGGGCTCTCTTGCACAGATCGCCCCTGCCTAAAGCGCAGCCGCCATTTTCGCCGCTATCCGCCTGCGATTCAAGCTTGCCGCGTAAAACTCCTCCAACGTGCTTCGCGGCATCCCCCCTATCAGATCCGATGCCGGGCTTCCACCGGTCGTCCATTTGCGCTTCCGCCTGCGCCCGCGGTATAATGCCGTTTTGCTCACACGCACACTCTTATAAAGGACTTCGGAACCACATGGATACATCACGACGAGATTTCCTCAAAACGGTCGGTAGCGCTGCGGCCCTTGCGACCCTGGTCCCTCGCCTTTCCGGTTGCCGCTCTGTCCAACCAAGGCCTGCTGCCGGCCGCCCTCCTAACATACTGTTCCTTATGACCGACCAGCATAATTTCCGAACCATGGGACATAAGGGCGATCCCAACGCTCTGACCCCGGCCCTGGATCAACTCGCCTCGTCTGGAGTAGTTTTCACCCGTGCGTACTGTCAGAATCCTGTCTGCGCTCCTTCCAGGATGTCGATCATGACGGGGCGCTACAGTCATTCTCATGGCACGATGTCTAATTACCACCAGACGCCTCGGACGTTTCCCTCATTCCCCCAGGTTCTTCGGCAATACGGCTACCGAACGGCTTGCTTCGGACATCTTCACATAAGCGGCCGCGACGACCTCGACTGGGATGTCGTGAACCCCAAGAGGGACTGGCCGAAATGGGAGCCGCCCCCCGACTACAAGCCAATGGGCGGCTTCGGCGGAGGTAACCCCCTTGGCGGCCCGGCTCCATTCGGAGAAGAGTACTTCAGAGCATGGCGCACGAAGGAAGAGACCATCCGCTTCATGAATGAGAACAGCGGCGTGCCTTGGCTCATCCAGTGCTCTTTCTATAAGCCTCACCCGCCCTTCCAGCCTCCCAAGAAGTACTGGGATATGATCGACCGGTCAAGACTTGTGATCCCTCGGTACCCGCCGGACGACCTCGCGGATGTGAATCCTCGTCTCGAGCAGCAAATGCGCGCCCGCCGGCTGTGGGACCTCGGCGATGACCAGATCCTCGACGCGATGCAGGGCTATTACGGCAATCTCGCCTTCTGCGATGCTCTCTTCGGTGAGGTGGTGCGCGCGCTCGATGATCTTGGGCTCACGCAAAACACGCTGATAGTCCACACCGCCGACCACGGCGAGATGCTTGGCAACCATCATTTATGGACCAAGTTCAACTTCTTCGAGGAATCCGTTCACGTCCCTCTGCTCATGAGCCTGCCGGGCGCGATTCCAGAGGGACATGCATCCGATGCGCTGGTCGAACTCGTAGACCTCTTCCCCAGCTTCATGGATTTTGCCGGGATCGACGCTCCGGCATCAGTTCAAGGCCGGTCTTTGCGTCAGTTGGCTCTTGGCGAAACAAATAGGCACCGCGATTTCGTGCGCAGCGAATTTGCAGGCGGCATGTTGATGCATCTCGACGGACGGTACAAGTTCATCGACAACGGCAAGGACATCCTTCCGGAACTCTATGATCTCAAGAGCGACCCGCTGGAGATGACCAACATCGCCGGCTCTCCCGAGCACCGGGAGAGTGTTGAGAAGCACATTGCCTACCTGCGAGATTGGGCCGGGCAGGATGCGATCACCGCTCCCTACAACCAGGCGTACTACAACATGCTCGAACAGCAGAAAACGGGAGGCGGCGGAAGGCGCCGATAACGGTGACGCATCGGCGCTCGCGCGCGGTCGGTTGCGCGCTATACGAGAATCAGGTGCAGTGCAGCAGCGGAGGCCAACACCAGCACCAGTGCGTTGAAAAGTCCCTGCGGTATCTTCGGCAGCAGCAGTATGCCCGCGACCGCGCCGGCTACGATCATCGGAACTGCCATCAAGTCAAACCGCAGCGTCTCCGCGGTGATCACCCCCGCGCTCGCAAACACCGGGACCTTCACCCAATTGATGATCATGAAGTACCACGCGGCCGTCCCCATGAACTCCTTCTTATGAAGGCCCACGCTCAACAGGTAGATAGCCATGATGGGTCCCGCCGCGTTCCCGACCGTTGTCGCGAACCCCGCCAGCATTCCGGCCAAAGGCGCGAACCACCATTTCCGAGGCACCTTTTCCCATTTCCATTTCTTTCGTGCCAGCTGCAGCAGAACCATGGCCAGCACGAGGCCTCCCAACACCGGCCTCAACTGCGCGCTCTCGATCCTCGAAAGGACAAGCCACCCGGGCACTATCCCGAGCAGCACCGACGGCAGCAGACGCACGAGGTGGTTCCATTGCGCGTGCCGCCGGTAGTACCCAACGGCGAAGACATCCGCCACTATCAGCATCGGCAGCACCGCACCTACCGATAGCTTCGCCGGAAATACCTGCGCCATCAGCGGCACGACCACCATGCCCACCCCAGGCACGCCCGTCTTGGTGAAGCCCACCAGCAGCGCAGCGAAGAAGCCAAGAATCCAGATCGGTTCCATCCAGCTACCACCCGAGCAACGTTCAGGACGAGGCGGATTCCCATTCGGAGGCTTTAGGAATCATCAAGCGCCCATTTGCGCCAGGGCACTTGCCTCGGACCCGCGTCGCCCGTCAACTCGTCAGACACTCGATACCCAGTTCGCCGGCGACCTCACACGCCGCGTCCACACTGTCGCCGTACTTCATGACGTAATGGACAAGCTTGCTGGGGGGACGCGGCTTGATCCTCTTCCTGTCGAAGTCCTCCGGCGATGGAATCTCGATCACCGCCTCGTTGATGCACCTGTCAAGGTGGTTGACGTAGTCCACCAGCTCCCCCGGCGAGACATGGATAAAGTCCAGGCTCGAATCAAGCCTCGCCAGCGTCACAGGCCCCTTCTTGAATCGGATCGCGGAGACCAGGCCTCTCCGTTCCGGCTTGCTGTGCGCAAACCTGACGTTGAATTCGCCTTCGGAGTCCATCGCATACGGTGCCATGCAATGGTGGATGGACACCTTCGGCAGGTTTTTCAACTCCAGATTGCCTTGGAACATCGCCCCCGGCTCCGCTCTCGCCAGTATCAGCTCCGTCAGCAGCCCGTTTATGTCAATTCCGCAGGAGAATCCGTACCCCTGGTTCGCTAACATCATGAACGCAAAACACGGGTTGCAGCCATAACGGTGCTCAATGCTGGAACATATGGTCGTAAACCCCGCAGCGCCCTTGTCCTCGAGGTCTTCCCTCAACGCCAAGTACCACCGCGCTGTTTCGATCAGGAGCTCCCGTGGGTCCCCCTCCAATCCCCTGGCCTGCTCGAGCCAGTTCTCCGCAAGAGCACTCGCGCTTTTCTCGTCAACCGCCAGCGCCTTCTTCGACAGGTCCTTAGTGTCCTCGACGATCACCTCGACGCCCAGTCGCTTCTTGATGAGTTTCATGTCCCAGGCCGAGTTCCGGTACTCCAGCCATTCCCGTTTCGGCTGCCTCTTTCGCACCGAGGTCTCTTCTTCCCCTCCCTGGCTCGAATACATCTTCTCCCCGGCGTATATGACCAGTCGCTTGTCTAACTTCTTTTCTTCGTCGAGCATGCACGGGCTCCTGCCCTTTGGGCTCCTCGCGTCGGTGATTATGCCGCGCTCGCGCGATCCTTCCGCAGCTCCTCCACCGTCTCGAATATCGCTGTGATGTTCTCATCCGGCACGTTGGCGTCCATGTTGATGCAGCAGACCCCTGTCAGTCGCGGGCCGCCCGAATCCTTGACAAGGCGCCTGATGGTCTCCTCCACTTCCGATCTCTTCTGGTGAACCAATTCCACCGGGCTCAGTCGCAGGTTGAGGAAGGTCTTGGGTAGTCGAGCGCGGAGGTCCCTCACGTCCCCTCCCCATCCGACGTCCAGGAAATCCAAATGCGGAATCTTCCTGAAGGACTCAGCGTATCGATGTGGATCCCTGCCGCAGTAGTGAATCCCAAACGCCCTGTGCGTCTTGCTCCAGTTCACGTCGATATCAAGCAGGAAGTTCTCATAGGCTTCGCACGAAATCATGGTGTGGCTGCATTCGGCATGAAGGAACACCGGCGGGCTGAGATGCCGCACGCTCCTGTTGACCGTGATACTGGTCGTTTCTGTCTGCTCCTCCACCCACCTTACGAAACGGTCTGTGACCGCAGCGATCTTTCCCAGGTAGTCCTTTGCCTCGTGCGGGGTGTCATACATGTCGAGAAAGAAGGCCTCACCCCGCAAGTCCAGCGCGATATTCAAAGTGCCTCCCCAGTTCGCATCCCCCGAAACGTAGCCATGTCGCTGCTTCAGCGCTTCCGCAAGCCTCGCAAACCGCTGGAACGCCTCGCTATCGAATGCCGCCTCCACATCAAGCGAGAGATCCTTTTTTCTCGCCGGCACGACTTCAGGTGCGGTGTCGGCATTGTATCTCACCTCGCACCCCAGCATCTCCGAGATCATGAAACCCGCCGCAAGGTGCACCGGGCCCAGCTCGGGCCTGTTTTCGTCCTTGTCCGCTCCCAGGCCGAACCTCCCCCAGCGCTTATACAGCGCTTCCTCCATTTGTTTTTCCGCCTCTACCCGCCGCAAGGGATTGTAGTAGAAATCTTCTTCGAAGCTCATCCCTTCGTGGTCGTGCCACCAACTTGGCGACAAGACGATATCCACCGGCAGAATCATGTTCGCTCGCAGTGTGGGACTCAATTCGCTCATGCTGCGCTCCAAGTATCAGACATGGATGGAAATCCTGCCGCCCGCTGCGAGCCGCTCTCATCCTCTTTCATAAAGGAATGTCACGCATAAGTCAACTTGCAGACCCTCGTCCCTCCCTGTGAGGGCTTCTTGACACGCGCGCATCACAGCGATACATTCGTCGGTCTGTCATTGGGATTGGGAGGAGTGAATGTGCCTAGAGAAACGTTGCGTAAAGCCCACTGTCATTCCCGCGCGAGCGACCCGCGTGATCGCAAAGCCCCCCCTTCAGGGATCAGCCGAAGGGACTTCCTGATCGCCCTGGCGAGCGCGACTGCCGCCGGGTGCGGCGGAGTTCACCGCTCGCTGCTGGACGCGAAATCCGCTCCGGCTAACGTGCTGCTGATTTACATCGACGACCTCGGCTACGCCGACCTTGGGTGCCAAGGTGCCGCCGACCTCAAGACTCCGAACATAGACTTCCTCGCGAAGACCGGCGTCCGCTTCACCTCCGGCTACGTGACGGCCCCCCTCTGCAGCCCTTCCCGCGCAGCCCTCGTGACGGGACGCTACCAGCAGCGATTCGGACATGAGTACAACACCGGCAATATCGAGCGCCAGGCCGCGGAAGACATTGGCCTCCCCCTCTCTCAATCCAGCGTCGCCGATGCCCTGAGGAAGCAGGGCTACACTACGGGCGTCATCGGCAAATGGCATCTGGGCACGCGCGACAAATTCCATCCGCAACGCCGGGGGTTTGACGAGTTCTTCGGCTTCCTTGGTGGAGGACATTCTTACTTCGATTGGGAAGACATCAGGCGTGGCCCGATTCTCAGGGGCACGGAGCCTGCACACGGCGATGAGTATCTCACCGACGCCTACTCTCGCGAAGCCGTCGATTTCATCCACAGGCATAAGGACGGCCCCTTCTTCCTATATCTCTCCTACAACGCTGTTCATACGCCCATGGAAGCCCCTGAGAGATACCTCGCCCGATTCCCAGACAGTGCGGACCCGACGCGCCGCACCATGGCCGCAATGCTCAGCGCAGTTGACGACGGTGTGGGTCGCGTCTTGCAGCGCATTCGCGACGACGGCATCGAGAAGGACACCCTCATTTTCTGCATTAGCGACAACGGCGGCACCGCCGGCTCCAACGCTTCCTTCAATGAGCCTCTGCGTTCCGGAAAGGGCACAATGTACGAAGGGGGTATCCGAGTTCCCTTCATCGTTCGCTGGCCGCGCGTGCTCCCTGCCGGGGGTGTTGTTGATTTTCCCGTCTCGACGCTTGATGTCTTTCCCACAGCGCTTGCCGCAGCAGGCGGCTCCCTCGACCGGAATTCCCTCCTCGACGGGGTCAATCTTGCTCCCTTCCTGACGGGAGATACGCACCTCCCTCCTCACGAAGCCCTCTTCTGGCGCATGGGGGCGAATTTCGCCGTCCGAAAGGGTGACTGGAAGCTGGTGAGAGCGCAGCCGGGCGAACCCGAGCTCTACAATCTTTCGACTGACATGAGCGAGGCGCACAATCTCGCGCAGTCGCACCCGGACATCGTACGCGAGCTCCAGGCCGAATACTCGCGCTGGGACGCCCACAACGTGGAGCCGGTCTGGCATGTCGCGCGGCTCAGCGGCGCAGGCAACGAGGAGAGGCGCTAGCATCGAACGGGCACCTGGAACAAGTCCCCTTCTTGCCGTTCTCTCCGATAAGGACAACGGCCCATGGCAACGCAGCCGATAAATTTGCTCCTGATCTTTGCCGACCAGATGCGTGGTCATGCCGTCGGTTGTGCGGGGAACGCGCAGGTTCGCACTCCGAACCTCGACCGCGTTGCCTCGGAGGGCTTGCTTTTTCGCAACGCGATCGCAAACACTCCCGTCTGCACACCCAGCCGTGGTACCCTTCTCACCGGCCTCTCTCCCATCGCCCACGGCGCTCTCACCAATGACATCGGCATAAGAACCGACATTCCCTCCCTCGGAACGCTCCTGGGCGACGCGGGATACCGAACCGGCTACATCGGAAAATGGCATTTGGGCGGTGTCCCTCGCGATAGGTTCATACCGCCCGGTCCAGAGCGCCTCGGCTTCGATGACTTCTGGGCCGCATGGAACTGCCACCACCGCTATTTCCGCGCGCCGTATCACTTGGACACAGAAGAGGTGCGTTTCTTCCAGGGATACGAGCCCGACGCCCAAAGCGATCTTGCGATCGGCTTCATCGAACGCTACAAGGACGACCCTTTCGCCCTTGTCGTCTCCTTTGGCCCCCCTCATGCTCCATATGATCAGGTTCCCGAGCGTTTTCTCCGCATGTACGACCCGCGTCACCTGCAACTCCGAGAAAACGTCCCCCCGGAGCCCCCGGACATCTTGCGGTCGCGTAGCGAAATAATTGCCCAGTATTACGCGGCGGTGACGGCTCTGGACGCCGACGTCGGTCGAATCATGCAGGCTCTCGAGCGGCTGGGCTTGGCTCAGCGCACTCTCGTCGTCTTCACCTCCGACCACGGCGACATGCTCTGGTCGCAGGGCATGGAGAAAAAGGAGCAGCCGTGGGAGGAGTCCATAAGCGTTCCCCTGATAATGCGGTGCCCTTGGCTCTTTTCCTCGCCCAGGGTTACGGAGGTTCTCACCGGCATTATGGACATCGCACCCACCCTGCTTGATCTCCTCCGAATCGGAATTCCAATCGGAACGCAGGGCCGAAGCGTGGTTCCTTTCCTCGATGCCGGGGAACGCCCTCCCCCGTCGTCAGTGCCCATCGGGATACACGTCCCTGTGGACCAGGCCGTCGCGCAAGGCATCCCAGAGTGGCGCGGGGTCCGCACCGAACGTTACACCTACGCGCGGCGTCTCAGCGACAACGGGTGGCTCCTTTTCGACAACCTCGCTGACCCTTTTCAAGGTCATAACCTGATTGAGGTGCCCTCCGCTCAGCCCGTCAGGCGTAAGCTGGAGGACGACCTTCAGGCCTGGCTCCGGGGCCTCGACGACCCTTTCGTCCACTGGGCGGAGATGATCCGGCGTTGTGGCTTGGTCGAGGCCTGGAACGAGCGCGAGCGTTACATGCATCCCGGCGACCCGCGCCTCATCGCGTGACTCCCGCTTATATGCCCCGACCTGCATTGCGTCCCCAAAAAGCCCGCCAAAGCGAATGTCACTGCGTTGCAAACAAGGCCCCTTCCCATCTATAATGCGCGGCCCGGATGACTTGCCAGAGAGGCAACACACTTCACAAAGATTCTCGAAGGGAGTTGAAAATGGGCGGGCTGTTCGGAGTCGTCTCCAAACATGGCTGCGTGGCCGACCTCTTCTACGGCACCGATTATCATTCCCATCTGGGAACCATGCGCGGGGGCCTTGCCGTCAGAAACGCCTGCGGCATCCAGCGCTTCATCCACGACATTACGAGCTCACAGTTCAGATCGAAATTCGAATCCGACATCGCTCAGATGCATGGCAACCAGGGCATCGGGGTCATCAGCGACTTCGAGGATCAGCCACTGCTCATAGGCTCGCACCTGGGGGTCTATGCCATAGTGACCGTTGGGGTAGTCAAGAACGCTGACGACCTCGCTCGTCATGCCTTCGGGAACCGCGCGACTCACTTCTCAGAGATGAGCGGCGGGGCGGTGAATCCCACCGAGATCGTCGCGACGCTCATAGACCAGGAGGCGACCTTCGAGGACGGGATTCGCCGCGCGCAGGAGGAGATCGAGGGCTCCTGCTCGATGTTGCTCCTGACCGGGAACGGAATATATGTCGCCCGCGACAAGCTGGGCAGGACTCCCGTTGTCATCGGACGCAAGCGGGGCGCTTACGCCGCAACGCTTGAAACCTGCGCGTTCCCTAATCTGGGGTACGAGATCGAACGCTACCTAGGACCGGGCGAGATCGTTCTGATGACACTTGAGGGCGTCGAAGAGAAGAAGCCGCCCGGAGACAGGCTCCAGATATGCGGCTTCCTGTGGGTCTACTACGGCTACCCGGCGTCCAGCTACGAAGGCATCAACGTCGAAGCCACCAGGACCCGTTGCGGCGCTGCGCTCGCCAGAAAGGACGACGCCGAGATCGATTACGTCGCCGGCATTCCCGACTCCGGCACAGCGCACGCCGTCGGATACGCCAACGAGGCCGGAATTCCATACAGCAGGCCTTTCGTGAAGTACACGCCCACCTGGCCTCGTAGTTTCATGCCGCAGGACCAGACAGTTCGAGACCTTGTCGCCAAAATGAAGCTCATCCCCATCACTGACCTCATCCAGGGCAAGCGCCTCCTCTTCTGCGAGGACTCCATCGTGCGCGGAACGCAGCTCAAGGATACCATCCAGAGGCTCTACGACTGCGGCGCGCTTGAAGTCCACATGCGCCCTGCCTGCCCGCCCCTAGTATACGCCTGCAAGTTTCTCAACTTTTCACGCTCGAAGTCCGAACTCGATCTGGCCGCGAGGAAAGCGATCAAGGAACTCGGCGAGGACCAGGACCCCGACCTCAAGGAATTCTCCACTCCAGGCTCCGAGAAGTACCGCGCAATGGTCGAGAGAATACGCCTAAGGCTGAGGCTCACTTCCCTCAAATACCAAGAGCTCCCCGACCTCGTCAACGCCATCGGCCTACCTAAAGACAAGCTCTGCACCTACTGTTGGGACGGCGCAGAATAGTAGGAATGCTCCATGGGGGCGTATTTGACGCGCCCGCCCTCTCCCTGTACTATTGCCTTCTTCCACTTCAGCAAAGCAGATGGAGAGACCATGATGAAACGGCCCAACATTCTCTGGATTTGCACGGATCAGCAGAGATTTGACACCCTCGGATGCTATGGCAATTCGTTCGTCCGAACCCCGAACCTCGACAGGCTGGCACAAAACGGCATGCTCTTCGAGAGGTGCTATTCCCAGAGTCCCGTCTGCACGCCCAGTCGCGCATGCTTTCTCACCGGGCGCTACCCGCGCACGACGCGCTGCCGCCAAAACGGCCAAGACATCCCGGCGGATGAAGTGCTTGTGACCCGAATGCTCGCGGACATGGGCTACACGTGCGGTCTGTCAGGCAAGCTTCACCTGTCGGCTTGCCAACCCCGCGCCTGTCCCGTCACCGAACGCCGCGTCGACGACGGCTACTCTACCTTCCACTGGTCGCATCATCCCAGCCCCGACTGGCCGGCCAACGAATACATTTCGTGGCTGAAGGAACGGGGAATGGAATACCGTACGCCGCCCTCGGAACACTCGCAGTACATCCGTGTAGGCATGCCCGCCGAGCACCATCAGACCACCTGGTGCGCCCAGAAATCCATCGACTTCATCCACGCCAACGCCGACCGCGGCAGTCCCTGGCTCTTCTCCTTCAACTGCTTCGATCCGCATCACCCCTTCGATCCCCCAAGCGAGTACCTGGAGCCGTACCTCGATCGCATCGACGAAGTCCCGCTCCCCAACTATTCGCTCGGGGAGCTCGACGATAAGCCCGTCTGGCAGGGACAAGACAACCGGGGCGCATACGGAGGCATCCACGGATTCGCTCACTTCGAGATGACTGATAGCGATCACCGTTATGTCCGCGCCGCCTATTGGGCCATGTGCGACCTCATCGACCACGAGGTGGGCTGCATGCTGGACGCGCTCGAGGAGACCGGCCGGCGGGATGAGACGCTCGTCATTTTCACTTCAGATCACGGGGAAATGCTCGGCGACCACGGCATTTACCTCAAAGGTCCTTTCTTCTACGAACCCGCTGTCCGCGTTCCGCTCATCATCTCCATGCCGGGGACCGTCAAGTCGGGCGTCAGAAGCCCCGCTTTGGTGGAACTAGGCGATCTCGCCGCGACGGTTCTCCACGCAGTCCGCCTTCCGCATCATCCCGGGATGCAGTGCAAGTCTCTGTGGCCCCTGCTAATCGGAGAGGCCGCCCCGGATCATTTTCGAGACGATGTCTATAGCGAGTACTATAACGCAATGCCCTGGCACAGGTCCCCCCAAGCTCACGCGACCATGGTTCGCACCGACAGGTACAAGCTGGTGGTCGCGCACGGCCTCGGATCAGGAGAGCTGTACGACTTGGACGAAGACCCGAGAGAGACGCGGAACCTGTGGAACGTTCCCGAGTTTTCCGGCCTCAAAACCCAGATGTTGATCCGCCTCTGCGACCGGATGGCATGGACGGTCGACCCTCTGCCGCTTCGCAGAGGCGCCTGGTAATTGCTAATTTATTGACGCCATAAACGTAACAGGAGGGAGCTGCTATGAATGTAATACTTGTCATATCCGACACTCTCAGATACGACCATATCGGGGCGCACGGAAATAATTGGATCAAGACTCCCAACGTGGACAGGTTGGCCGGGCAATCCTGGGTCTTCGATCGCAACTTCGCGGCCAGCTACGCCACCATCCCGCACCGGACCGACGTCATGACCGGCAGGTACGGAGGACCCTTCCACGCTTGGATGCCACTGCGTTACGATGTGGTCACTCTCCCACGCGTCCTCACCGACGCCGGCTACTGCGCCCAGCTAATCAACGACACTCCTCACCTCATAAACGGCGGGCACAACTTCGACTGGCCGTTCAATGCGTGGACATTCATCCGCGGTGCCGAAGTCGACCGCCCATGGATCGATTCCGCCACCGAATGGCCCGAGAACTGGAGACCCGATCCTGTCTTCGACTTTATCGAGGATGACCCCCGCAAGCACCGTATGGTGGCCACTTACGCGCGGTCCAACCGAAAGCGCAAGAAGGACGAAGACTGGAACGCCGCCAGAGTCTTCCTGACGGCCTCGCAGTGGCTTCGGGAAAACGCGTCCCGCGACAAATTCTTCCTCTGGGTCGACTGCTTTGACCCTCACGAGCCGTGGGACGTGCCTCCGGAGTTCGCAAAAATGTATGTCGATTCGCCCGGGTACGACGGACGCATCGACCCGCGGGAAATCGCGGGCAAGAGGCACCAGAACATGCCCGAAGAGGCCCAGCGGCGCATCAAGGCGCACTATGCCGGAAAGGTCAGCTGGGTCGACCGATGGCTCGGCGTACTTCTCGACACTCTCGATGAAACCGGTCTGAGCAAGAACACAGCCGTGATCTTCACTTCCGATCACGGCACCAATCTCTACGAGCGAGGGAAATTCGGCAAGGGCTATCCCGTCCGCGAGCAGGAGGGCCATACGCCCTTCATGGTGCGCGTGCCGGAGGGCGACTCGGGCCGCAGCGACATCATCGTGCAGCCCCAGGACATCTTCGCCACCGTCATGTCACTCGTCGGCCTGGATGTCCCCCAAGGTATCGAACCCCACGACGTGCTCGCCATCGCCCGCGAGGGCAAGCCGGGCCCCCGCCACATCGCGATCGCCGGCCACAGAACGGATAGGTGGCGACTTAATCTCGACGAAACCCTCTTCACCGTGTTCGACCAGGAATGGTGCCTCGAGGTTGCCGTCAAGCCCGAGAACGGCATCCTTACAAGGCTGGGCTCCCTGGCGGACGAGTCTCCCTCCAATCCCGCCGTCGCGCAGGCAATGCGTGACGCGGGCATCAAGGAATTCGAGCGGAGAGGTGCCGATCCGGCGCTAATGTCTTGGCTGCGCAGCGAGGGCGAGAAAGACTTCCCCGAGGAGTGTCGCTTCTGGGACGGCTGGCCGGGCCCCGCCGGCTTTGTCGCGTACTTCAGTCAGCGCCTGTATCTCGACTGACGCTCGGGCGCCGCTTCGCGACCTTCCGACGCGCCCTCTACGCCAAATCGTAGGCGATGCTGTACGCCGCGCCGTCGAACTTCATGGAGATCTCGTACCCGCTGTTCTGGAACAAAGCGAGCATCGGCTTGTTGCCCGGCAGGACCTTGGCATGGAATCGCCGCACCCCTCGCTTCTTTGCGGTCTGCGTCAGGTACTCCAGCAGGAACGCCCCCATCCCTTTCTGTTGCCATTCGTCCTGGACCACGAAAGCTACTTCAGCAGCCTGAGTCTTTGGATCGAGGAAGTACTGCGCTATCGCCACGATCTCCTCCCCCCCGGGTCCGGGCACCACCCCCACAATCGCCAATTCATGCTCGTAATCGATATTCGTAACCCGTTGCACATCCTTGTGAGGGAACGTCATCGTGTGAGTGAAAAAGCGTGTCCGCACCGAATCGGCACTCAGCGAATAAAACATCTCCGCCAGCGCCGGCTCGTCCGCGGGCTTCACCGGCCGGAAGAAGATTTGCGTCCCGTCCTTGAGCGTCTCGTACCTCTCGAGTTCCTCGGGGTACCTGACCTTCTCCCACGCCATCTTTATCTGGTCCTGCGGCAGGTACTGCTGCGACTTCGCCGCCTCGATCAGCTCATTGCGGAACTTCGGATGAGCGATGTTGATCAAAGATAACACTCGTTCTCGAATGCTCTTGCCGTGCAGGTAGGCTATCCCGAACTCCGTGACCACGTAATGCACGTCACCCCGCGTCGTGACCACACCTGCCCCCTCCGTCAAATGTGGAACTATCCGCGAGACCTCTCCGTTCGCCGCGGTAGAAGGCATGGTGATGATCGCCTTGCCCCCGCGGCTTCTCGCCGCCCCCCGGATGAAGTCCACCTGTCCGCCTATTCCGCTGTAGAACTTGTATCCCAGCGAGTCCGAGCACACCTGCCCCGTGAGGTCTATCTCCAGACCCACGTTGATCGCCACCATCTTCTCATGCTGGCATATAACGTACGGGTCGTTTACGTACTCAGTCGGGTGGAACTCGAAGAACGGATTGTTATCTATGTAATCGTAAAGCCGCTCGCTGCCCATGCAGAAGCTCGCGATCACCTTCCCTCGGTTGATGGTCTTCTTCGAGCAGGTAATCACTCCCTCTTCGATCAGTTGTATTATCCAGTCGCTGAACATCTCCGTATGGACGCCGAGTTCCTTCCTGTCGTGCAGAAACTCCGTCAGAGCCTGCGGGATCCGCCCGATTCCGCACTCGATCGTGCTTCCGTCTTCCACCAGTCGTGCCAGATTTTGACCAATGCGTCTGAGCGTATCGTCCGGCTCATGTACCGGCACCTCTATGATGGGCTCATCGTGAGGGACCAGCATGTCGATCGCGTTCACGTGAATGAAGCTGTCCCCTAGGGTCCGCGGCATTCTGGAATTGACCTGCGCTATGACGTACTTCGCGTTGGCCGCCGCCGACTTCACGATGTCAACCGACACCCCCAGACTGCAGACGCCGTTCTGGTCCGGAGGCGTTATGGAGATCATAGCCACGTCTATTGGTATGCGCCCCGACTCGAACTCCCTCGGTATGTCCGACAGGAAAATAGGCGTGTAATCTCCGATCCCCTTATCCAGCGCATGCCGAACGTTGTCCGCGACGAAGAAGCTGTTCATCTTGAACTTCTCGCGGAAGCGCTCGTCGGCATACGGCGCGCTCCCCATCGTGAGCAGGTGGATGATGTGCGCATCGTAGACGTGTTTGGAGTGTTCCACCAGCGCATTCACAAGGTGCTGCGGCTGCGCGCATGCCGTCCCTATGAAAACACTGCCCCCGGGCTTCACGTACTCCATCCCCGCCGCCGCGGTCCCTATCCGGTCCCTGTATTTGCCCTTCCAGTCAGACTGCTCCACCTGCTACTCCTCTCCCACTCTAATCCGTGCGTCCACGGCTATGGGCGTCGTCCCCTCAGATCCTACCACGAAGGGGTTGATGTCCATCTCCTGTATCTGCGGGAACTCCGTCACGAGTTGCGAAAGCCGCTGCAACCCTTCCGCAATGGCGTCGATGTCCACGCCTTCCTGCCCGCGAGCCCCCCTGAGCATTTGGTATGTCTTGGTGCTCATGAGCATCTGCCTCGCCTCGTCGGCCGTCAGCGGCGCGAGGTAGAATGAGACATCCTTGAGCACTTCCACCATGATCCCGCCCATCCCGAACATCA
>Ga0180432_10003356_pt1 | contig 22923 bp, 14 predicted proteins | sample SS_ome_10_FD_132414 | JGI IMG/M metagenome (GOLD analysis project Ga0180432, IMG submission 132414) | Hypersaline lake sediment archaeal communities from the Salton Sea, California, USA - SS_1_MS_2 metaG | ecosystem: Environmental > Aquatic > Non-marine Saline and Alkaline > Hypersaline >...
GCCAAATCCCCGTCATCATGTCACGGCCCCTCTGCGGCCAGCTCCACTCCCGCCGGGAATGGATCGACATCTCCTCGATGCTCCAATTCTACCATGTCTATCGGACATACCTCGGGGAAAGGCTGGCTTAGCGCCCCCAACGGCCTCAGTTCCGGGCCGCCGGTTCCGCCTTCCCGAAATCCTCGGCCCGCTCCTTGCCTCCCCGGCCGGCCTGCTTGAGAAGCGCGATCAAATACGCGTTCAGAAAGTATTCCTTCAGCAGAAGCTCCCTGCTTTCCCCTTTTTCTCCCTTCGTGCGAATCCTCATGGCTCGTTGCTGTCGCTGTTCGCTCTTTGGACGCACCGATACACCATTCTATTCCCCCCCCGGCGGGAAAAATCCTTCTTTCGGGAAGTTGTTCACAACCCGCCCCTGAGTTTCAGGAACCCTGTATTTCCTGCACCACAACCTTCATGCCGTCCTCCCGGACCACCCGCACCTTGGCGCCCTGCGCAACGAACTCGCCGTCCGTCACCACGTCCAGAGTCTCGTCGCGGAACGTTGCCTTTCCCGCCGGCCGCAGGTCGGTGACGGCCTCCCCGGTCCACCCCGTCCGCTCCGGCACCACCTCCTCCGCCCCCCTCACGGAAGCTCCGCCCGCCAGCTCCTTCTGCAACATGAGCGGATTGAAAAGAGACACTTTCGGAAGATAGCGCATCATGAGCAACATCAGAATCAGGGCGCCGATCAGGCCCAGCGCGAGATTCAGGGCCGGACCCGCCAGAAGCTCCAGCAGCCCCCCTTCGAGTTCCCCGCCCATCCAGTCGGCCCACTCGATCCGGTCCACCATCCCGAAAAGCAGCGAGGCAACGATCAACCCCGCCCCGATGAACCCCGTCACCCCCGTCCCCGGAATCAGGAAAATCTCCACCAGAATCAGCGCCACTCCCAACACAAACACCGCCACCATCTCGTATCCCGCAAGGTTCCCCGCCACGTAGTTGCCAAAAAAGAAAATCCCGAACGCCGCCAGAGAAATCACCCCCCCCACCCCGAACCCCGGGGCCTTCATCTCCGCGTAGGCCGCCCCGATCCCCACCAGAATCAAAAGCGGCGACAGGTAAGCCACCCACCACGCAAAATGCTCGAACGGCGTCGGCTCGGCCCGCACCACCGCAAACTCCTCGAGGCCTTCCCGCGCCAGCAACTCCTCGATGCTGCCAACCAGCCCCTTGGCCAGCAACCGCTCTCCGTCCACGATGGCGACCGCCTCCTCGGCATTCAAGGCCAGCAAGTCGTTTTCCTTCACGAGAACCTCCCCGAAGTAGCGGTCCCGCTCCACCGGCACCATCATGGCCCGCACCACCTCGATGTTGTAACCCTTCTTCTTCACCACCCCCCGCACGTGCGCGTCAAAGAGGGCCTCGAGCTTGCGCCGCATCATGGGGTCCATCTCTCCCGCCGAGCTGACCAGGCCGGCCGAGCCGATCACAGACCCCGGACGCATGTAAATCGCGTCCGTGGCCACCGAAACCAGCGCCCCGGCGCTCAGCGCGTCCTCCTCCACAAACGCAAAACTCGGGATGCTCAGCCGCGTGATCTCGGTCATGATCTCCTTGGTGTCGAACGCCAGCCCCCCCGGGGTGTCGATCTCGAAAACCACCGCCGCCGCCTCCTCGTCCTCCGCCCGGCGAAGCATGCGCCGCCAGAACTTGAAACTCTGCTTGTTCACAAGGTCCCTCTCCCCCACCTCAAGAACTACGACTTTCCCCGTAAACGGTTCCTCCCGCGTCTTGCCGGGAAACTCCCCCTCGCCCGCATCGCCGTTGCCCCCGGCCCCGCCGGCCCCGTCTTCGGCCGCCATCCGGTTCACGTCGTCCCCCTTCCGCGCCATCCGGATCACCAATGGCTTCTCCTCCAAGCTGCCAGGCGGCCGGCGTTCCGGAACTCCCCCGGCCACCGTGCCCGCCCCGGCCGCACTCAGCACTACCAGCCATATCGCGATGAATCCCGCCATGTGCTTCATGCCCGGAATATATGGCCGGTTTTCCGCCCCAGCCCAAGAAAATCGCCGCCAATTTCCGACCCTCCCGGCGTCCGGGACCGCCATCCCCTTTTTGCCCCCCGCCACTGATAGATTGGCAAGGCGCCGAAGTCGCGGTATGTTGCCGGGTCGATGCCCCGCATTCCGGAGGAAACGGTCGAGCAGGTCCTGGCGGGCTGCGATATCGTCGAGGTCATCTCCGGGTACTTCCCGCTGAAACGCGCCGGGGCCGTCTTCAAGGCGCTCTGCCCGTTCCACAACGAAAAGACCCCCTCCTTCACCGTCAATCCGGCACGACAGCGCTACAAGTGCTTCGGCTGCGGCGAGGGCGGCAGCGCCATCGGCTTCGTGATGCGATACGAGAACCTCCCCTTCCCCGATGCGGTACGCAAACTCGCCCGCCGCGCCAACATCCCCGTCGAGGAAAAAACCCTCGACCCCGAAGCGGACCGCGCCCGCCGCAGCCGAACCCGCCTCCTCGAACTGCATAATCGCGCCGCACGCTTCATGCACCGCCTCCTGCGCGAAGACCCCGGCGCCCGGCACGCCCGCGAATACCTCGAAGGCCGCGGATATGACCTCGATATGGCCGAGCGCTGGCTGGTCGGCTGGATGCCCGACAAACCCTCGATCTTCTTCGATTGGGCGCGCGCCAAGGGTTTCACCGGCCGCGAACTGAAGAACTCCGGCCTCGCCAGCCTCCGCGAGGAAGGCGACCCGAAATCCGGCCTCTACCTGCGCTTCCGCGACCGCCTCATGTTTCCCATCCACAACGACTACGGCGACATCATCGCCTTCAGCGGCCGCCAGTTGCGCGACGATCCCCGCTCCGGGAAATACATCAACTCCCCCGAAACGGTCCTCTTCAGGAAGTCCTCCGTCTTCTTCGGTCTCGACAAGGCCCGTCGCGCCATGGCGAAGGAAAAGTTCGCCCTCCTCTGCGAAGGCCAGATCGACGTCATCGCCTGCCATGAGGCCGCCTTCCGGAACGCTGTCGCCTCCCTCGGCACGGCCTTCACCGCCGCCCACGCCCGCCTCCTGAAACGCTACACCAACACCGCCATCGTCTGCTTCGACTCCGACGCCGCAGGAGAAAAGGCCACCGTGGCCGCCTTCCGCGAACTCGCCGCCGCCGGCCTCAACGTCCGCGTCGCCGCCCTCCCGCCCGGCCAGGACCCCGACTCCCTCATCAAATCTTCCGGACCCGACGCCTTCCGCCGGCTCCTCGACCAGGCCGCCGAGTTCTTCGACCACAGAATCGACCGCGAACAGCACTCCCGCGACTTCTCCCAACCCGCGCAGCTCGCCGAGTCCGGTCGCAACCTCGCCGAACTCGTGGCCGTCATCTCCGACCAGGTCGCCAAGGACGCCGTCATCAACCACGTCGCAGTCCGCCTCGGCATCGGAACCGCCGAATTCCGCGGCGCGGTCAACGACGCCGAACGCCGCCCGCGCCATCATTACGATCATGACGGCGAACGCTCCGCCGCCGCCGAGCCTGCCGCCGTCGACCGGCCCGTCCTCCTGCTCTGCCAGCTCGCCCTGCAGTCCCACCCGGTGCTCGACTGGCTCTGCGAGCAGACCGAAAACCTCCTCGACGCCATCCGCGGCCGCCCCGGCGAGAACCTCCTCCGCCACATCCTCTCGAAACGGCCCGACCCCGACCACACCCCCGCGGTCAACGCCTTTCTTGCCGCCCTGCCCCCCGCCGACCAAGGCGCCCTCCTCCCCCACCTCGACGAGCCCCTCCCCGAAGACCCTCTCGCCGCCGCCGCCGAAACCCTCGGGTTCATGTCCCAGCAGAACCTCCAGCGCCGCGTCGAGGCGAAACTCGCCGCCCTCTCACGCGCCGACCTCTGCCCCGCGGAACTCCGCGAACTCCAGGAAGAAATCCTTGACCTCCAGAAACTCCTCAAGAACAGTCCCGCTCGCTTCCGAAGCTGAAGGCCCCGGCCTGCACTCTCCGGGAGTCTGTCGCCGGCCTCAGCCGTAGCCCCATCCGGCCCCATGGCGAAAAAGAAAGTCCCGTCCGGTAAGACCGCCAAAAAAACCGCTGCAAAGTCAGCGAAAAAAGCGATCCGGAAGCCCTCCGGAGACGCTGCGTCCCCGAAGCGCCCTTCCCCGAAGCGAAAATCAACCAAGCCCAGGAATCCCAACATGGTGTCCGCCAAGACCTCCGCCAAACCCCGGCGCTCATCCCCGGCCAAAGGATCCCAATCGCCCGTCGACAACGACGTCAAGCCCGCTTCCAAACCCCCTGTCTCCGCCCCCCCCGCCGTCAAGAACCGCATCGATACCCCCGAAATCCAGGAGAAGATCCGCGAACTGATCAAGCTCGCCAAGGAGCAGGGATACCTCACTTACGACGACATCCATGAGGTCCTGCCCAAGGACCTCGTGGACCCCGCCGACGTCGAGGCCATCCTCGAACGACTCCGCAACATGGAGTTCGACATCATCGACGCCTCCGAAGTCGATCGATACAAGGACAAGAAAACCAGCGACGATGCCGGCGAAGATACCAAGGACCAGAAACTCGACATCCTCGACGACCCGGTCCGCATGTACCTCAAGCAAATGGGCCAGGTCCCCCTGCTCACCCGCGAGCAGGAAGTCGAAATCTCCAAGCGCATCGAAGACGCCGAAATCGCCGTCCAGAAATTCCTCCACCGCTTCGGCTTCACCGCCCAGTGCTACCTCGACCTCGCCGAAAAACTCCAGCGCGGCAGGGAACGCTTCGACCGCGTCATCCTCGACAAAAAGATCGAAAGCCGCGAGCGCTACATGAAGACCCTCCCCAAACTCTGCGAGCAGGTCCATACCCTCCACGAGGAAACCAGCGACGTCTTCAAGAAACTCAGCGCCAAGTCGGTCCGGGGAAAGAGGAAACTCGAGGAAACCCTCGACAAAAACCTCCTCACCCTCTCCCGCCTCTACAACCGCTTCTACTTCAAGCAAAAGGTCATCGAGGACTTCTGCGCCGAGGTCAAGGAAGTCCAAACCAAAATCTGGCGCTACCAGCGCAAACTCGCCGCACGCCCGAAAGACCGCAAGGAGTTCGAAACCAAACTCAAGGAACTCCAGCTCCGCTCGTGGCATCCCAAGGAGGAATTCGAACAAACCACCAAAGACCTCCAGCACTGGCTCCGCGAGGCCCACCGCGCCAAAACCGAAATGGTCGAGGCCAACCTCCGCCTCGTCATCTCCATCGCCAAAAAATACACCAACCGCGGCCTCTCGTTCCTCGACCTCATCCAGGAAGGCAACATGGGCCTCATGAAGGCCGTCGAAAAATTCGAATACCGCCGCGGATACAAGTTCTCCACCTACGCCACATGGTGGATCCGCCAGGCCATCACCCGCTCGATCGCGGACCAGGCCCTCACCATCCGCATCCCGGTCCACATGATCGAAACCATCAACAAGCTCATGCGGGTCCAGAAACAGCTCGTCCAGGAATACGGCCGCGAACCGACCCCGGACGAGATCGCGGAAGAAATCCATCTCCCCGTGGAACGCGTCCGGGCCGTCCTCAAGATGGCCCAGCAGCCGATTTCCCTCCAGGCACCCGTCGGCGACAGCGACGACACCTCGTTCGGGGACTTCATCGAGGACAAGGCCGCCGAAAACCCCATGGAGGAGGCCGGCTTCTCGATGCTCAAGGACAAAATCACCGAAGTCCTCGACACCCTCACCGAACGCGAGCGCGAGGTCCTCGAACAACGCTTCGGCCTCAAGGACGGATACTCCCGAACCCTCGAAGAAGTCGGACGCCAGTTCCAGGTCACCCGCGAACGCATCCGCCAGATCGAGGCCAAGGCCCTCCGCAAAATGCGCCACCCCACCCGCATCCGCAAACTCGAAGGCTTCATCGAACTGCCCAACATGTGAGCCGGCGCCCATGACCAGCAAGGCGGGTCCCCATTCGCCTTGCATACCGCGCCCTCCGCGTGTCTCTTGCCCGGGCATGAGCGGCTACGACGTCCAGTCCCTCCGGACCCGGTTCCCGATCCTCTCCCGGGAGGTCCATGGAAGGCCGCTCGTCTACCTCGACAACGCCGCCACCTCCCAGTCGCCCCGCTGCGTCCTCGACGCCAGCCGCCGCTACTACGAGGAATACAATTCCAACATCCACCGCGGAACCCACCACCTCGCCCAAACCGCCACCGCCGCCCACGAGGAGGCCCGCCGCCGCGTCGCCAAACACCTCAATGCCGCCCCGGACGAAATCATCTTCACCAGCGGCGCCACCGACTCGATCAACCTCGCCGCGGGCGCCCTCGGACGCGCCGGCCGCTTCGCCCCCGGCGACTCGATCGTCCTCACCCACCTCGAACACCACTCGAACATCGTCCCATGGCAGATGCTCTGCGAGCGCACCGGCGCCTCCATCAAGGTGGTCCCGGTCCACGACGACGGCACCCTCGACCTCGAGACGTTCCGCCGCCTCCTCGACGATCGCACCCGCCTCGTCGCCGTCACCCACCTCTCGAATGCCTTCGGCACCATCAACCCGGTCTGCGAAATGGTCGCCTCGGCCCATGAGGCCGGCGCCCTCGCCCTTGTCGACGGCGCCCAGGCCGTCCCCCACATGCCCGTCGACGTCAAGGCCCTCGACGCCGATTTCTACCTCTTCTCGGGACACAAGGTCTACGGACCCACCGGCATCGGCATCCTCTACGGCCGCCGCGCCCTCCTCAAGGAGCTGCCCCCATGGCGCGGCGGCGGCGAAATGATCAGGAAGGTCAGCTTCGAGGGAACCACCTACAACGACCCTCCCCTCAGATTCGAGGCCGGCACCCCCGACATCGAGGGCGCCATCGCTCTCGCCGCCGCCGTCGAGTTCGTCGAGAGCCTCGACCCGCACGCCGTCCACACCCACGAAACCGGCCTCATCCACGAGGCCGCCGGCTTCCTTTCCTGCCTCCCCGGAATCCGGCTCTACGGGCCCCCGGACCGCGCCGCCGCCCTCTCCTTCAACCTCGAAGGAGCCCACCACTACGACCTCGGAACCCTCCTCGATCAGATGGGCATCGCGGTCCGCACCGGCCACCACTGCTGCCAGCCCCTCATGAATCGTTTCGGCATCACCGGCACCGTCCGCGCCTCCTTCGCCTGCTACAACACCCGCGAAGAAGTCGCCGCCCTCGCCACCGCCGTCGAAAAAGCCTCCGCCATGCTGCGCTAGCCCCCCGAAAAAAGTCCGTGAATCCCCCGCCATCCGGGGTTTTCTTCTCCCCGGAATGACAATCGCCGACAAGCAGCAGGAACTCCTCGACGAACTGGCCCTCTTCCAGGACTGGACCGAGCGCTACGAATACGTCATCAGCCTCGGCAAACAGCTCCCTCCCATGCCCGAGGACCTCAAGACCCCCGAGCGCCTCATCGAAGGCTGCCAGTCCCAGGTCTGGCTCGAAGCCTCCTGCAACAACGGTCGCGTCCACTACCTCGCCGACTCCGACTCCCTCATCACCAAGGGCATGATCGCTCTCTTCATCCGAACCCTCGACGACCAGCCCCCGGACGAAATCCTCACCGCCGACCTCTCCTTCATCAACCGGACCGGCCTCAAGGAACACCTCGCCCCAACCCGCGCCAACGCCCTCAATATCATGGCCACCCAAATGAAACAACGCGCCCTCGAGTTCGCAGTCAAGGCCTGACCCCCCCGCCGGATTGGTTTCGTCGTTGAAGATGCCCCAGCGGACATTGAAACCAGCCAAGCGGCGCGAAAAGAGGCCAAGCGGTTCCAGCGAGATGAGGCAGCGGAGGATACCCGTCATCGTATCTGCCTGCTCATCCTTTGGGCCGTCGGCATTCTCTCGATAATCGGGCTCGCCGTGCGGGGCTGGCATCTGTTGCTGCCTTCTTCGTGGAGGCGGCATGCGACCAAAGACATCAAGATCATGGATCGCATCTCGGGTGGGGCCATGGGAGCATTGTTGGTTGCTCAAATCAACCGCTTGGCCAAACGGTGAGGCCTTGGGTTTGCCACGTGCATAATCTCTCCCGAACCGCACCCCGCCCCCTACCGCTTCAGCCACTCGAGGATGAGTTCCGCCGACTTCAGCGAGATGCCCGGGAGTTCCGCGATTTCCGCGGGTTGGGCGGCGCGGATGCGTTCGACGGACCCGAACTTTTCCAGTAGCGCGGCCTTGCGCTTCGGCGAGATGCCGGGGCAGTCGTCGAGGAGGGATTCCCGCATGCGCTTTCGCAGCAGGAGTTCGTTGTAACTGTTGGCAAAGCGATGAGCCTCGTCACGGATCCGCTGGAGGAGTCTCAGGGCGCCGCTCTCGTGGGACAGCACGAGCGGGTCGCCCGCGCCGGGGCGGAAAATCTCTTCCCGCTTCTTGGCCAGCCCCACGATCGGGAGATCGTGCAACCCCAGTCGCTGCAATTCCGCGGTGGCAGCGCTCAGCTGTCCCTTTCCGCCGTCCACAATCACGAGATCCGGCAGCGAGACCGGCGCCTTGCCCGCCCGCTCCAGCCGCCGCATCGCCTCCACCGGCCGCTCCTGCGTGACCTCCCCCGCGGGGTCGGCCTCCGCTCCTTCCCGGAGGATCCTCGTGTATCGCCGCCGGATCACCTCCGCCATGCTCGCGAAATCATCCTGCCCTGCGACGGTCCGGATGCGGTAGCGCCGGTAGTTCCGATTCTCCGGCAGGCCGTCCCGGAAGCGCACCATCGAAGCCACGATGTGATTGCTCGACACGTTGGAAATGTCGAAACACTCCATCACCGCAGGTGACGCCGGAAGCTGCAGGGCATCCGCCAACTCCGACAAATCGTCCAGCGGCTTCACCGTCGTCGGAACCCCCCGCCCGCGCGAAAACTGCCGCGTCGGGTTCAGCGTCAGCTCGAGATTCTGCATCACGTCCCGCAGCCGCGCCGCCCGCTCGAAGTCCAACCGGCGCGCCGCCTCGTCCATTTCCTCGTGCAGCGACTTCAAGCGTTCCCGACGCCCCTTCCCCTCCAGCAATTCGCACGCCTGCTCGACCCGCGCCATGTATTCCTCCCGCGTCACGTTCCCGATGCACGGCGCGCTGCAGTTCCGGATCACGTCCGCGCTGCAGTGCTTGTAGTCCTTGCCGGCCGGAATGCGCGCCCGGCAGCTGCGCAACCCGAACTCGCGGTTCAGCCACGCGATCGTCGCCCGCAGCGCCCCCGAATGCGCGAACGGCCCGAAGTACCGCGACCCGTCGCTCCGCTTCAAACGCGTCAACACAAAGCGCGGCCACCGCTCCGACGGGTCGATCCGCACCAGCAGGAACCGCTTGTCGTCCCGGAAGCTCACGTTGTACCGGGGCCGATACTGCTTGATCAGCTTCCCCTCCAACAGCAGCGCCTCCTGCTCGTTACGCACCGGATGAATCTCGAAATCCCGAATCGAGTCCAGCAGGGCGCGCATCTTCAGTTCCGCCTGCGCCTTCCGCGAGGGCATGAAGTAGCTCCCCAAACGCTTCCGCAAATCGCGCGCCTTGCCCACGTAAATCACCCCTCCCAGCCGGTCCTTCATCAAATACACCCCCGGCCGGTGCGGCACTTCCGCCAATCGGGATCTCAACTCGGCCTGACCCATCTCGCGACCCCATCCTACCCGCATTTCCGCGAATTTCCTCTCCCATTCCCCGGGCCGGCACAAAATGAACCGAACAAGCGCCCCGAGTTGCGGCGCTTGAACCCGGGCAGGGAGCCGCTACACTCCTTCCCGTCCCATGAATCGTCTTGTCCTCGCTTTGCCGATCCTCCTGGCCTTCTCCGGCACCGCTCTCGGCCAGGAACAGCCGGCCGGGGTGGAAAAAATCAACCTTCTCGAGATCCTCAAGGAAGGCGGAATCATGATGTGGCCCCTCGGGCTGCTCTCCGTCACCACCGTGGTCCTCATCCTGTTGTTTTTTCTCACCATCCGACGCCGCACCGTTGTAAGCGACCGCTTCATGCGCGTCGCCGAGAGCCTCATCCGAAAACGCGACTACCTCGGGCTGGTCAGCTACGCCCACCGCCGCGGCGAGTGCATCGCACGCATCTCCCAGAAAACCCTCGATTTCGCCACCAAGAATTCCGACGCCCAGTTCTCCGAAATCCGGGAGGTGGCCGAGGCCGAGGGCTCCAGACAGGCCAACACCCTCCACCAGCGCATCAGCTACCTTGCCGATATCGGCGCCATCGCTCCCATGGTCGGCCTCCTCGGAACCGTCCTCGGCATGATCCGCGCCTTCCTCGAAATCAATACCGGCAACGTCGAGGTGGTGCGCCAGATGAAACTCGCCGGCGGCGTCGCGGAGGCCCTCGTCACCACCGCCAGCGGCCTCACCATCGGCATCATCGCCATGATCTTCTACGCCGTCTTCCGCGGCCGCGTCCAGCGTTACCTCTCCGAACTGGAAGCCGCCGCCACCCACCTCCTCGCCCTCCTCGGTTCCCAGCTCCAGCGGGCCAACCCCCACACCCAGGCTCTTCGCGACCTCCCCGACAACCCGGAGGACTACGCCGTGCCGCGCAGCCAAATGCCCGCCCCCATCCGCTCAAGCTCCGCCGATGTCCACGGCGTCTGATCCCACGCCATGAAATTCAAGGCCGCCAGACCCCCGGCGAGTTCCATCCAACTCGCCCCCATGATCGATATCGTCTTCCTCCTCCTGATCTTCTTCCTCGTCACCTGGCAGTTCTCCCGCTCCGAACAGGACAGCAAGGTCAAGGTGCCCACCTCCTCGGAAGGAAAGGAAAGCGCCCGGACCTACCGCGAAATCGTCATCAACATCAGGCAAAGCGGGGCAATCGTCGTCAATGCCGAAGTGCTCACCCCGGACCAGCTCCTCGCCAAGCTCCAGAATATCGCCAGCATCGACGCCAACCAGCCCGTCCGTCTCCGCGGAGATGCCGACATCTCCTACCAGCAACTCATGGGCGTCATCGATATCTGCCAGAAGGCCGGAATCTGGAATATCTCCTTCGCCACCCGCAAGGCCTCCCTCGATTGAATCACCCTCGCCACGCATTCTTGCGCGCATCCCGGCGCCAAGGGGTTATTGTCAACCGGATCACCATGCGCATCCTCCTCTTCAAGATTCTCGTGCCGGTCCTCTTGCTGCCAATCAGCGGCCCCGCCGCGCCGGAGGGTGACACCCCCAAGGACGACGCCCCGCTCAAGGCGGACCCCGCCAATGACCTCTTCGAACTCGCCCAGTTGACTTATCACGAAGCTCTCGAAACGAAGAAACCGAAACAGCGCGAGGAAACCCTCCGGACCGCCATCCGCCAATTCGACCGCTTCCGGCAAGCCTTCCCCGGCCACCCCCGCGCCATCAAGTCCTGGTACTATTCAGCCGTCTGCTACCGCAAACTCGGCGAAACCTCCAAGTTCCGCTCGTGCCTCGCGGCCATCGTGCAGGGATGGAAAACGGGCCCGCTCGTCGGCGCCGCGGCCTACCAGCTCGCCCTCGAACACTACAAGGCCGAGCAATACGACAAGGCCGCCCCGCTTTTCCGGCGCGCCGCCGCCGAAATCGACGACGAATCCTCCCGCCACCGCGCCCTCTACAGCCTCGCCCTCTGTCACGAGAAACTCGACCGGCGGCCCGAAACCATCGCCGCCCTGAAAAAGGTCCTCTCCGACGAGGGATCCCCCTTTCGCGAAAAGGCCGAGACCGTCCTCGCCCATTACTACAAGGAGGACCACCGAAAAGAAGAGGCCCTCGCCCACTTCATCCACCTCGCGAAATCAGACAACCGCGAAACCCGCGCCGACGCCATCCTCCAGTGCGCCCTCCTCGCCCGCGACCTCGGCAAAAAGGAATTCGCACGCCGATACTTCGAATCCATCCTCACCACCCCCGGCCTCGAAAAATGGCGCGGCGAAGCCCAGCTCGCCCTCATGAGCGAGGCTTCTCTCGACGGCAATCACGAACGCGTCCTCGAATTCTTCAAAAAAGGACGCTTCCCCCTCGACAAGGACCACCAGGCCCGCCGGCTCCAGCTCGCCGCCAAAGCCCTCGAAGCCCTCGACCGACCCGCCGAAGCGGTGCCCCTCTACCGCGAACTCGAAAAGCTCTCCCCCGAATCCGCGACGGGATTCGAGGCCGCCTACGCCGTCCTGACACGCGCCCACAAGGACGAACAAGGCGACCTCGCCCGCCACGCCGAGCAGTTCCTCCAGCGTTACCAGAAGGACCACCCGGACGACCTCCGCATCCACAACGCCCGCCTCATGCTCGCCGAAGCCCGCTTCAAAGAGGGCCAATTCAAAGCCGCCGCCGGGCAATACGCCCGCATCGACCCGCGTCACATCGCTCCCGAAAACCACGCCGGACTGCGATACCGGCTCGCTTCCGCCCTCCTCGAAGCCGGACGCCACGAGGAGGCCCTCAAGGCCTTCGAAACGTTCCTCGACCAGCACCCCGGCGACTCCCGCGCCCCGCGCGCCATCATCAAGCGAGCCGTCATCTTCCTCGCCATCGACCGCGCCGCCGACGCCCAGAACGAATACCAGCGCCTCATCGAAACCACCGGCGACCCCAAGCTCCTCGAATACGCCTGGGCCCGAAAGGCCCACCTGCACAAGAAGGCGGACCAACTCGAACTGTTCGAGCTTTGCCACCAGCATCTCGCAGAGGATTTCCCCGGCCGGGACCCGGCGAAAATCGCAGCCTCGCGGTTCTGGATCGGGTGGGCCCGCTTCCGCCGCGACCTCCTGCAGGAGTCCATACCCTTCTTCCGCCAGGCCCGCGAGGGCGACCCCGAGGCTCTCGGCCGCGAGGCCACCCTCCACCTCGCGCTCGCCCATTACGGCCTCGAAGAACGGGATCCCCTCCGGCAGGAACTCGACCGCCTCCTGAGCGACTACCCCAAAACCAAGGTCCCCCGCCCTGTCTTCGCATGGCTCGGCGCCCAATTCGCCCGCAAGGAACGCTACGCCGATGCATGGAAATACCTCCAGCATGCCATCACCCCCGAGCACCCCGCGCAAACCAAAGTCGCAGTCTGGCGCGCCGCCGGCCGCAGCGCCCTCGAAGCAGGCGATTTCCAGGCCGCCCTCCGTCCCTTCGGAATCCTCGTCAAAATCGAGGACAACCCCTTCCGCAAGGCCGAGCTGCACTTCCTGACGGCCCGCGCCCACGCCGGCCTCAAGGAATTCGACAAGGCCCGCGCCGCCGCCCAACGCTGCCTCGAATTGAAACCTCAAGGCGACCTCAACGCCCATGCCCGCCTCCTCCTCGGCGATGTCGACATGGCCACCGGCGACCCCGCCGCCGCCTCCCGACACTACGTCGTGGTCGTCGAGTTCTACTCTTCCAACCCCGCCATCCGCAACAAGGCCCTCGGAAAAGCCGCCAACGCCCTCGAACTGACGGGCGACAAGAAGTCCCTCCGCACCGCCCGCCAATACCGCCGAATGCTCAGCCCGCCCGAGAGCGCCAACCGCGGCAAACCGTGATCAATCCCGCCCCGAGTTCCCCGCCGTGCCCGACCGCTCCTCCGCCCTCTCCCAAGCCTGCCGCCCGCCGGCATGGCGCGCCCTCCTCGCGGGCTTGGCGGTCCTCTCATCCACCCTCCAGCCCCTCGGCGCCCAGAGCCTCCCCCCGCCCGGCGTCATCCGGCCCTACAGCCACGCGGATGAACTCCTCCACCGCGCCGAACGGCTCTACGATTACGGCCGCAACATCCGCGACCCCTTCGAAAGCCGCCGCGCCCTCCGCACCGCCATCCCGCTCTACCGCGAGTACCTCCGCTCCCGCCCCGGCGGAGAAACCGCCCTCCGGGCCTCCTATCAGCTCGCCATGTCCCTCCTCCTCGCCGGCGACCTCGAAGCCGCCGAGCAGACCTTCCGCCGCGTCATCCGCACCCACAGGCACGGCAACTGGGTCGCATGGTGCGCTTACCGGCTCGCCGCCCAGCTCTACAACCGCAAGGAGTACGAGCAGGCCGCCTCCTTCTTCGGGGTCGCCGTCCGCGAGGCCGCCGAAGTCTCCCTCAAGAACAAATCCCTCTACTACGAAGCACGTAGCTTCATGCTCGCCGGAAAAGGGGAGGCCGCCGTGGCCCGCCTCGAAGGCATCCTCAACGACCCCGGAAATCCCTTCCAGAGCTTCGCCCGCCTCGCCATCGGCCAGCTCCTCGCCTCCAACAACCGCCACCAAGAGGCCCTCGGACACTTCGAACAACTCCTCACGCCCGCCACCCCGCCCGCCGAACGCGGACAGGCCCTCCTCGCCGCCGGCATCTCGGCCTCCAGTCTCAAACGCAGGAAACCCGCCGAAGATTACCTCCGGCGCGCCCTCGACACCCCGGCCCTCGACGACAAGTTCAAGGCCCGCGCCCAGCTCGCCCTCATGGAAATGTTCATCGAGGACGAAAACCCCAAGGAAACCATCAAGGTCTTCTACCGCGCCGATTGCCACGGAGAAGACCCCATCCAGGCCCAAATCCACATGATCGCCGGCCGCGCCCTCGCCGCCCTCGGCCGCCACAACGAGGCCATCCGCCAGTTCTTCAACACCGAGCGCCTCGCCCCGCTCACCGAACTCGGCTTCGAGGCCAGCTACCGCCGCCTCAGCAGCTTCTACCAGATCAACGGCCCCAATATCCCCGAGCAGGTCGACGCCTTCCTCGAAATCTATGCCGAGCGCAGACCGGCCAGCCCCCGCCTCCACAAGGCCCGCCTCATGAAGGCCGAAATCCTCTTCCATCAGGGTTCTCTCGGACGCGCCGCCGCCGCCTACAATGACATCACGGCCTCCCTCCTGCCCGACAACCTGCGCGCCCAACTCTACTTCAAACGCGGCTGGTGCCTCGCCGAGGCGGGAGACTTCACCCGGGCCGGCCAGAACCTCTCCCAGTTCATCTCCGATTTCCCCGCCCACCCCGACCATTTCAAGGCCCTCGCCAAGCGGGGCGACTCCTACCTGCAGCTCGGCGACCGCGGCTCCGCCCTCAATGACTTCCAGCGCATCCTCGCCTCCGGCGTGGATCCCTCCCTCGCCGCCTACGCCCTCCAGCATTGCGGCCGGATCCACCGCGAAGAACGCAACCTCCCCAAAATGATCGAGTGCTACGACCGCCTCCTCGATGAGCATCCCTCCCTCCCAACCATCACCCGCGCCAACGCCAACTACTGGATCGGCTGGGGGTGGTTCCGCCTGAAAGCATGGGACAAGGCCATCGCTCCCCTCGAACGCGCCCGCCGCCTCAAGCCGTCCTGCTACCGCGAACCCGCCGGAACATACCTCGTCCTCGCCGCCTATTCGCTCAAGGACTCCGCCAAACTCAAGGAATGCCTCCAGCGCCTCCACAAGGACTTCCCCGAAAAACCGCTCCCCACCCGCATGCTCACATGGCTCGGCCTCGAACGCTTCCGCCTCGGCGACTACCCCGGCGCCGACAAGTTCCTCACCCTCGCCGCCAACCACGAACAGCCCGGCCAGACCGGCGTCATCGTCTGGCGCCACCTCGCCAAGGCCCGCGTCGAACAGCGCCACTTCGATTCCGCCCTCGACGTCCTCGAAACACTCCTCGACCTCGAACAAGAGGACTTCTGGCGCGCCGATGCATGGCTCGACCGCGCCCACGCCCTGATCGGCCTCCAGAAATGGGAGGACGCCCGCGAAGCCGCCCACCAAGGCCTCCAGCTCGACCCCGAAGGCGCCGTCCGCGCCGGCCTCTACATGACCCTCGGCGACATCTCCATGTTCCACAAGGACTTCGCCAGCGCCGCCGCCAGCTACCTCCGAACCTCCGAAATGTTCGTCGACGACCGCGAAATCAAACCCCTCGCCCTCCACCGCGCCGCCCTCGCCTTCGAAAAAAACAGCCAGCCCGCCGAAGCCGAACGCCTCCGCAACCAGCTCGCCGGCGAGTTCCCCGAATGGACTCCCGAGCCCTAGCCGCTCCAACGCACCCCTGCGGGCCATCTGGCGCCCTGGTTGATCCAGCGTTCAAGGACCTCGATTTCCTCGGGCGGCGGGGCGACGCCCACCGCCGGCATCGTGAGACTGTGGTTGCCGGTCGTCAGGAAGATGATGGCGAGGCTTTCATCGGCGTTGCCGGGCACGATGCGGCTGTCCATGGTGGCCTCGAAGCGGCTCTCGAAGCTGAACCCGCCGCTGCGCTCTTCATCGTTGTGGCAAGACAGGCAGCGGGCCTCGATAATCGGCTTCACATGCCGCTCGAAATCGACCGTCCCCCGGGCCTCCTGAAGCTGTGTCCCGCTGAGGACCGGCTTCCCCGCCATTCGCGTCTCCGATTCGTGTCCCGTCGTCGGGGCACAGCCCATCACCCCTCCGATGACCGGCAACACCACCGCCCCTGCTTTCATCAGCCTCGCCCTGAACTCTGCCTTCACGATTCCTGTTTCCCGTCCCGGCCGGCGGCGATTTCCGTGCCGCCCGCATGAGGCGTCATCTGACCACGACCCGCGACTGACTTCAAGCTCGCGGTTGCCAGTGCGGCAGGCCTCGGCTAAGTCGGAGTGGTGACGCTTGGAAGGTCTCTTCTCCTCGCCGGACTTGCCGTCCGTGCGGCGGCCGCCTCCCCGCAAGCGCCGCTGCCCGACGCCATCGACGACCGTATCGCGCTCCTGCTGGCCGAAATGACGCTCGAAGAAAAGGCGGGGCAGATGACGCAGGTCACGCTCGGCGCGCTCGTCCCGGACCACGCCCTCGCCCCCGGGCGCCTCCGGAATGCCATCGTCGACCGCGGCGTCGGTTCGGTCTCCGTCCGCGGCGGCCCCGCCCTTCCGGCGGCCCGCTGGAGGGATCTGGCCGCCAGCATCCATGACCTTGCGGCCGGGGAAAGCCGGCATGGCATCCCGGTCTTGTTCTCGCTGCCTGCCACCAGCGGCGCCGGATTCGTCAGCGATGCCACCTTTTTCCCTCAGCCTCCCGGGCTTGCCGCCACTCGTCACCCCCGCCTCGTCGAGCAGTGCCATGCCGTGATGGGCCGGGAAGCCCGGAGCGCCGGAGTCCCGTGGGTCCGGGGGCCGTCTCTCGACGTGGCCCGTCAACCGCGCTGGCCGGGGTTCGCGGAGTCCTTCGGGGAAGATGTCCACCTTGCCGGCGTTCTCGGGGCGGCCGCCGTGCGCGGGCTTCAAGGCGGCAACCCGGACGCGCCGTTCCCGGTCGCGGCAGCCGCGAGACACTTCCTTGGCGCCGGGCTCCCATCGAGTGGCCGCAATCACAGCCAGGTCCTGCTGCCGGAGCGCTACCTGCGGGAATACGGCCTGCCCCCGTTCCAGCGCGCCATCGCCGAGGCCGGCCTCCGATCCCTCATCGTGAACCCCGGCGAGATCAACGGCATCCCCGTCCCCGCAAATCACAACATTCTCACAAGGCTCCTGCGCGGCCAGATGAAATTCGAAGGAATCGTGGCGGCCGACTGGCAGGACATCGAGCGCCTCCACACCACCCACCGCGTGGCGCCATCCTTCAAGGAGGCCGTGCGCCTCGCGATCGAGGCCGGCGTCGATCTCTGCTCGTGCCGGCCCGATTTCCAGTTCACCGGCCACCTCGTCGCACTCGTCAACGAAGGCGCCCTTCCGGAGCAGTTGCTCGACGCCTCCTGCCGCCGCATCCTCCGCCTGAAGTTCGACCTCGGCCTCTTCGAGGAGCCCTCCCCCGGCTCCCGGAAACTCAGCGGCCCCGGTCCGGCGGATGGGCGGCAACTCTCGCTGCAAGCCGCCCGGGAGTCGCTGGTGCTCCTGAAGAACGAGGACGTCCTCCCCCTCCCTCCGGAGGCGCGAATCCTCCTCACCGGGCCCGGCGCGGATTCCGCCGCCTCGCTCGTCGGGCCGGGGACGTTCCCGTTCCGCGACCGGACCGCAACCGCGAACTCTGCCCCCCCCGCCACGGTCCGGCAGGCAATGGAAGCCGTCCACCGCAACGGCCTCACCAGCTTCGTTCCCGTCATCGACCCGGACGGACGGTTCGATCCGGAGCACGCCGTCCAAGCCGCCCAAGCCGCCGACGTGATCGTCTGTGTCCTTGCAGAGCCTCCCGCCGCGGAACCCGCGTCTCCCATCGCTCCCCTTGCCCTTCCGGACGAGCAGCGCGCCCTGGTCCGGTCCCTGTCGTTCGGAAAGCCGCTCGTGGTGGTGCTCCTCCAGAGCCGCCCGCACCTCCTCACGGAGATCGACGCGCTGGCCGACGCGGTTCTCCACGCCGGACGCCCGGGTCCCTTCGGCGCCCGCGCCATCTCCGATGTCCTGACGGGCGCCGTCAATCCCTCCGGCAAACTCCCCTTCACATATCCACGAAAAGCGCATCCCCTCCTCCCATACGACCACAAGCTCAGCGACACCATCACCGAACACGACGGCAAGGACGGGTTCGACCCCCTCTACGAGTTCGGACACGGCCTCGGCTATACCTCCTTCGCCCTCGGCCCCCTCGAACTCGCCGCCACCGACTTGACCCTCGCCGACCAGATCGAGGTCTCGATCGGCCTCACCAATACCGGCTCTCGCCGGGGCGCCCATGTCATCCACGTCTATATCCGCGACCTCTATGCATCGGTGGCCCCGCCCGTAAGGCGCCTGCGCGCGTTCCGAAAAGTCTGGCTCGACCCCGGAACCACCGAACCCCTCGCCTTCCGAATCCCCGTCCGCAACCTCGCCTTCGTCAACGCCCGCAATACCCCCGAGGTCGAACCCGGCCGGTTCGAAGTCCAGATCGGAAAACAATCCGCCGCCTTCACCGTGCGATAGCGGCGGGTCGAATCGGCTTCACACCAGCCGGGAAATGCGTATGCTCCCTGGCCCCGTGGTCCGAGGTCTACCTGCGATCCTGCCGATTCTGACCACCTTGGCGGAGCTTTGCGCCCAGGAGGGTCCCCGCGTCACCGTCCCGGCGGGAGCGCCCGTCAACCCATACAAGGCGCGGCGCATCGCGTATCCGTGGCACAAGAACATCGCCACAACCGTTTTCTGGATCGGGGAGAAACCCAACGGCCGCAACAAGACCTCGAACCACCACTCCTCGTGGGACCGCGAGTGGCAGAAGAACTACGGCGGCTACGACGATCCCGACCCGGCGGCGCGTTTCAACTACCGGCCGCGCGCCTTCAAGCCGGGACTCAATCCGTTTTACGTGGCCCTCCCGTACAACGACTGTGTCGATCACCGCCGCCATCGTCCCGAAGCCTCGATCGTCATCCCGTGGTTCAGGCGCTACAGCCCGGAGCCCGGGACCTCCGTCTGCCGCGGACGGTGGCTCCAGATCGTCTTCGGCCGCAAGGTGTGCTACGCCCAATGGGAGGACTGCGGCCCCTTCCTCACCGACGACTGGCAATACGTCTTCCGCAACGCCCGCCCGAAAAACCCCCACAACGGACGGGCCGGCATCGATGTCTCGCCGGCCGTGAGGGACTACCTCGGACTCAAGTCCGGGGACCGCCTCCATTGGCGATTCGTCGAGTTCCGGGACGTCCCGAAGGGGCCGTGGGCGCTCTACGGCGCGAACAACCCGTTCGTCTCGGAGGACGCCGACCGCGACCTCAAGGCCGCCCGCCGCTACTATGAATACCTTAAGACGCTCCGCGACGCCTCTTATCAGTCGAAGTGGCGGGGCCGTCGAGGGCCATGATCCGCTCCACGCAGCGCGTGGTTGCGCCGCGATGCCCGTCGAGAATGCGGCGCGCCGCGCCCGCCATGTCTTCCCGCGTCCCGGCGGATTTCAGGAGGTCCGCGATCGCCCCGGTCAGCTCCTCGCCTCGCGCCGCCGTCCGCACCGCCCCGGCGCTTCGGAGCTGCCCGATGAGCGGTTCGAAGTTCTCCATGTGCGGCCCGGTGACGACCGGCGCCCCGGCCATGATGGCCTCGCTGGGGTTCTGTCCGCCGCGCCCTTCGAAGCTCTTGCCGATCACCACCAGCGCGGCGTGTGCCGTCCAGTCCCGCAGTTCCCCGGTGGAATCCACCACCAAGACGGCCCGGTCCGCATCGCGCGGGGCGTTGAAGGCGCTCCGCAGGACGACCTCGAAACCGCCGCGCCGGAGGGACTCCGCCACCTCGTGGCGACGCTCGGCATGGCGGGGAACCAGCACCGGCAGGACTCCCGGCACCGATGCCGCCGCCCGCGCAACCAGCACTTCCTCGCCGGGGTGCGTGCTGGCCCCGAGCACCACCGCCCGCCCCTCGCCGAAGGCCTCGAGCATGGCGCGGATGTCATCCCGCCGGACCGGCGCCGCCGTTCCCTCCGGGTCAAACTTCACGCTCCCGGTGACCGCGAGACGTTCGCTCCTCACCCCCAGCCGCCGCCAGAGCGCCACATGCTCCCGCGCCTGGACGCATACCAGCCGAAGGGAGGCCAACATCGGACGCACAAGGGGCGCCAGCCGCTCGTAACGGCGCGCCGAACGCTCCGAGACCCGCGCATTCACCAACACCACCGGAACGCCGCGCTTCCCGGCCCCGCGCAGGAGGTTCGGCCATAGCTCGGAGTCGATCAGCACCAACACCCGCGGGGCAAATCGCCGATAAAGGCCCGCCACAAGAAACGGCAGGTCGACCGGGCTGTAAATCACCCGGACTCCCGCAAGGGCCCGCTCCCGCGCCAAGTCAAACCCCGTGGAAGTCGTGGCCGCCAAGGTGAACCGCTCGCCCGCGGCGAGTTCCTTCCACCGTGCGATGAGCTTCAACGCCATCAAAACCTCTCCCACGCTGACGGCATGGACGTACACCGACCCCCGGGCTTCCGCCGCAGACGCCCGGTCGTAGATTCCCAGTCGTTCCCACAAACGGCCGCTCAACCCGCCGCGCCGCGCCATCCGCATCAGCCAGGCGGGGGCGGCCAGCAGGCAGAAAACCGGCAACAAGAGGTTGTAAACGGCTTGCGCCAGCCCCCTCATCGTCCGCGACACGCTACGCCCCCCTTCGAAGCGCGTAAATCAGAATCGCGCTGCCTCCATACTCCCGGCGGCCGGCGAGGTCCCACGCCTCCCCGGCCGGCGGCGCCCTGACGGATTCGGTCTCCAGCACAAGCTTCCCTTCCGCTTTGACGAGCGCCGGGAGCCTTCCGTCGGACAGCAACCCGGCCGCCAGATCCTTCCCCGCCGTCACGGCATAGGGAGGATCCGCAAGGACAAGGTCGAACGCGGAGCCCAGCTTGCCGAGCGCCGTGAAGACATCCATGGCCAGAATCTTCGCGTTCCGCAGTCCCGTCTTTTCGAGATTCGCCGCAATCGTCCCGCACGCCGCCCGATGTTTCTCGACGAACGTGCAATGCCGGGCCCCGCGGCTTAACGCCTCGATGCCCAGCGCCCCCGATCCGGCAAACAGATCGAGCACCGTCGCCCCGGGCACCACCGGCGCCATGATCGAGAACAACGCCTCCCGCAGGCGATCCGTGCTCGGCCGCGTCACACCTTTCGGAACCCGCAACGGCGTTCCCTTCGCTGTTCCCGCAATCACTCTCACGGCTCAGCCGGGAAGCCCGCCTCGTCCGGATGACAGCCGGCCGCGCCCGGCGGGCGCTCTGCCGCCTTGCCCACCACCTGCGATCGCATTCGGTCCCATGCCAGATCGACCGGTATCCAGTCTTCCTCCGCCCCGAGTTCAAGCTTCGCATCCTCGATGGTCCCCCCGACATGAAAATCACGATACCGCCGATCGGGTGTTCCAAGGGGCGCCAGCCACGGCCGCTCCGACCTCCGGATCGTCCAGAGCCTCGACGCCGCCCTCGTCAGGGCCTCCGCCACGTCCGGCGCCGCCACCACCCGCGCCACCCCCATGGCCCGATGATCAGCAAAAACATACCCGTTGCCCAGCACCGAAAGCGACTCGCCAAGCAATCGTGCGTCTGCAATCCGCACGTTCCCACCCACCATCCCGGCCGCGATCCACCCCCGCTCGAATCGCAGCGGGCGCCCCTCACCCCGCCACCCGACGTTCACCCCGCCCCCCTGAACCATCAGCTCCCCCTGCCATGCCGGCGGGTGCATCAGACGGCCTCCCAGCCTCGCGCGGCCTTCCAGCCGCTCCACCCCGACCTCCACCCCCCCCACCGCCTCCGCCTTCAACGGCGCCGGCCGGCCCGGAGGAACAACGACGTCCAACACGAAGAGCGGCGCCCCCGCAAGATTCAGTGAACCCCGCGCCCGCGCCTCGATCCCCCCCCACTCGATCGAACAGGCCTCCAACCACAAGAACGGCGCCTTCCATCTGAAGGTGGCGTCCCATCCGCCCGCCACCCGCGCTCTTCCCCACCGCACCGCCGACGACGACACCCATCCCCACGCCTCCTCGCCCGCCACCGGCAAATCACCCGAGATTCCCACCACTCTCAAAAGCTTCTCGGGACACGACACCGAATAGACCGCCACTTCCGCCTCCCCGAGGCGCACTCGGAGCGGGCGCCTCAACCTCTTCTCCGCCGGAGCCGGCTTCTCGCGCCGATCCCCCTCCCCCGCAGCGGCCGCCTGTCCCGGCGATTCCGCGTCGCTCCGCCCGTCCGCCATCCCCGGCGGACCTCCGGTCTCGCTCCGCTGGTCGCCGCTCCCGGGCCGCCCGTCATGGTCCTCCCCCGCAAGACCTCCGCGTGAATCTCCGGGTCGCCCTCCGCCGAAAAGCTCCACCGGCACCGCCACCCGCAACCCGTCAAGGCGAATTTCCCTCGCTTCAAGTCTCCCGGCCAGCATCAACCGCCAGTAAGGAACAACCCGCATCCGCGAGACTTCACAAAGCGGCCGGATTCCCTCCCCCCCAACCCCTCGAAGATTCGACCGCATTCCCTCGAGGTGCGCCCCCGACCATGGCGTCCAGAACGCCCGCCGAACGCTCCAGACCAACCCCGATCGACGCCCGAGAGCCCCCTCCACCCACCCGCGCCCCGGCCGCGTCTGCAAAATCATGTTCGACCCCAACCAGCCAAGCAACAACACCCCCCCCGCCGCCACCGCCATCCAACGGAAAACC
>Ga0180432_10003357_pt1 | contig 22919 bp, 22 predicted proteins | sample SS_ome_10_FD_132414 | JGI IMG/M metagenome (GOLD analysis project Ga0180432, IMG submission 132414) | Hypersaline lake sediment archaeal communities from the Salton Sea, California, USA - SS_1_MS_2 metaG | ecosystem: Environmental > Aquatic > Non-marine Saline and Alkaline > Hypersaline >...
GAGAACTTCCGCCGCACCGCCGACTGGGAGAGCCGCCGCGATGCCCTGGTGCGCGCCCTCCAGGAGAGTGTGGAGTCGTAGATGTCAGGCTCCCGCCGTCACCCAGTTCGCTCTGGGCTAGGCGCTTCCGCCCAGGAGCCGGATTTCTCGGCTGCGCCTTCCCATCATCCTGCCTATCTGGCCCTCGGGCTGGGATTGCTCTGCCTGTTAGGGGTCGCGGCTGCGGCACGCGCCCAGGCCCCGCCGACGGTGCCGAAGTTGCCTGCCGAGATGCTAGGGGAGGCCCAGCCCCAGGAGCTGGTGCTGGCCCTGCGCATCGTCATCGGCCTGGCGGTGCTCTCGCTGGCTCCGGCCCTGCTGATGATGTTCACCGCCTTTACCCGCATCGTCATCGTGCTGGGCTTTTTGCGCCAGGCCCTCGGCGTCCAGCAAACGCCCCCCAACGCGGTGCTCATCGGCCTGGCCCTATTCCTGACCTTCTTCGTCATGCAGCCGGTCTGGCAAACGGTCAACCAGCAGGCTGTCAGCCCCTACCTGGCCGGCAAAATCAAGTATCAGCAGGCCATCGAGCTCGGCGCGGCGCCGCTGTGCGATTTCATGCTCCGTCAGACCCGCGAGAAGGACCTGGCGCTGTTCGTCAAGATGGCTCGCATCGCCAGGCCGCAGAACGCCGCCGACCTGCCCTTCTACGTGATCATGCCCGCCTTCGTCATTAGCGAGCTCAAGTCGGCTTTTCAGCTCGCTTTTGTCATTTACATTCCGTTCTTGGTGATAGACCTGGTGGTAGCCAGTTCGCTGATGAGCATGGGCATGTTCATGTTGCCGCCGGTGATGATTTCGCTGCCTTTCAAGATCCTGCTCTTTGTGATGATAGACGGCTGGTACCTGCTGGTGAAGTCGGTGGTCTTGAGCTTCCACTAGTGCAACGCTGTCGCAAGGGACACCAAGCATGACTGACACGATTGTACTGGAGCTGCTGCGGCAGACCTTCTGGGTCTCGCTGAAGATGGCCGGACCGGTGCTGGGCACGGCCCTGGTCGTCGGTGTCGGCATCGGCATTTTCCAGGCCATCACCCAGATTCAGGAGATGACGCTGACCTTCGTGCCGAAGGCCATTGCCATTGCTGCGGTGGTGCTGTTTTTCGGGTCGTGGATGATGGAAACGATGGTAATCTTCGCCACCAACCTGTTCGAGCGCATGCCGGACCTGGTCAGATAGAACCAGGAGCGGATAGCCCGGCGGAGCTTGCGGCCTTATAGCACACCGCTGTCCTGGACGACAGGCATCCCTGCCTGTCGAGATCCGGACAGCCAAGGATGGCTGTCCTCCAGGTTGTTTGACTGCTCCTGGCCTGCCGACAATTCGCACAGGTGCTCACGACAAGGAAAGGAGACGACGGCGGCTGTTTGACGCGATTGTGGCTTGCATATTCGTCTGGCTGCTGGCGGCGGTGCGGATTGTGGGCATCGTCGCTTTTGCGCCGGCGTTTTCGGCCCGCGCGGTGCCTACGGCGGTGCGTCTGTATCTGGCGCTGGCGTTAGGGGCGGTGCTGGGCGCGCAGGTCTCGGCCGGCCGGGTGCTGCCCTGCCTCAATCTCGGCTCGTATGTGGTAGCCATCTGCGCCGAACTGGCTTTCGGGGCCGTCATCGGTTTCGGCTTGTCTCTGCTTTTCGAGGCGGTACGCTTTGCCGGGGAGGCGCTGGATGTGCAGGTCGGTCTCAGCCAGGCCACCGCCCTCGACCCGGCTACCGAGAATCAGACTGCCATCATCTCCCGGGCCTACTACTTTATGGCCCTGGTGCTGTTTCTGCAGCTTGACGGCCATCACTGGCTGCTGGCCGGTCTCAGCCGCAGCTTCGAGCTGATCCCCATCGGCGCGCCCGCGTATCAAGCCGGCGTTGCCAAGCTGATGATCAGCCTGGTAGGCAGCATCTTCTCAGTGGGCTTGCGCCTGGCCGCGCCGGTGATGGCCGCGGTCTTCCTCACCGATCTGGCTTTCGGCTTCATCGCCCGCGTGGTGCCGCAGATGAACGTCTTTTTGGTGGGGATTCCGGCCAAGCTGTTGGTGGGGCTGGCGGTGTTATCCCTATCGGCCCCGCTGTTGCTTTATACCGCCGCCCAGCTAGTCACCGACCTGCAGGACTATATCGGGGTATTTGTGCGGGTGCTGGCAGGGGCCGGCTAGGCCGGACGATTCACCCAACGCCTGGCTCGGGGCTTGCTGCCGGAAGTTGTTGCCTGGTCATTCTACGCCGTTGGCTGGTCGGACGAACGCGGCTACCATGGCCGAGGAGATCATCAGCATCGCGCCCATGATTACGAAGGGCCAGCGCAGCCCCAGCGCGGCGGTGACGAGGCCACCCACCAGCGGCCCTATCGCCATACCCAGCGAGGAGGCCGACTGGCTGATGCCGTAGGACCGCCCGTACATATCCGAGGATACCGAGGAGCCGATAATCGAGTTGATCGAGGGGCTGGTCCCGCCGGCCGCCAGGCCCAGGCCGATACGCAGCCCGAAGAGCTGGGCCACGCTGTGCACCAGCGCATGTGGGAGGCTCAGCAGGCCGGAGAAGAAGGTAGTAGCGACCAGGGTGCGCTTGTGGCCCAGGCGGTCACTGAGGCGCCCGACTACCACGGTGCTAACTCCGGCGGCCAGGCCGGTGATCCCCATCAGCAGGCCGACGATGCCGGCCACCCTTACATCCGCGGCCAACTTCTCCACGAACAGGGGGAAGATCGGGGCGACGAAGCTGGCCGAGAAGCTGATGAAGAAGAACACACTCAGCAGCGCCAGCAGGCCCTTGCCGCCGAACGCCTGGCGCATCCCGTGATTGCCGTTCTCACAGTACTCAGGTGGTGTGAAGTTCTCCTGCACGAACAAGAGCACTCCGACGCCGGCGGCAATCAGCATCATCCCGGCCGCCAGGAAGGGTATCCGGTAGCCCCATTCGTTGGCCATAAGCCCGCCCAGCCACGGCCCCAGGAAGCTGCCTGAGACCACTGCCATCTGCATCATCCCCAGGCTGTAGCCCAGCCGCTGGCGCGGCGTGATGCTGCAGACCAGGGTAGTCGAGGCGACCACGGTACCGGCCAAACACCCCTGCAACATGCGCAGGGCCAGGAAAGCGTAGAGGCTGTGCACCTGAGCCATTATCAGCATTACCGCGCCCGCACCGAACATGGCCCGCTCCACCATCAGCTTGCGCCCGTGCCTGTCGGCAAGCGAGCCCCAGATCGGGGAGAAGATGCACAACATCAGCGGTGATAGAGCGTAGGTCAAACCCGACCACAGCGGCACCTGCGTTTCGTTGAGGTTGCCCAGCTCGCGGATGAAAAACGGCAGAAACGGCATCACGAAGGAGAACCCGACGATGCTCATAAGCTGGGCGAACCACATCGTATAGAGGGTGCGCTGCCACGGCTCCACGCGCATGTGCATGGAGGCGGCCCTTGCTCTAAGCCTGGCTAGCTGCCGCATATTTAGATTGCGCCTCGGCTCTTGGTGCTACCTAGTCTCTATCCGGGGCCATCCACGCAGGGGTATCACATCTGCAGCACCCGACGCCCGCCATCGCCGACGTCTCATGACGGGGCCATTGCTGCTTTGGGGGCAATCGCGAGCTTTCCCGCAATAGACTGTGCCTGCAAGTGACCAGCGTCGGGTCTGTTCGCGCCCGTAACCGGTCCCTGCCTCCACATTTCCGCACACAATACTACCTTCCGCCGCGAATCGCAAGACCAACACTCGATTCTCGGCGTTTTCAGGCTTCAGACCTCGACGATCTCTCCCGGAGCCAGGGCTTGCCGCCGATGGTGCCGTGCCGCTCTTCGAGCAGTTGCGGGGTGCCCGGCGGCCAGCCGCTGCGGACTATATCTATAATCGCTTCCACGTCCTCTGCGGTGGCGGTCCGGTAGGTGACTTCACTCATGACTAACCCTCCATCTTCTGCCGCGTGGGTCGGGCTCCCCCCCGAGTCCATAACATGGACAGGCGAGACGCCTGTCGAATCACGCCCCTCCGACAGCCTCCCTGCCTGACATATTGCTCTCACCAATAATACGTCCGAAAGTCCTCCATTGCCTCGCACAGCGCCTCCACGTTCTCGGCCGGTGTCGGTGGGTAGATGCCACACAGCAGCTCCAGTCCGCCCGCAGGCGAGCCGAGCTTGCGCACATCCTCCTCGATCAGGTCGTGGATCTCCCGGCCGCTGCCGAAGGGCACGATGCTCTGGCGGTCAATATCCAGGCGGATGCACATGCGGCCCTTGACCTCGGCGGCCAGGGCGTCTATACCGTTGCAGAGGTCCTGCGGGTTGATGACATCAATGCCGCATTTGACGAACTCATCCATCAGCTCCATGATATAGCCGTCGCTGTGCAGGGCGACCAGGGCGCCTTTTTCGCGGCACGGCTTGATTAGCTTGGTGTATGCAGGCGTGATCCATTTGGCGAAATCCCACGGGCTGATCATGGAGGCGGTTTGGGTGCCCAGGTCCTCGCCGAAGTTGATCAGGTCCACATCCATGTCCAGCCACTGGCCCACGATCTTGGCATTGTGCTCCACCAGCATGTCAATGAGGTCTTGCAGGCGTGGGTCCTCGGTGGCAAAGTCGCACATCAGATTCTCGAAGCCGCGCAGGTAGTACATGCGCATGAACAGGTAGCCGTGGGGGACGCCGCCGGCAGTCAACTCACCGCGCTCTTTCCGGGCCGCGATATTTCGGCGGTTCGCTTCCCAGTCAACCGGCCCGCGGTCGGCGGTCACCAGCGGGTCGGGCGGCTCGTACCTCTCCAGGGCGTCCCAGTCAGCCAGCGGCGCATTCGTTACCACGCCCTCGATGCCGTCAATATCGCTGCGCCAGATGCAGCCCCAGGCATCCTCGAAATCCTCGCCGGCGCGATGCCCGGGGCCGAAGTCCCAGTTGTCATAATCGCGCTGCCCCTTTTTGAACTTGGGGAACAGGATCGGGTGCCGGGCCATCACCTCCTCTATATCATCCCGGAGCTGGTTGTAGGAGGCGCCCGAGATCACGATCCGGCACGGAATCCACTCCGGGCCGGTCATTTCCACAGTGCGCAGATAGTTTTCGCGTTCCGCAAGTGGCATGGTTAGCCCTCCGGGAGGTTTAAGCAATCACAGAAAAAAGCCCAGAAAGAAGCCACTGCCTCCTGGGCCTGTTACGCTAAGTTAGCGTTGCGTCGTCGTTTGCCGCCTTTGCCAGTCAATCAGTCTTGTCCGCCCGGAAGTTCTCCGTATTCGTCACATACGCCGTCCCCTCGGCCTTGGCGTGACCGTCAACAAACCCCACATTAGCCATGCCATTATGCCGCGTATAGACCGGATACCAGCAGCTATGGTCGGCAAGCAGATTCGCCAAGGGGCACGGGGTTATGACATAGGACATGCCCAGACCCCAGGTGTCGCTCGACTGCCAGGCCGGGCCACTGTCGGCAATCATGATGGTATCAGCCGGCTTTTCCACATCGGCCAGTGCCAGACCGCCCAGCGAGTAGCTGATATTGAGATAGGTATAGTTGTAGCCATAGCTGAGGTAGGCCGGGCCGACGTTGAGCGGCGGGTTGAAGATGAAAGGCCCGGGATAGCTGGGACAAGTGAAAATCCCCCCATGGCCCCCTGCTCCTGACCTCACGTATGGCCAGATGCGAATCTCCCAGGAACCGCAGTCGTAGATATATGACCCGGGCAGCCGCTCGTCGTAGTCCTGGGCGTACATCACTATGGCCAGGGTCAGTTCTTTGACGTTCGACAGACACGCGGCCTGCCGCGCCTTCTCTCTGGCCCGGGCGAATACCGGAAAGAGAATCGCCGCCAGGATCGCGATGATCGCGATCACCACCAGCAGTTCGATAAGGGTAAATCCTGATCTGCGCCGCATCACATTCCTCACCCCTTCAGACCCGATTTGCCTAACCCTAGTATGCGTCACGGCCGGCCCTTTGCCTAGCCGCTGTAGCCGTCTAATCACTACCTTCGACAGGCTGGAGCTTGTGCTCTCAAGGTGCGCCCCTGATTCTCGCTGTTTGTACCTCTTTTGTATCATTCTTCATGCCCGCAGTCAACTCCTGCTGACGACTGCGGTCCTTCACCTGTTTTGTGGGACCTCCCTTGTCCGTTAGGATAGTCCTCCCGCCTGTCGCACCTATTCCTAAACCCCTGGCCCCCTTCCCTGGTAGGGAAGGGGGAATCAAAGGGGGATAGGTAAAGCCGGCCCCTGTCGCCTGTCCGCGGTGCCATTGTCGGGGGCACATGGCATGTGCCCGGGGCCTTGGTTGTTGCCGTAGTTCCCTCTCCCTGCGGGAGAGGGCTAGGGTGAGGGCTGCCGTTGCCGTTTTCCTCTCCCCCCGCGGGAACGGTTATTGCTCATTCATCCCTGATGGCAACCGAGGAAAAGACGGAGCAAGCTACCCCCCGGCGCCGCCAGCGGGCCCGCGAAGAGGGCCAGGTCGCCCAGAGCAAGGACCTCACCGGCGCCGTCAGCCTGGCCGCCGCCGTCCTCGTCTATAAGCTAGCCGGTTGCGGCATCGCTCAAAACCTCAGCCGGGCCGTGGAGGGGCAGCTCATCGGTATGGCCGCATTCGCCTTCACTCCACCGGCGCTCTCGGCCCAGGCCTGCCACTGGCTTAGCCTGGTCGCCGGAGCGGTGTTGCCGCTAGCTCTGGCGGCTCTGGCGGCCGGCCTTACGGCCAATCTTATCCAGACCGGCTTCCTCTTTTCTACCAAGAAGCTCAGCCCCAGCGCCGACAAGCTCAACCCTATCGAGGGCCTCAAGCGCATATTCTCGCTCAACGGCCTGGTCGAGGCGCTGAAGGGTAGCCTCAAGATCGCCATCGTGGCCGCCATCGCTTATCAGGTCTTCAACAGCCATAAGACCGAAGTGCTGGCCTTCCAGCAGATGGAGATTAGTTACGCCCTGGGCCGCATCTCCGACATCATCTTCGCCTTTGCCATCAAGTATTGCCTGGCGCTGTTGGTCATCGGCGGGGCTGATTACGGCTACCAACGCTGGCAGTACGAAAAGCAGTTGCGCATGAGTCGTTACGAGCTCAAGCAGGAGTTGCGGGAACGCGAGGGCGACCCGCTGATACGTGCTCAACAGCGCCGGCGGCGTCGGGCGTTGTTGCAGCAGGGTATATCGGCCCAGATGCCCCAGGCGGATGTAGTGGTTACCAACCCCACGCACGTGGCCGTTGCCCTGATGTACCGGGGCGATCAGATGCCCGCTCCGCAAGTAGTTGCGAAGGGCCGGGGCGCGGTGGCAGAGCGGATCAAGAAGCTAGCTCGCACCTATGGGATTGCGGTAGTGGAGGAGCCGGCGACGGCCAGGGCGTTATATGAGGCCACGCGGCTGGGGGAATACGTGCCACCGGTGCTATATCAGGCGGTGGCGGAGGTGTTAGCGGCTGTCTATCGCGCCGCCGCCGAGCGCCGGCTCCGCCGCCTGGCGCGCATCCAGCAGCAGCGACAACGACAAGATTAACACGGCCCCCCCCGGGCCACACTCATCTCACAATAAAGTGTCCGCCGCCGTTGTGCCGATCGCCCCATACCCACAAGGCACAGTTGTTGCAGGTAAAGGGGGGCGCTTCATCTCAATCCGCAGTGACAGCTATTATCTGCTATGGAACTATTGCGCAAGACTCTCGACCAAAGTGATCTGATGGTGGCCGCCGGGGTCATCGCCCTCGTCGCGATGATCATCGTGCCTCTGCCACAGGTCGTCCTCGACATGTTCATCACGCTCAATTTCGCCCTCTCTCTGTGCATCCTGCTGGTGGCGATGTATGTCGAGAAGCCCCTGGATTTTTCCATCTTCCCCTCGTTATTGCTGGTTGGCACGCTGTTTCGTCTGGCGCTGAATGTCTCCTCGACGCGTCTGATTCTGCTCTATGCCGAGGCCGGTCAAGTCATCGAGGCCTTCGGCCATTTCGTGGTCGGCAGCGATCTGGTGGTCGGGCTGATTCTGTTCTTGATTCTCATCATCATCCAGTTTGTGGTCATCACCAGCGGTTCGCAGCGGGTGGCGGAGGTGGCTGCCCGCTTTACCCTCGACGAAATGCCTGGCAAACAGATGAGCATTGACGCCGACCTCAATGCCGGCCTCATCAGCGAAGCCGAGGCCCGCGGCCGTCGCCGCCAGATCGAGCGCGAGGCGGATTTCTACGGCGCGATGGACGGTGCCAGTAAGTTCGTGCGCGGCGATGCCATCGCCGCCATCATCATCGTGGTAGTCAATATCCTTGCCGGCCTGATTATCGGCGTGGTCCAGCGCCACATGCCCGTCGGCGAGGCCTTGCAGCGCTATGCCCTGCTCACCGTGGGTGACGGCCTGGTCAGCCAGATTCCCGCCCTGCTCATCTCCACGGCCACCGGTATCGTGGTGACCCGCGCCGCCTCCCAGGACCATCTCGGCAAGGAGGTTATCAGCCAGATTATCGCCCAGCCGCGCGCCCTGATGATCGTGGGAGTGATGCTGTTTGTCTTCGGCCTGGTGCCCGGGCTGCCCAAGTTCAGCTTCCTGATTGCCGCTCTCGCCGTCGGAGTCATTTCCTGGGTCATCTACCAGCGCGGCGAACAACAGCCGGAAGAACCCGATGAGCTCTCCGAGGCTCCCCCGCAGGAAGACTTCGAGCAACTGCTGCACATTGACCGCCTCAGTCTCGATCTCGGCTACAACCTCGTCGGCTTGGTCAGTCCCGTTCCCCCGACCGCAGACCCGGATACCGAGCTGGACGCCCGAGAGCCGGAAAGCGATCTTCTGGCGCGCATCGCCGGCGTCCGCCGCCAGCTAGGCCAGGAGCTCGGCATCCTGATCCCGCCGGTCCGCATCCGCGATGACATGGCCTTGGCTCCCAACCACTATGTCATCAAGCTCAAGGGCGCCGAGGTCGGTAGGGGAGAGGTCTATCCCCGGCTGCTGCTGGCGATGGCTTCCGATCCCACGACCGAGCCGATTGGCGGCCAAGATGCTCGGGAACCCGTCTTCGGCCTCCCCGCCAAGTGGCTAGACCCGCAGAATCGCCCGGTAGCCGAGGCCCGGGGCTACACCGTAGTCGAGCCTAGCACCGTCATCGCCACTCACCTTTCCGAAATCGCCAAATCCAAGGCCGCCGAACTGCTCAATCGCCAGGATGTGCAAGGGCTTATTGACCGTGTCAGAGAGGGCGAGCCGGCGGTGGTCGCCGAGCTTATCCCGGAGATGGCCTCGGTCGGCCAGGTCCAGCACGTCCTCCGCAGCCTGCTTCACGAGCGCGTCCCCATCAGGGATATGCCCACCATCCTCGAGGCCTTGGCCGATGCCCTCCGCGTCACCGAAGACCTCGAAGAGGCCACCGAGATCGTCCGTCTGGCGCTGGCTCGCGTCATCAATGAGCGCTACCGCCAGCAGGACAATCGCGTCTGTGTGATTACGGTTGAGCCTCAGGTCGAGGCCCAGATTGCCGAAAATACTGTTAAGACCCTCCAGGGCTCGGTTTGCGCTCTGGAGCCGGGGCTGCTACAGCAGATTCTGCAGAGCGCCGGTGCCGCCATCGAGCATCTGATTGCTCTCGGCCATGAGCCGGTGGTGCTGGCCTCGCCGGGCGTGCGGCGGCATTTGCGGGCCCTGCTGGGGCGCTATTTCCCGGCGGTGGCGGTGCTGTCTCATGCCGAGATCGTGCCCGAGATGCAGGTCGAGGCTCTGGGAAGCATTACCATGCCGGGCCCGGCTGACGCTGAGGCCTCCCGGGCCGAATCTGCTGCAGGACCGGCAAGTATCGGAGCCGCCGCTTCCGCACCGACCATGCAGGCGGCCTAGCGACGGCCCCTCACCCCCTAACCCCTCTCCCGGTGGGAGAGGGGTGCCCAAAGGGCGGGGTGAGGGCAGAGGTTAGACAACACACTAGTGCGGGCGCTTCCGTCTGAACAGGAAGGGTGAGGCACCCACATGGCACACGAATTCGCGCCGGCCAACCGAGACGACCTCTTCGATGAATCGGCTGCAACTGCGGTGGATCGGCCCGGTCGCGCCCGCTACCAGGACCTGATTGAGCGCCATGCCTACCTGGTCAAGGCCGCAGTCAGTCGCGTGGACCGGTGCTTGCCGCCGGAGGTTGATCGCGGCGTGCTGGTGGGCCACGCGATCATGGCGCTGATTGACACGGCTTACCGCACGCCCCCCGGTGAGCTTTTCGAGCAGCAGGCCAAGAGCAACATCTGGAAGAGCATTGTCAAGTGGCTTGGCGACCAGCCCTGGCTTCGCAAGCGCCTCAAGGAGGCCGCCGACAGGCTCTATGAGGCGTATATCAAGATCAGCCGGCATCTCGATAGCCCGGTCGCCGCCACGCTGTTGGCCCGCGAGTTGCAGGTCACCGAAGCCCAGCTCGAGCAGTGGCTCAACGAGGTCTGCGCCTATTTCACCGCCTGGCCGCGCAGCTTCCTAGGCGTCGAGACTGGCGCTCACGGCTCCCACCAGGTGGCTATGGCTATCGCCAAGCTCCCGCCCAGGGCCCGGCTGGTGGTGACGCTTTCGCATTATGAGGAGCTTAGCCACGACGAAATCGCCCAGATTCTCGATGTCCCGGTCCAGGAGATCAGCCGCACCTATGCCGAGACCGGGCTGCACTTGCGCGCCCTCCTGGCCGACGCCGCCTAAGTTGTAGGGGCGCAATTGGACATCTCTCTACTGAGTAGGAAGGAGGCGCGACCGGCGATGGCCTCCTGTCACGGATTAGCCGGTCTGGATGCAACGGCCGGTGCGGGCCGCGGGCGCTGCCAAAACTTTGCCTCTGCCCGCCGATCCATCAGTCCGCAAAGTGCAGATTCTTTCTAACAACTCAAGCAATGTCTGACTGCGGCCAACATGATGCCCCTACAAACAACACCTTCCTGGACGACAGGCATTGGGGGTGGCTGCAGCAGGCCCCGGGTCGAGCCGATACTCTGCCTGCTTCGGCCGTTGCGTCAGTTCCTAAAGTGCAACTTTTTCCCAATAACCCAAGAAATATCCAATCGTGCTTTCGTGACTTCGCCGTTGGCACGATAGCCGTCTCGCCTGTCCTACTACACCATTCAGGACCGGCCAAACTTTCCCTCAATACTTCTTCGCGAAGCGCCGATATAGATTCAGGACGCCTCCGTCCGCCGGACGCTTGCGTCCAACGGGAGAAGCTTCGAGTTGCCTCCGCCGATTGCCTAGTTGCCACTGCCTTGTATCTCCGGTCCAGCGGCACTAGGGCGGAAAATGACCCCAACAAGGAGCTTCCGCATGGTCAGAGGCCTGTACGCGGCCGCTGCCGGCATCAGCACCCAGATCGCCAAGAACGACATCTATGCCGCCAACCTCGCCAATGTCTCCACCGCCGGTTATCGCCGCAGCCGCATCAGCCAGCAGAGCTTCTCGCCGCTTTTCGCTGCCGAGCAGAGTCCTGACACCTCCCTGCCCGGCGGCCTGGCGGTTTCCTCAGCCGGCCTCGATTTGACGCCCGGTCCCCTCACTCAGACCGCCGGCGACTTCGACCTCGCGATAGTCGGCCGGGGCTTCTTCTGTGTCCGCACTCCGGCCGGCGAGGCCTTCACCCGCAGCGGGCAGTTCCACCTTGATACCGACAGCACCGTGGTCACTCGCGACGGCTATCCGCTGCTGGGCACTAAAGGCCCGATCCGCATCACCTCGGGCAAGATGACCGTAGATGAGCAGGGCCGGGTCTGGGATGGCGACCGCCTGGTGGACAGCCTGCGCCTGGTTGAGTTCCCTGATGGTGCCGGCCTGACCAAGGCGGCGGGTGGGTTGATTCTCGCCACCGGCCGGCGCCCGGCCGGCGACTACAAGATCGTCCAGGGCGCGCTCGAGGGCTCCAACGTGGAGGCCATGTCGGAGCTGCAGAGGATGATGAACGGCCTGCGACTGTATGAGGCCAATGTGCGGGTCCTGCAGGCCCATGATGACAGCATTGCGGTGCTTCTGCAGGAGGCCGCGTAGCCAACGACCGTGCGACGATAAGGAGAAATCTCACCAATGATGCGCGCCTTGTGGTCCGCCGCCAGTGGCATGACGGCCCAGCAGCTCAATGTTGATACTATCGCCAACAACCTGGCTAACGTCAATACCGCCGGCTTCAAACGCCAGCGGGTGGACTTCCAGGACCTGATGTATCAGGCCCTGAAGCTGCCCGGTTCACCGGCGGCCAGTGGTGTCGAGGTGCCCACCGGCATTCAGGTGGGTCTGGGGGTGCGCACCGCCGCCACCACCAAGCTCTTCGCTCAGGGCACCTTCCAGAACACCGGCAACCCGCTCGATCTGTGCATTGAGGGCGACGGCTTTTTCCAGGTGCTCCAGCCCAACGGTGATGTCGGCTATACTCGCGCCGGCACCTTCAAGCTCGACAGCAACGGCAACCTCGTCACCAGTGACGGCTATCCGCTGGAGCCGCCGATTGCCATCCCCACCGATGCCGAGTCCATATCTATCGGCGGTGACGGGACGGTGGCGGTGATTCTGGCCGGCGATGGCACTCCCCAGGAGATCGGCCAGATTACCCTGGCGCGCTTTGCCAATCCCGGCGGCCTGCTCAATATCGGCCATTCGCTGTACGCGGCGACGGCTGCCTCCGGCGCCGCCCAGACCGGCACTCCGGGCACTGGCGGGCTGGGCCAGGTCGCTCAGGGCGTCCTGGAGCTGTCCAATGTCGAGGTGGTCGAAGAGATGGTCAACATGATTACTGCCCAGCGCGCCTATGAGGCCAACAGTCATGCCATCAAGATCGCGGATGAGATGCTGCAGTTGGCCAACAACGTGAGGCGAGGCTAGATGATGTCTTGTGGCAACATCTTCCCCTCACCCCCTACCCCCTCTCCCTCAGGGAGAGGGGTGACCGGAGGTCGGGGTGAGGGCACAGTCGTTCGCATAGTACTTGCATTCGCACTCGTCCTCCTGCCCGCCGCATTGTACGCCGCACCGGCTACGGTATCCCTCCACGAGCAGGTGGTGGTGCCACCGGGCACGCTGACGCTCGGCCAGCTAGCCGAAATCGCCGGCGAGCAGGAGCTGACAGGCCAACTTGTAGCCGTCGAGATCGGCCGCAGCCCGCTTCCCGGCCACCAGCGCACCATCACTGCCGGCTATGTCCGGATGCGCATCGCTCGCGCCGGCTTCGCCGGCAAAGCGGTCGCCCTCACCGGGGCCAGGGCGGTGCTGGTACGCCGCGAGACGCCTGTGGCAGCCACGGGCAGCAGTTCCTCCGGCCTCAGCTCCGAGGCTGTCGCCACGGGCGGGGTGGGGGAGAGCGCCGCAGCCGGCCGCACTGCCGGGCCGGCCCCACCGGTGCTGTTGCGCCGTGGCGAGAGGGTGCAGCTTGTTGTTATCAGCGGCGGCATTGTTATCTCGACTAGCGGTCAGCTTTTGCAGCAGGCCGCGATGGGGGAGAGCGTGATGGTTCGGGTTGCGAACACGGGGCAGAAGGTCTGCGGGGTCCTCACCGGCCCTCGCCGGGTCACAATCGGGCTTTGAGCATGTGCAACTGCGTATTTGGCAATGATCGCGTAGCTCGGGCTTCCAGCCCGAGGCCATTACCAACAACCTAGGGGTATGCCGAATGAAACGCACTCTGTTCGCACCAATCCTCCTCCTGATGTTGGCCGCCGGTCTCCGCGCCGACAGCCTTTACACCGCCGACAGCTTCTTCACTAGTATGTTCAGCGACCGCAAGGCCGCGCGGGTTGGCGATGTGGTGCACATACTGATTACGGAGAGCGCGGCGGCCACTCAGAGCGCCGGTCGCACGCACAACAAGGCGGCCGATGCCTCCGCGGGGCCCGGCACCGGCTGGCTCGATTTCATCAAGCTGGTCGGTTACGACGGCAAGAGCAACTACAGCGCCAGCAACACCGCGGTGCGCAGTGGCACGCTCACCGCGCGGCTGACGGTCACGGTCAAGGAGGTATTGGCGAACGGCAATTTGCTGATTGAGGGCCGCCGCCACGTGAAGGTCAACAAGGACCTGCAAGAGATTGTGTTACGTGGCGAGGTGCGCCCGCGCGACATTGGGCGCGACAACACGGTATTTTCGTATCAGGTTGCCAATGTGGAGATCGAGTACAGCGGATCGGACCCGGGCACGCCGGGCCGCAAGGTCGGTCTCATCCAGCGCCTCATCAATTTCCTGTTCTAGCAGCCGTTCTATATCAGATTTTTAGGAAGGGGGCCTGGGGGAAACCGTTTTTTCAAAAACGGTGTCCCCCAGGGCGTTAGCCTTGAAAAAGCCTTTGATTCCGTTGGTCGTTGCCGTGCTGTTATGTGCAGTGAGCGCCGCCGCCGTCCCGCTGCGGGTGAAGGACCTGGCTGCGATCAGCGATGGCGGGTCGCACAAGCTGATTGGTTACGGGCTGGTGGTGGGCTTACAGGGCACTGGAGACGGCAAGAAGGCCGTGTTTACGCTGCAGGCGCTGGCCAACATGCTGGAGCAGTTCGGTTTGACTTTGGACCCGGGGCAGCTTGAGGTGGACAATGTGGCGGCGGTGATGGTCACGGCCGAGTTGCCGGCTCATGCCTCGGAGGGGGCCAAGCTGGATGTTACGGTCGCTTCGCTGGGCGATGCCAAGAGTCTGCAGGGCGGCATGTTGCTTTTGACGCCGCTGCGGGCGGCTGACGGGCAGGTGTATGCCATTGCCCAGGGCGCGGTATCAATCGGCGGCTACAATGCCGGCGGTGGTGACAGCAAGGTAAGCAAGAATCACAGCGCGGTTGGTCGCGTGCCTAACGGGGCCTCAATTGTGAGGGAGGTTGCCGGTTCAGGGGCGGGACCGGGGTCACGAGGAGTTCTAGGAGGCCGGCAGCTTGCTTTGCGGTTGCATCAGCCGGATTTCACTACTGCCCAACGTTTGGCGGAGGCGCTCAACGCCGGGCTTGGCGTGGTTTGCGCGCGGGCGGTGAGCGCGGCCGGCGTGCAGATGGTGGTACCGGCTGATTGCCCCGATGTCATGGCGCTGATTACGCGGGTGGAGAACTTGCCGGTGGAGCCGGACATGCCGGCCCGGGTGGTCATCAACGAGCGCACCGGCACGGTGGTGATCGGCTCGCAGGTGCGGATTTTGCCGGTGGCGATTGCTCATGGGGCTTTGACGGTCAAGGCCCAGCGCGAGTATCAGGTATCTCAGCCGCCGCCTTTGATCTACGAGGACAATCGCACGATCATTCAGCCCGCGCTTGAGGCGCCGGCAGGCGCGCCTGTTGCCGCACAGGATGGGCAGAGGTCCCCATTGCCGCCTTCAGTTCCTGATGGTTCGGTTCCAGGAGCAGATGAGAGCGGCTCCGGATTAGCACAAGAGGCGGGAACTGTGACAGAGCAGCAACCGAGTGTGGATGAGCCGACGCAGGCACCGCCGGCTGCGACATTGGCTCTGGAGCCGGCTGAGAGGCCGATGGCGGTTCTTGACGGGGCCAATGCTGAGGCTGAACGCCTGGCTATGCCACCGCCGGGGCCTGGTGGCGCGGCTGGTTTGCTTGGCGCAGGCGGAAGGACGGTGGTAGTACCCAAGGACACTATTGAGGTGGCGGAGGAACAGCGCCGGCTGTTGCCGGTTGGCGGCGAAGCGACTCTGAATGATTTGGTGGTGGGTCTGAATGCGTTGGGGGTTAGCCCGCGGGATCTGATTGCCATTATTCAAGCGCTGAAGCAGGCCGGGGCCTTGCAGGCGGAGTTGATAATCCAATAATCAGTGGGACCTGTCTTTCCAGTGGCCATGCCCTTATGAGATATGCGCAGCTCGGGCTGCCAGTCCAAGTCCCTCCCAGGAGCTGACATGAAAATATCTAGCTCACCAACCGACCGCCAGGCCTTTGCCTTGGCGGATTCATCTCGCAGCAATCCGTCGCGGACGCCGCCGTCGGGTGACGACAAACTTCGCGAGGTCTGCGAGCAGTTTGAGGCCTTTTTCACGGCCCAGCTACTCAAGACCATGCGCGAGAGTGGCGAGGTGCAGGGCTTTTTGAAGCAGAGTTCTGCGGAGGCAATTTTTGGTGCACAGCGCGATGCCGAGTTTTGTCGGCAGTTAGCTAGTCGCGGCGCTTTGGGGATTGCCAAGCTGTTGTACAGTGAGCTCCGGCCTCGGCTGGAGGCTGGCGGCGACAGCACCGAGGCCCCGGCGGCATAAGGGCTTTTCCCTGCCAGACCCTTGGCGTGGCTCTGGGATCACAGCAATGACCACGTGGGGCGGGCTTTCCAGCCCGACAGCCGTTGCCGTTCTCCCCTCTCCCGTTTCGCGAGAGGGGCCGGGGGTGAGGCCGCCGTTGTAGGGGCAAATCGGGTACCCGCGCCGTTGCCTTTCTGCTGTTGTCCCCTCTCCCCGTGGGAGAGGGCTAGGGTGAGGGCCGCCGTTGCACCGCCAACCCGACCTCACCTCATTCCCACACCGGGGGCGATCAACATGGCAACCACCGATACAGACCTAGCCGCCGAGATGACCCTCTGGCAGCAGATCGCCGAGCTGCTTCAGCGCCAGCGCGCTTTTCTACTCAGCCGCGATCATACGGCCCTGGCCGATTCCAACCGCCGATTGCGCGAGAGGCTGGCTGCCGCCGCTGCCTGTCGGGCGCGCTTTGCGCTGACACCCGAGCGGTTACGCGGCCAGCCGTTAGCTGCCGAGCTTGAGGCGCTGCAGCGCCGGGTGCGGCTTCAGGCCCGTCTCAACTCCGAGCTGATTGCGGATGCGCTGGCCTATGCTGATTTCTCATTCCAGTTGCTCTATCCGCAGGCTTGCAGTCCGGTTTACGACGAAGCCGGCCGCCTCGAGGGCTCCGGTACGAGTATCGCGGTCAATCGCTCGGCATGAGCAGGTGAGCTGATGTCTTACGGCATAATGAGGCTGGCGGCGAACACGCTGCTGGCACAGCAGACGGCGATGCAGGTCGTCGGCCACAATATTGCCAACGCCGAGACCGATGGCTATGTCCGGCAGGTGGCGGTGATGGAGCCGATTCCGGGCGCGACCCACGGCACCGTCGCCTCGGCAATCGGCCAGGGGGCCAGAATCAGCACCATCAAGCGCCTCCAACATGCCTTCATAGCCATCCAGACCGATCGTCAGGCCGCTTTGCTGGGCCGGGAAGCGGCTACTGAGGACATGCTTTCCCAGGTCGAGGCGGTTTACACCGAGTTCACCGAAACCGGTATTGTGGACAATCTCGGCCTGATGTTCAATGCCTTCGAGGCGATCGGCACCGACCCGACCAGTCTGGCTGCTCGGCAGGAGACGGTGGTGCGGGCCGAGCTGCTGGCTGACATCATCCGCGACCGCCAGCAGAGCCTCTACAGTCTCCGCACCGATGCTGATGAGCGCCTTTCTGACAATGTCGCCGAGGCTAACCGCCTGGCTTACGAGATTGCTGATCTCAACAAGAAGATCGGCGCGGCCGGCAGTGATGCGGTCGTCAACGACCTCAAGGGCCTACGCGAGGCGGCGATGTCGCAGCTAGCCGAGCTGACGGGAGCCTATTGCCTCGAGCAGCCCAATGACCAGGTTGACGTAATGATTGGCGGCCGCCGCATGGTGCAGCTTGCCGAGGTCACCGAGCTGAGTGTGCAACTGGATCCGACCAATCCCGGCATGCACAAGCTCTGTCTGGGCTCGGTTGAGGACCCCGAGGGCCTGGGCGGAACGGTGATGGGCCTGATCGATGCTCGCGACGGCCAGATCATGGATTATCTTGACCGCATGGATACCTTTGCAGCTACCCTGGCCGACGAGATCAACGCCCTGCATACTGCCGGCTTCGATCTCAACGGCACTGCCGGCGTTGATTTTTTCACCTACAATCCCGACAGCCCGGCCTCCACTTTGCAGGTCAATCCGGCGATTGCCGCCGATCCGGAGTTGATTGCCGCCGCCCGGGATGCCAGTGCTGTGGGCGACGGCTCCAACGCCTCTGCGATTGCCCTGTTACGCGACACCAAGATCTTTGCCGGCGGCCTGCTCAACCCGACGGAGTATTATGCCGATCTTATTGCACAGGTGGGCACTGACACCAAAGCGGCTGCCGACATGGTACTGGCTCGCGAGTCGGTGGTGGAGAGCTTGCGGGCCAATTACCAGGCCTTGTCGGGCGTTTCTTTGGACGAGGAGGCGGTGGACCTTCTGCGCTACCAGCAGGTTTACAATGCCGCCGCCCATCTCTTGCAGACCAGCATTGAGCTGATGGACACCCTCTTCGCGATTAGCTAACGCGGCCCAGCCGTGCCGTTGTCGTTGTTCCCTCTCCCCGTGGGAGAGGGTTAGGGTGAGGGCCGCCGTTGTAGGGGCGCATGGCATGCGCCCGCGCTGTTGAGCCGTTGGTGCGCCCGTTGTCTTGGCCGTTGCTGTTCAAGAAAAACTCGACAGACTAGAAAGTTTGCAGCACCGGCACACAAATTGATGCCTTTTGGAGACAACCATGAGAATCGCCAGTGCCAGCTATTTGGACATGTTACAGCAGGGCATTCGCGATGCCGAGGGCAAGCTGGCGGTCCTGACCCAGCAGATCACCAGTGGCAAGCGCCTCAACCGCCCTTCTGACGATCCTGTCGCCGCCGGCCAGGCCTTACGCGCTCATGCCGGTCTCGAGGCGAATCTGAGCCGCCAGAGCGCCTTGCAGCGAGCCATCCAGATCAACGGTGCCCTTGATGACACTTTGGGCGACCTCGCTACACCGCTGCAGACGGCCTACAATGCGGCTTTGAAGGCCACTCAGCCGGGCCTGGGCGAGGCGGGCCGCGCCGCCTGTGCCGAGGAGGTCCGCACCGCCATGGACCGCCTGGTCACCGTCGGCAACACCGAGTTCAACGGCACTTACCTGCTGGCCGGCACTGACAATCGCGAGCCGCCTTTGACCGAGACCGGTGATCCCGACGATGTCGTCCAATACGGCGGTAACGAGCGCCCGATGAGCATTGCTATTGCCCCGGGCCGCACGGCGGAGATTACGGTCACCGCGCAGGAGCTTTTCAACTTCGCGGATGGATCCGGTGCCCGCCCCGTCGCTGAGGTGGATGCCGACATCTTCCAGGTCATGGCCGATCTAGCCCGCGACATCGAGATCGGCTACACTGATGGCATCAACGAGCACATGGGCCAGCTCGCGACCTTGCAGGAGCATGTGCTGATCGAGCGCGGCCAGGTCGGGGCTTACGGTTTGCGTCTGGATCAGAGCCTGACCTTAGCCGAAGACGGCGAGGTGCAGAGCCGCACTATCCTGGCCGAGATTGAGGATGTTGACATGGTCAACGCTCTACTGGAGGTGGAGAAGCAGAAGACCGCCTATCAAGCGGCCTTAACTGCTACGGCCCAGATTGCCCAGATGCCGACCCTATTTGAGTGGCTGTAGGGCTCGCTTTGGCGAGGCTTTCATCCTCGCTTAAGCGCAACTGTTTACCTAACCCCCTTTCGATTCCCCCTTCCCTACCAGGGAAGGGGGCTAGGGGGTTAGGCGAAGCCACAAGCTGAGCGGTTATGCTAGAGCTTTCGCCTTTTGGCATAGGGCGGCCCAGACGGCGGGCAGAACTGGAAGGTGCGATGAAGATACAATCAGCGCGTTTCGGAGAGCTTGAGGTCCCCGAGCAGTCGGTGATCCATTTCCCCGACGGGATCATCCCGTTTGGCGAGAACCTCGATTTTGCGCTTTTGCCCGGTTCCGGGCGCAGCTCGGCCGCCTGGCTGCAGAGCCTGCAGTATCCCGAGTTAGCTTTTTGGGCCGGCCATGCCGCCGGGTTATTTCCCGAGCGCGACATTGGCATTGAGGCCCATCATCTCCGCCTGATGCAGATTCGGCGTCCTGAGCAGCTTTCGATATTGCTGATACTGACCGTGCAGGAGCATGAGGTGACGGCGAATTTATTGGCTCCGGTTCTGATCAATGTTGAGCGGCGTCTTGGCCGGCAGGTGGTACTTACTGACAGTCTCGAGCGGGTGCACGTACTGGTGCCGGCGGAGCGGGTGGTGGAGCAACCAGCATAGGGCCACCTTCCCCGCGTGGCTCGGGCTTCCAGCCCGAGTCGGCGTTGCGTTGTAGGGGCGCATCGGGTACCCGCGCCGAAGGCGTGGGTGCGCCCGTGATGTTGCCGTTTGCTGTTGCTGTCCGGTGTTGTCGTCGCTGTTGCCGTCAGGAGGGGCCGCATACGAGGCGGAAGCTCTAGCTTCCGCCGAGAATCCGGCCCAGCCGTTGCCGTTCTCCCCCTCCCGTTTCGCGGGTACCCACTGCGCAGCAGTGGGTGAGGCGGGGGTTAGGTGCCTTGCCGTTGCCGTGGCTTTCCGGAGGGGCCTGCCGAAGACATATTGGGCGCCGCCCAATATGCCTGAGACTGGCCCGCGCCGTTGTCGTTACCCCTCTCCCTGTGGGAGAGGGGCCGGGGGTGAGGGTGCCGTTGCTATCCACGGAGGGATGAGAGATGCTGGTCCTAACCAGACGCCAGGACGAAGAGGTCATGATTGGCGATCGCATCATCGTCAAGGTGGTGGAGGTCAAGGGCAGCACGGTACGGCTCGGCTTCGAGGCCCCTGCCGAGGTTACCATTCACCGTCGGGAGGTCTATGAGGAGATTGCTTCAGCCAACCGCTTGGCTGCGAGCGTCAGTCCCGAGGACATCGAGAAGTTGCGCTAGAGGCTAGCGGCGCACCGACCGATCGCATAGCGAACGCCCCTCGCTGATTTCGGCGAGGGGCGTTTCTGCTATTGGACCGATTCCACACAATCAATACAGTTTTTTCTTCTCTTTTCCCGCCCCCTAGCTTCAGAAACCCCGGCGCGAACCGATAACTATAAACGCAGGGCGACTCGGGCTGGCAGCCCGAGCTGCGCGCAGTTAGGAAAAATATGAGGCCCGAGGCTACTTTGCCGTGACCCCGGGCCCCGCTCCTGGGTGGGAGGCGCAACATTCGTGTGGCCTGATGCAACCGGCTAGTGTTACAGCAGAACCGACACGCGTTGCTATTTTGTTTATTGCACTTACTGTGCCAAATCCACCAGCCACCCGACCGATTGTGCCGGCGAGGGCCCTTTGGCAGCCGGCACCCAGGCCTATCTCACAAAACTACGGAGGTGACAAACGCAAGCTCAGTTGTGATCCAAGCAGCACTACCTGCAAGCGATTCCCCACACAGCGGTACGGAAACCGCCGGCAGCAAACAATCAAGGAGGAATAAGACGTGTCCCTAACCAGAATCAATCAGAACATATCGGCAATCAACGCGCAGAGAAACCTGGAGATCAACACCAGCCGCATCAGCCGCAGCATCGAGCGCCTGGCCAGCGGTTTGCGTATCAACCGCGGCGCTGACGATCCGTCCGGGCTGGTCTTGTCCGAACTGCTGCGCGCCCAGGTATCGGGTCTTGATGTCGCCCAATCCAACGCCGAGCAGGGCGTCAATGTCATCAAGACTGCCGAGGGCGCGCTCAACGAGGTCAACACGCTTCTGCGTCAGATGCGCGATCTGGCCGTCAATGCCGCGTCGGACTCCAACAACAACGACGACTCACGCGCTGCTTTGCAGCAGCAGGTGACTTCCGGCATTAACACCATCAGTCAGATCGCCAACAACACCATGTACGGCAGCCGCAATCTACTCGACGGCTCCGCCGGCACCAAAACTACTATCATCAACCAGGGCGACATCGCCTCGGCCTCGCTGACTCTGGGCGACGAAGAGGCCGGCTACGTTGAGGTCACCATTGACACCGCGGCCGAGCAGGCCGAGGTCGGATCCAACTTCACCGTTGCCGGCACTGCCATCACCGGCGGCGCCCAGGCCGTATCCGCGGCGATCAACGCCATCAATGCCGCCGAATGGGGCGTGGGCGAGACCGCCGATCTCATCATCAACGGCGTCACCATCATCACCATAGATGACACCACCACCTTCACCCAGGTTCTCACCGCGGTCAATACTAACAGCGAGGTTGATGTAACCGCCGAGCTGACCGGCACTGGCGGCGTGGACATGGAGTTGATGTTCCACAGCGACGTCTATGGTGCTGCCGAGCACATCAGTGTCGAGTACGACGTCGGGGTTGACACCATCAACCTCGAAGGCCTCATCAGCGGCACCGATGATGTCAAGTTCGGCGCTGACAACGGTGTGGACATGGTGGGGCATGCGCACTTCAACGGCGGCGCCGCGGTCAACTTCCATGATGGCTCCGGCTTAACGCTGACCAACACCAGTCACGGCAGCATCGTCGTAGACGAAGACGCTAACAGCGCTCAGACCTTCAGCGATGCCTTGTACGTAGAAGAGGGCGAGCTGTCGTTCCAGATCGGCGTGAATGAGAATCAGGTCGCTGGCATGGAGATACGCGACTGCCGGGCCACCGCTCTGGGTAGCGGAGTAGATGCCACATACACAAGCCTCTCGCTCATTGACATCAGCACCGTTGATGGTGCCACTTACGCCCTGGATGTGATTGACGGGGCGATCAATGAGATATCCACTTTGCGCGGTAATCTTGGTGCTTTCCAGGTCAACGAGCTGGAAGCCCAGACCCGGTCGCTGGCGGTCTCCAGGGAGAACCTGGCTGCGTCCGAGAGTTCGATCCGTGACACCGATTTCGGGCGCGAGATGGCCGAGTTCACCACCAGCCAGATCTTGGTGCAGTCGGCCACGGCATTCTTGGCGCAGGCCAATGCCTTGCCGCAGAACGTCCTGACTTTGATTCGTGGTTAAACCTACAGGACGCGGAGCGTCCTTAGAAACCGACACAGCTAACCTAGCCGTCTAGCTCCCTGCGGGCAGGCGCTTGGTCTTTATGGCCGAGCGCCTGCTTTTTCTGTTTAGCCCGCACTATTCACGAAGACCATCGCAGATGAGGCGAAACTGCCGCCAAAGGCCATTGCCAGCCGCACAGCGCCCTTTCCTAAAATATCTCGAAAATGACACAGTGCAACCCCACGTAGGCCA
>Ga0180432_10003358_pt1 | contig 22919 bp, 52 predicted proteins | sample SS_ome_10_FD_132414 | JGI IMG/M metagenome (GOLD analysis project Ga0180432, IMG submission 132414) | Hypersaline lake sediment archaeal communities from the Salton Sea, California, USA - SS_1_MS_2 metaG | ecosystem: Environmental > Aquatic > Non-marine Saline and Alkaline > Hypersaline >...
GAAGGAACTCACCAGAATTATGATAATCAAACAACAACAAGGAACCCTAAAACATGAAGGATGGGAGACATTATGAGCGCTGTAGTAAGATTTGTAAAGCCTGAGCACGTTGAAGTGCTTCAGGAATATTTGTGTCATGAAGGTGTTATCCTGATTTTCCCACCAGCACAGAACAAAGCAATACGGAATGGCTGGAAAGATCGGGATTTTGCCTCAGGATATGATTTCGGTGGAGAGGGGGACACATGGGTGGATAAACTTTATGACGCCAACCATTTCTTCCTTGAGTCCTATGAGGAATATGAGGAACATGAAAAAGGAGAAACCAATGAGTAAACATACCCCGGGACCGTGGTATACAACAACAAGGAGCAGCGATTCCCAGGGATTGATATGTTCTGAAGTTGATGGCAGAAATATTGCGGTATCCTACAACCCTAGAGACGCCGACCTAATAGCAGCCGCACCGGATTTGTTATCGGCTGCCGAAACATTATTAACAGACGCTCTTGATAGGGATGAGTGTCATGATGAGGAGACTGGTGAGATGTATGATGACTGGGCCGCTCTTGATGAAGCTATCCGGAAGGCAAAGGGGGATTAACTATGGCAGGAGAATACAGGTTATCCGAAGTATTGTCTAAGATTTCACCGAGGTTTGCAGACCGTATCCGGCAGGGTGAGTTGAGAATTGCATTAACATCACAACCAATCACCGGCGCTACCAGATTACCCCAACTCGCTGAGGAGCTTGCTGCTGAATATGAAGTGGCAGGTCAATCAAAGTATGCTAAGGGACTACGGGACGGTTTCATAGTCCCAATTTCAATACCATTGGCCCCTGATCGTTACTGGAAACCAGGTGAACTTTTCTTTACAAGCTAAGGAGGTTTGAATGAAGCTGGAGGAATATGATGGCATTGAGGTCCGCCCCGTGCATGAGGATGAATTTGGTCATTGTGAAGCAGGGGTACCAGCAACAAAGGCTTCTTTCTTCAGTGTTTATCTTCACTGCAAAGAAGGCGGTGTCGAGTGTATTGATGACTTCAACACAGTGCAGGAAGCGAGGGCTGCTGCCGGGATATTGAAAAAGGTTCTTGGTTTCCGTATCTATGTTGACGATTGTGACTATGGTCAATCCTACTGGGAAGAGCACCCGGACCATCCTTCAGAGGATTGGAAGTATGAGGTGTCAAATGGAGACACCCGCCAAGGCTACTGGTCGTGGGTGCGATCCAAGATAGAACAGTCACGATCTGATTATTGTCTGAAGTGCGGCGGTTATTGGTCACAGCATAACGACGATGGGAGCTGCGTGGATGACTGGCCCAGGAAGCGCAACCCATCAGGACCAGGATATACGGAGGACATATGATGATACAAAGAAAGGAGTTAACATGATTGATTATACACCATTCAAAGATGGCAGACTGCCAGCTTTTATGGAGGAAGGAACCCGACTCTGGATTGAAGAAGGTATAAGACCAGGACACTTCCTTTGTGCAGTAATTGAAGGGGACCTCTATGGCGCTGTGGCTTATGCTGATGGGGAGAATCAGAAGTCTTTGGTAGAGTGGGTGAAGTTCTTCACCAAGTCCGGGTATTACGGACAGGGTATACTCAAAACATGGAAAGGAACCAATCATGAATGTGAGTGAGCTCAAACAGTTTCTGGATGAACTGCCCGGCAACCTGGATGTGGTTGTTCTTAAACCACAGCCAGATTTCATCGCAGGTGCAGAAGTTGTCAAGTCAGATGGTAGTGTCGACTCTCCATTGGGAAGCCTGCTTCAAAGAGGGAGAAAGGCCGTTGTTCTTAAGTTAGAAGGATATCACGGGGAGTATTAAAAGTCCCAAACAGAGAGGAGTAAGTATGTTACCTAAACCAGGCTACGCAATAAACATCCCAATAGAAGATTGGGAAGACACAATGGATGGGCGTCTTCTGACGACTATCTATATCAACCAGGTTGCCTTTCATCTTGAAGCAATCGAAGTCAAGACTAACAAGCAGGGTATTCAGTGTGCTGCTAACCAGATGTTGATGGGTGATTATTATGAGAATTTAGCAGCCGCACACAATCCGGCAGGGAGCCTGCACGAGATAAGACTGGGGGAGAAGAATTATGCGGTATTCATCCGCCCCTTTCTCCCCACTGTTATAATAGAAGGTAAGAGGTATGTGATCTTTGGACACCCTCACTCCCAATAACATGACCACATAATTTAACCAAAGGCCAATCATTCACGGTTGGCCTTTCCCTTTTAAAGGAGGCCTGCATGGATATTGCAAATGTTGTTGTTATTAAGTTGGAGAACAGTTTGAAGCCTTATGTTGAAAGCATCGAGAGCTTCAACGACTCCGAAGTTGCCGAGAGTGCGTTCCTTGATCAATGTCATGTCTGGATATCAAACTTCAATGATTACAAGGAAGAAGATATTCGAGACATCCTTGATGACGGTATTGCCGAATTCGGAAACGGATCGATCTGCCTTAGCCACAGTTTCGTAAGCATCCCAGATGATCTCATAGCTGCAATAAAGAGCGCTGCTGATCTTCTGGAGAATGCTCCCTACATGGAGTTCCAGGACATGAATGACTCCATCAAGGAAGAGGTTGGAAAACTGAGAGCACTACACCAGAAATACATGCCCCAAGAAAAAACATTCCTTCCAAACAATCCCATGACTTCCATCCTGACTTCGAGATTGAGTCAGATGAAGAGCGGAATGATTGATGATGATCAGTTTGTATTCCTTGTCATGGAAGATATGTTAAGGAAGGGAGCCGATCCCGATGAAATCTTCAAGAAAGAGGAGGCCTAATATGCAACGTTTCAGAATGGGGACACGACTCTCCAAGAAAGAGATGCTCGAAGGTGTCTCATACATTAAGTCAAAGAAGCTGGCTCTCAACACCGTGGAATACTACAAAGACTACGGGACGAGAGTTATTCGATTGTTCAAGACAGACATTCTGACCTTCATGCCTGACGGGAGCGTAATCATCAACTCCGGGGGGCACAGGACACAACTGACAAAGGGAAGGATCAATGAGCACCTTCCTCCAGGCTTTTCCATATCTCAGGACAAAGGGTTATGGTATCTAGTTAATGGAAAAGGATCATACAACTTCCGAGATAACATGACCATCAATCCTGACGGCAGCGTTATCGGTTACGACGTCAATGACCAAACCAAGAAAGCAGCCAAGCTCAAGAAAGAGATCAAAGAATTCGTAAAGACTTTCATGGAAAAACTAGTTGCCGGGGAGATCCCGGCTCCCTCCCAGGGAGACTGTTGGTTTTGCTACTTTAAAACACAAGACGGTATCTCCATGGGGGATGCCGGAGATCCTGCAGATCATCTTTTGAGTCATATAAGAGAAAAATACTATGTGCCAAGTCTGCTGGGCTGTGCAAAAGCAGACTACCCGATCCCGCGTATCTGCGAAAGCCTGATTGCCCAGTTGTGGTATAATCAGGAACCAATAGATAATCCCCATTTCAAAAAGATGGTTAAGGATTACATGGGAAAAAGTCTGAAGCGATACATTCACGCTAGACTTGGATTTGCCGGGTAAAAAATGAAACCAGGGGGCAGCGATGCCCCCTGGTTCCTTTACTCCTTTCTAAATATCCCCATATTTTCTCAAGAAAGCCTCCGGATCAAATCTACCACCAGGAGCTATATCAATTGCTTGATCAATAGCTCGTGGAACAGAAATGATGTTCGGAGACGGCCCCATACTTGGATTGTGAAGGGAGTCCATGAGGTTAACTATATTCCTACTGCTGATATACGCCACGTAAATCGAACCGGCGAGACGCAGGCTCTCCATAATCAATCGCAAGGCTGTCTGATTCATTGGGAATCTCCTCTGACAACAGACCGGCTGCTCGAAAGCAGATTAGACAGGTTGAACAGTGAATTGATTTATCCCAACAAGCTGGACAGTCTAATGATGACTTTGGCATTCCTGACATCACACGCCCGCCGGGTACTCTACAAGGGAAGACCACCTTTACTCTCCTATCTGGATGATCATCCGGTAGCCTTGGTCCGTAAACCATTGGACCAGGGTAGCTTTCTATGAGCGAGACCTGCGTGTGGCGGTCTACAGACAACAGAAAGCTGATGTTTGGTAACTGATTGTTAAGCTCTGACAACAAGTGGGACTTTCTCGAAAAGCCGAGGAAGAGCGTCCTGGGGCAGCGTTCTGCAAGGTCGAGAAGATTAGGAACCTGTTTACGAGTAATATCACCGGTTCCGCAGATACGAACAAGGGAACTCATGTAGCACTCGTCAACTAGTTCAGAGATATCTTCTCCCTCGAGATACCGGGAGACCCAGTCCATTTTGGTAACACACGAAGGAAGATTTGGATGGCCGCACCTGGCATAACAGTACTTCACACAGGTGGGTGATGGTGAGCAATCTTTAACACTGAGGTTAATGCTTCTGAAAAGAGTCTTGCTGTTGTCGCTCGTTATTCTGATTGGCCGATACATCGGCCACCCCGACAGAACCTGAATATTTGTTTCATGACACCTCCTTATTCTTCCGATGAGCCATCTTCACCGGACTTTCTGGTTGGGACGATAGCCAAGACCTTCTCGGCTTCGTCATTGGCGGTCTTGATTATTTGATCAATTCCGATTTTCTTTCCGGCCTGGTAAGCATACTTCTTAAGCAGTTCCTTGTATTCCGGTGGAATTGAGTTAACCAGGTTCATCGCTTCCTTCAACCCTTCTGCAACCCGGAGAAAATCAATCTCGATTGTCTGGGTCGGTTCAGCACTATGACTCATTATGCCTACCGTCTTTAACTGCTCAAACCAGAATGCATGGCACTTGCTGCACTCAAATCGGCACTCCGCATCGTAATCCCGATCTTCCACATACTGAAAATCCCCGGGATACCAGTGCACATTTAAGCTCCCACACTTGGGGCACTCAGCTGCACCCTCATTTGAGCTTTTCAGGTATGCTGTAATCTGTTCTTGTGTCAATCTCATTTGTCCCTCTCTATTCTTTGAGCTCTCCCATCTACCCAGACATAATTTACCGGATCTGCAGACTCAACGACCCGAGTATCCCGAACACTCGTCCATCGCCATTCAAGATCTCTCACATACTCACTGGCTTCCTTCTCAGTAGCAAACCTGAGAGCATCGCCTGTGAAATTTCCCGATGAATCTGCAATGACTTCTGCTTTCCACGACATAAGGCCTCCTTTCAGTTAAATGTTTTCTTAGCCCACTCAGCCATATCTCCTGCCTCAGCTCCAGCAGAGTTCCATCCCTCCCCTTTGTTCCATTTATCATACAACTCTCGCGGGACAGGAATTGCTTTCTGATAGATTTCCTCTGAGACAGTTACTGGAAGACCGTCACCGCCATAAGAACCTGACAAGACAATTGTCTTACCAGATACGCGAGCCCTGCCCATCATGAAATTACCCACTTGCCCCATTGCAACTTTCCTGACCAGGGCCCGGAAGTTATCCGGACCCAACGGTCTATCTTTTGATTGAACCAAGATAAGGAAAGGAGCACGGCGAGCATGTTGTTCTGTTCCAACATAATAACCGGTTGTGCCTTTATAATACATTTCACCCCCTAATCATCCCAGGCTCCAAGCCTGGAAAAATGTTTCGTGTCTGCCATGTATTCCTCCCAATCACCGAGGAGTGCATCTTCCATGATCCTTGTCAATCGGTCCGGGATCTGAATCTCCTGGTCATTGTAATCTATGCTGGTAATTACCACGAAAGAGGCGCATGGCTCAGATTCTCTGCTTCCATTTTCAGCAGACTCATAATCAAAGTAAACAGTAGCGTCCTCATAACAGACATAACCATTCTTACATCTGAACTTATGAGGACATTCAATTTTACTGCAGCCCTCATCCCAGTCGTCGCAATCAAACTCGACATCCATTGTCCATTGGTTTGAGAACATCAGGGTCTCACCGCCTTTCCAAAGAATTTTGAGATGGTCTCATACTCAAGAATAGATACATCTCGTCTGTCCAACACCCTTACAGAACATCCCCCATATACATCCTGGTAAGAACCAGGCCCCCATTTATCACCGCCGAGTTCAATGAAGTATCGATCCAGAACATCTTCGGCCTCCTCACCCCCACGGATCTCGAGAAGCAGATGCTCCCGCAGGGTATGATCCTGACCAATTGCCAGATCAAAGTCAACCCAAACATACCTATTCAGTGTTACCTTCGCCATCATCATCCTCCTCTTCATCATAAAGGTACCATAATAAAAAGAATGTAAGGGACCCACCAATCACTCCTCCGAGGAGCCCCCATAACAACGGAATTGTCATATGTCATCCCCTTCCTTCTGAACTACTTTCTCGGCCAGAGCACGATGCTCCGATGAGAGTTTCTCATAAGCAGAATCGACAAGCTTCTTCGTCATGTCAATCACCGACATGCCGTTGGCAACTGCCAAGACCTTCAACTTGTACGCTGCCTCCTCAAGGTTCTTTATTTTACGAAAAGGATATACCATCGCACCTCCTTTAAATGGAAAAGCCCGACCACGAGGATCGGGCTTTTGGTTTTTAACTGTGACGTTTAGATAGCTTCGTCAGAGGTAATATTGTCTTCTTCTGCCTCCCCGCATCATGGAGATCAATCTCAAAGGAACCTTTATTCTTACCTCTTGAAATTTGACGATTAATAGTTCCAGGCTTGTACTGACCTTTCCAAGATACCCAAACCTTCTCACCCTCTTTACCCTCCAGGACATCACTCTTCTCCTCGACCAACTCTGCCTTCTTTACCTTCGATTCTTTCTTCTCCTCCTGAGATCCAGCATCGAGATTCAGGAGAGAGTATCGAAGATCCCGAATGAGAGATATCATGAAAGGTTGGTCCTGGCTAAACTCATAAGTCTCGGCGCAGGCCACAAAAACCTTAGCAAGTTTGACTGCATCTAAAAGTTCCTTCATTCCAAATCCCTCGCAATCTGTTCAAGTATAACTAACACATCCTCCATTCTAGATTCAATGTCAAGTTTCCTCCGATTGTAATCAACCAGCATGTCAAAGAGTAGATTATACATCTGCTTCGTGGCTCTAAAGACAGCTGCATTACTCTTTTGCTCCTCTTGATCAAGACCACCAACTTGAGCAACATAGAGATGATGCCCATTCCCGGTCACTGTTGAAATAAAGATATTTGGTTGAGGATCCTCACAATTCCATGCAACATCATCCTCAATACCTTCATCAACTATTTTCCAGTCTCCATCTGTCAACATAGTAATCATCATCATCCAATCCTTTCAAACCATCTCTCATTGAACTCATATAAACATCCTCTTCGTCCATCTCGATGAAGTAACTCAAGAAGTTCGGTAGCCAAAACTCAAGAGATTCATCCAGTCTCGTAACGACATAATTCTCTCCAAGATACGGATCGCCCTTGACAACAACACCTTTCAAAGCATTTTCATAGGCCTCCCGGCCATGTAAAGGATAGCTATCAAGAACATCACCGTAATGATCATCACCGCCGACTATCTTGCCAAAGAGAAGATCATATATCTTACTTACCATCTCATCGTATTGCTTGGTAAATCTCATGTATTCCCAGAAGGGAAGTATCCCGGATACCAAGGCCCTGCGAGAGAACTCCTCGGCTCCCCACTTAACCTTATCATACATATCCTCCTTACCAGAATACTCGAGGACTGCTTTGAACGCATCCACTAATTCCCAGAACCTATCATCTGGCAGGCGGGGCAGATCTCTTATAATTTCCGGAACATATTTCTGGATTCTCTCGTTAAGATCCTCTCGTTGCTGATACAGCTCATGCAACAATTGCGGCGCAGTTGTTGTGAACTCTGGTCCTTCCAGCTCCTTGACAGTTGATTGTTTTACTTTGATTTTCATATCAACCCCTTTCAGAATTTTGGAATGAGACCGGCTTTCTTCGATGCCCATCGCATTCCTTCAATGTTCACAAATTTGAACCAGTCCAAGACCTCTTGGGTTAGTCTGTCAATGTATCGCCAGTCTCCGTAGTGACCAGCAATCTGCCGCATGCCTGACATCGATGCTGCCTGTGTGCAATAATAATCAACAACATCTTGAAGCCGGATCTTCAGCTTTCTGGGTTCGTCTGTAACCACATGCCCCACCGTCACTGTAAAATAGGTTTTCCCAGCATTGACAACATATAGAGGGATCTCCCCGCCATAAAATTTACTAAGTTCCTTCCTCAAATGCATACCAACTCCTTTCTGGTTTACCAAATAGAAAGGCCCCGAGAATAATCCCAGGGCCATAGAGTTTTATAGTCCGGAAATTAAGATCTCTTCCAGAGCCTCAACAGCAGGCTTACCACACTCGGGACAGGTAATACCTCTCAGATCAGGCTCGCCCTCTCCAAAATAATAACCGCACTCGGTGCAGAAGCAATCCTGAACAGAATCGTAAACCTGACCACTGATGGCCTCGACAAACTGCTCTTCAGTCTCGGCCCCAAAGAAGTCCATTATCCTACTTCTCGCGTACGAGGACAACGAGCTTGTCCTGTTCTGGAAATAGTCGACTGGTCAAAAACTCGATGTCCAGAGCTTTGACGTAAAGCTTCTTTTTGTCGTCCACCTTCAAAGGACCTCGCACAGCAATCTGAGACCCCCTCTTAAGGAACTCCCCAGCAATTTCGGCCAGGCGACCATAACAGACAATTGGTATCAGATGGGTCTTCTTTTCTAAGACATCATCAATCTTGAAGAATTCATTGATCCCAATCTCAAACGAGGCAACAAGAAGGTCACCATTTCTATGAAGTTCCGGGTCCTTCTCCAGCCTACCGACCCCACAAAAATTGTTCAACATAACTACTCCTTTCTGGTGCAGGCCAACATTGAAATCCCTGCGGTAAACGTTTAACCCCTTCCCACTTCCTGGTATACTCACGAACAAACTTTTCATTTACCTCCTTTTCAAAGTCTATGGGCCCCATGGCATATGCATCCAGGGGGAATTTTATATACCATCTCTTAGCCCTCATATTACACCTCCTCATCGTGAAGGCAGATCCATTCCTCCTCAGCAGGGAGCCATTGTTGAATAACCCAGGCACCGTGCCCAACAATGTCGCCGGTGTAACCCCTAAGCGCAAACTCCTCACAATAAGCCACCCTGAACTTCTTATCCGGATTCTTTTCTTTAAGCTGCCCCATCTCATAGCGAGCCGGGATTACTTTGGTTTCATCGCAGATCTTGCAGCAACGGCCATCAGCCAAAGGCCAGGCACTATTCCCCTGATCCCAAACTATTTCCCCAGTCTTTGGACTGGTCAGTTTCTCAATCTCTTTTCCGCACAGACAACACTTCATGATTCATCTCCTTTCATGATGGTTTCAATTATTGATTTGCCCTCAGGTCCAAGGCTGGCAATGATGCAGGTAATCTGAGCTTCAACCCCTTCGTTGTTAACATCTGAGGCTTCCTGAGTGGCAATGTCACAAACTACCTCATCAAGAGCGTCAGTATCAAGACCACACTCATCAGCCTTCCTGATCAGGTCTTGAATTGTTTTGTCTGCATCAAAGATCATCTTCACCCCTTTCGATATTGTAACCAGATTTTAAGATCCAGCTCTGCCGGAGACATTCCGGACGAGCTTGCAAGCTTCAGGAACTCTGCTTCAAGTTTTAAGTAGTTGCGGCCTTTTAGATTTTTGGGTATCTCAAAACCCTGTAACTCCATCCATTTCTTGATGTGAGTATCAAGGCAGGCAACTTGAGCATCTTTCCTGGAATGAAGAATAAAGAAGCGAGAGGTTTTCTCTGCGATACCTGGAATACTTTCCAGGTCTTCTATGGAGCACGTTCTCAGATCAAAGCCGCTCTGAGCAATTGCTTCAAACCCGGCAGCCTTCATCTTGTGGTTCCCGAACTTGAACCGCTCGACAGCTTCGAAGATTGTCTCCCGCTTCCTGATATTGAGGATAGCCGAGAAATGATCCTCGGCCTCCTCAATATCATGAGCGTACTCCAGGAACTTCTCGAGTTTCTCTTTGGTTCCTTTGGCAGTCTTATTAACCACTGCAATGGCAAAGAGAATGAAGCCCTGGAGATCAAGATCGCTCATTTCATAGTTAGTTATGTTGTCCGGGTTAATCGAATACAACTTCCCGACCACCATCCACGACGACTAATCTACAATCATCGAGAGAAATGACTTTCAGGTTACCTTCAATGAGGGATATCACGATTGTCTTGTTCGGCGGATATTGCCGACTGAGAGGAAATACTCCTTCAGACTCAGCATAAACAACCTTCAGCTGGACATCCTGAGGGATCTTTATTGGGGAAATGGTATCCCTGACCAAAGCAATCTTTACTTCCTTCTTGACTTTAACCATTTGGCACCTCCTTCTGTCTGGCCCACTCAGCAAGAGATATCTCGTCCTTCGGACGGAGGATAACCGCCTCCTGGGTGGAATAATCAAACTTATAGAAAGAATCGTCTCCAGCTTTCTCCAACGCTCGCTCGACTTTTCTTGTCGACCCATCCGTCAGCTTCGTAACAAACGGATTGTTAGACGCCCTGCGGATAGCTATCTTTATCCGTTTGACTTCTTCCGGGATATAGACGCCAATCTCTTCCGGATCAGTTATAATAAAAGAAGGCTGATTGGCTGACTGCCAGTTTGGTTTTGTCATCGGCTTACCTTCTTTGTCATTGGCAGGAGTGGACCAGGAGGCACCTGCATTGCTCAAATTTACACTGGGCCAGTTGGCCACACCACCACGGGTCCTGATCCAGTCAAGGAACCTGTACGCATTGCATTCATCACAGTGATGTCTAAAGGCTCTCTTTGTTTCCGTCATCTTTCTTCTCCTTTCCTTCGTCGATTAAGTATTGAGCCAGTGGAGCAAACTCATTGGTTGAGCCTGCTATCTTAACCCAGAGTTCTTCCTCTGCATCCCGGAGGACATCAAGGGGTGGCTTAATATCCCAGATGGACAAGCCATCGAAATGCATTCGCACCCAGGCATGCCTGTCCTCATCAAAGATATCAATATCGATACCAGCATCATTAGCTCCCTCAGTAGTGAAATACACATCCGCATCACTACCACACAGGATAAGAAGCTCAGCATATTCTTTTGGAACAAGCCCTTCAACATACATACTATGCCTCCAATCTTGCAGTAATGAGATCAACAAACTCAGAATGAGTCAGTTGATTTACTTTGGATACATAAAGGACTTCTTCAGATTTAATCAGTCCAGAATCCTCTGCGAAGCCCACAACATCATCCTGGTTATAATCTTCCGGCAAATGTGCCGGGAAGAAAAGGACCTTGTGGTGAAGGTCATCGAAAAGAACATGCACCTGAAAATAAAACTTTCTGAAATTATCCTTCCTCTTCATAACAATTCCTTTCTAAAGGTCTACCTTAAGCCCCTCAACTAGTTTAACGGTGCATCGTAATATTTTAATTGATCTATCTATCTCCCCGACCTTTAGGGACTGGATGGCTTCACAAATCTTGGAATTTACTCCATCCAGAGGATGCCAGTTATGTAACCGCTGGAATACAGAGTTATTTGTCTCCATATAATCACCAGCCTTGAGGCTGTGAGCAATACCAAGTCGGTATGCTGCAGCCTTTTCCTCAGAGTCAAACCTGACATGTTGGAAGGAGCCCAACTCACTGGGATTTTCGGATCCAGCCCTGTCCCACTCCTCGTTTCTGACGTAGTTGATCAGATCGCTGCCGAATATCATAAAGACATCCACCACCTCCGGTCTGCCTCTCTTCTTCACAGACTGATCAACAGGTTGAGTATCTTCGGGACTGGAGAGTTCGATGGTCCCCATTGGAGGAGTAGTCATAGCTAATTCCGGGTTCATACCAACTCTCAGCCGACTTCGCAAAGTGCTTTTATGTACAATACATCTCTTATCCCGATATAGTTCATCTACTGTTTTCGGCTCCATCCCAAAGGCAACAAACTTGGGTGGATTGAACTTCCTGACCGGTTTTGTTATGGCATCCAAAAAGGACATTCCTGATCTCATCCTTGCATCTACTGTGGTCCTTTTAACTCCTGCCTCCTCCATCCAATCCCCATACGTTTTGGTTTCCTCACCTATTGTATGTAACTCGTCCAGATTCATCATATTCTCCCTGGATAAAATAGGGGGCTCAAAAACAGCCCCCATTGTTAATGATCGGTTTCTAGTTCTTGTTCTTCAGGAACTTGATCGTTATTGATTCCGTCGTTATGTGTGGAAGGGAATCGAATCTGGCCTTGCCCAGAATATCGCGGGCCTTGGCTGCCGATACGGTGATAGCACCACCAGCAATCAATGCTTCTTTCTCATCACCGGTGATCTGACGAAGGAAAGCAATCGGATCATTAACTCTATCGCTGGTTGCCGATGTTCGCTTTGCCCAGGGCTTATCACTCGTATCAATCTGGAGGGATTTACCATCCCATATGGCCTTGTCCTTGGCCATGTCGACAAGTTTGTCGTACATTTTACTGAGCCTATCTGTAATCGCTCTGGACTTCTTGATCAATTGAAGGATCTTGATCCTATCTTTGTTAACGATGGCATCCCTGGCCTGATTGGCAAAGACATCGATGCCGTCATCAACTGTTACTTCCTGTGGACCATTATCTGATCCGGTAATTCTTGAAAAAATACTCTTACTTTTTGTTGTTGCCATAGCGGGTCTCCTTATGGCTGAACGGTTAACAATTCGGCTTTCTCTCGGAGCTCACCCATGTAGCCTCCAGAGTAAGTAAAGGTCTTGACGATCCGACCATTGACTACATCAATAATGATGAGGCAGTCATCGTCATATTCATCTCCGTACGGTTCCTCCTTCATGTGGTTAATAATAGCCTTCTCCAAGGCATCTTCTGTATGCGGAATATCATTGACAACAATCTTTGGCTCCAGTAAACCGTAGAGCCTGATCAACACATAATGATCCATCTTGTCTCCAAATGAAAAAGGCCCTCCACAAGGAAGGGCCTTTCAAAATGATTGTGGTATTAACTAGGCAGCCTTGGCAATCTCACCCAAGAGGGAATCAGCGAGACCGAGAACCGAACCACCTGCACGTTGCAGATCGGTTGCCCGATCATAACCGCCGGTCAAGGGTTTCTTCTCATCCGGAGTCTGGTCTTGCTTCCGCTTCGGCTGCTGAGATTCCTTGAACTCTTCGATGACCGTTGCAGTCACATCAATGGGAGCATCAAACGCGGGGTCGTTGGCCGTGTTGGTTATTGCCCTGGTCAAATCAAAGATCGAGTATTTGCCGGCAAGCGGTTGGGTTTCGATCAGCCGGTTCTTGGCCGCCTCAATCTCGTTCTTCTTGAGATTGAGTTCTTCCCCAAGCATCTCGATCGCATGGAGAGGTTTCTCGACTTTCATGGCCACCAGCTGCTGGAGTCTATTCACAGTACCCAAGAATCGTCTCTCGTCGAGGAGAGACGCTCGCACATAGTCCCGCACCTCAAGGCTGAATGCCAGGGCCTGAGCATTGCGGGTCTCATCAGAAATCAATATCTCCCGCTGAGCAGTATACTGGTGGCGGGAACCAACATGACGCTTCTCTAACAACTTCTCATGGACAGCACCATTTCTGCACACCAGCTCATACAAGATCGTGGAAATCTCAAAACTGGCATTTCCCACTTCACCATTGCGGATCATGAACCCGGCCTGGACTGGGTGGCCAGGAACCACATCAGCCTTCAGTTTGGGGGAGAGCGCCTTGATGAACATCCGATCAGGATTGATATCGCATGATATAACTTCCAGCTGCACTCCGGCCTGTCGCATCTCACCAAACACCGGGACAAGCCCCTTGGCTACATCATAGTTATCCAGAGACAGTTTAAAGCTGGGGGAAAGGTTGGCTCTGAAAACTCCCGGTCCATTATCCCCCGCAAATCCCCTGAAGAGACGCTGGGTGGGATTCTTCTTGAACCAGTAATTCAGCTCGTCGGCCAGGTGTGCCGGGTCGTCTGCCAGACATTTCTTGTAGTAATGAGACCGAATATCGGTCTCGGTGTAGGTTTGACTGTGCCACAACCAGGTTGGAACGAACATTCCATATTCCTTATCAACAACGGCAACTTCTTTCCCGTGCGGAACAACGGTAATATCCTTGTTAGTCATTACCTTCAGATCTCTCTTACGGTTGTGGTTATCGACAATGTGGGTCTCGAGTTCTTGCAATGTCATGTTTGACATATGGGCCTCCTTAAAAAATTATAGGTTGGTTAAGAAAAAAAATTCGACTGGATTACTCCCCCTTCTTTTTATTTTCTGTTTGGATGGATCTGACAACTTCACCATCCTGAATTTTAATCTTGCCATGTCCCTGCTTCTCCAGCTGCCGGCGGGTAGCCCGGTTCTTCCTGTAATTGTCATACGTCTTCATCTATACCTCCTGAGCCCCAATTGGGTAATGCAACCGGACGATTACCCCTCCTGGTTTGAACTGCAATCTTGTCACCCCAGCTAAGAGGATGACATATCGGTTGATTGCACAACCTGACAAATGCAACTTCTTCATAGGAACTATCGTCCCGGCACTTGACAGCGTCCTCTCTCGAGCAGGGGACAGCCCAGACACCCTCTCCATTACCCGCCCCAAAGCTTTCATAATTTTCAGGTAGATTAACCTTGACATAGTCATGCTCTTTAATGAGCGCCTGGACCTCATCTTCAGATCCTTTCCCACCAGATTCAATTGCAACAATAGTAAATCTTGTATTACCTCCTTTCTTGATGGTAGGTTTGCCCTTCCGAATGGTCAGAGCTGACTCAAGACGATAAACATCTCGCCACTCTGCTTCACATTCAAGACATGCCATATCCTGGGTTACATACCCAGGCTCAACATTAAAATCACCGCCCTCTATCTGATCAGTGTAACAGAACGGGCAGTGAATACCACCCTCTTTAACGTGCAAGTCAATATCGATCATAATCACCCTCAGTTCTTCTGGTTACTTAATTGTCGGAGAATCCAGCGGAAAAGCTGCAGATATAATCCGACCACAGTTGAGACAATAGGAAAACTCAATGTAGTCTCCACCACCAATACCTATACCAGAAAGAACGTATCCATCATGCTCCTTTATCTTATCGTTCCTTATCCATGTAGCAGAGAAGCAATCATTGCATTTTGCAGTGACACTCATGACTCTCTCACTACGGCAATGTTGACAGTTTTGCATAACATCTCCTTTCTTTATTAAAGGACTCTCACCTCAATTTACATTCTTGTTCTTGTTATTGTGCTCAACTCTCTTTTTTATTTCGTCAAAGAGAGAGCAATCATCCCTCCCGTCACAGTCCTGACACTCAGCATATTTCTTAACCAAATCCACCTCATTCGCCGTGTCACATTCTCTTATTTCCATAATTCTGGAAATCGTGGACTGAATTTTAGATATGACACGGTCACTTTCATTATCCCACAGAAGCATATAGAATAAGAGATCCTCTTCTGTATCAGAGACAATTGCCTTCTGTACAATCTGAAAGATCTTCCCGAAAACCGGATCACCCTTACTATAATTATCAAAGAGATCCTTCAAAGCACCGTGCAACTCCTTACGGCTCTCTTCATCCTCTATGGTTCTGTCTAAATTCTTAATCATAAGCAAATGCGCCATAAGAGTTGAAATCATTATCTATCTCCTTTCATTATCAACCCAAGATATTGCAGAATCTCGGCTACCAAATTTCCGAACTTTACAATCCCCATTAAAATTGCTGAAAGCAACATAATGGTCATTTTTGGAGTAGTATCCACCTACTTTTCTCCCTGTATAAATCTTCTTGATTGGATTATAACTATCCTTAATTACTCTGAGTGCCCTCTCTGCTGAAGGACCACATAAGATCACCATTGGGCACCTCCCTACGAAGAAGGGGCCATCCCAAAGGACGGCCCCAATTGGTTATTTATTACGCTTTGCCCTTTGCCTGGGGCTAATCTTTTTTCCTCTCTTCCTCCTTTCTGGATCTTTTGGTTTCTTTCTCTTCCTCTTTGCTCTGGGAATAGAATTATCATCATAATACAGGTCTCTGGCTTCGGATAAGTTGGTGTACATAACAAACCCCCATCTTATTTTTGTACTGGGCTGATGAACTCAATTCTCTGCCCCATACTGTCGGCAATCTTCTTGAAGAAGTCGGCTACTTCATAACTTTTCTTCTCTGCGTCTTCAGTGGCCATCCCAAACGCTTCTCCATGAAAGCCATCCATCAGGCAGGACACCCCACCCTCATAACCAACAAAGTCCTCAGGATTAACCTTGCGGCAGAACTCCTGCGGATCAAACCAGTTCTCTGGCCGACGATGTTTAATGTTGAAATGAAACATCTCCTGATCAGTCAGCCCAAGTGACTTCAAACGAATTGTAACTTCTGCATATCTGTCCAGTGTTTGATTGAGGATTTTTCTCGGAAGATTGCCCCACTCTGTATTGAAGCTAATTTCATCTCTCGATACCTTATCTATTATACGCTTAAATCTGGAGGCTGCTACATAACGATGAACTCGTTTTTTATCGAAGACAAGCATCAAAGCCCAGTACGCCATCTGATCCTTAAGTGCATCCAGATCAGGAAGAACTTTTCCCTGTTTGATGAAAAGCTCACATAAGAGAAACTCGCCTTCGTCAGCGAGGTGAACAGTTGCTTTGGGGACTTCAATTGAAATATGAATGAGCGCAATATACACCAACATACTATTCCACTCATTCCCTTGAACCTTTACAAAGCCTCTTACCTGATTCTTTTTTTCAAATTCCCCAATATAGAAACTTTCGCAGGTCCACATTTCTTTGAGCTTATCCGAGTTATACAAGTTAGAGATCCTATGCATTATCTCCTGCTCTGACTTTGTAAAGTTCCCATCATCCTTCGTAATCTCGAAATGTAATGTCCTTCCCATATCATCTCCTTTTTTGGTATTCCCTGCGAAGGGTCTCCAACTCCTTCGCAATGTGATTCATGGTTTTATTCAGCTCCTGAAGCTGTTGCTCAATTCCCGACTCGTAATTATTTACCGGCCTGCAGGTAGAGGATAGGAGCAGATCGAGAGTGATCAGCAAGCACACTAATAATAACACGATAACAAACTTATTCCTCATCAAACACCTCCTGGTATAAAAGGAGAGTTTCCCTCTCCAGCGTCTTGGCCTCCTCTACCAGCCACTGACTCTCAAACGAGTTCCGCTCGCCCTCATCCTCTATCTCGTTTGCCTCCTGTTCAACCCAGGCAAGAAACTCAAGCATACTGGATAGATCTGACTCGTTATGAATTAATCTTCTGGCTTTGGAAGTTGCTGCCTTGAGCTCTTTTATCCTCAACTGCAGAGCCTTTACCCTCCTCATAAAATCCTCTTTCCACACATTGTAATCCTCCAGCCGCTTACTGTATTCAGCAGCCTTTCCCAACCAGGTTACCTCTTTCGGGAACTGAATTACCTCACACATTTTCTCCCCCTTAAATAGAAAAGGCCCCCTACGTATAGAGGACCTTATGGATGTAAATGAAAGTTAGAGCTAGACAATACCATGTTCTAAATTATAGTCGTTAATGAGCCCAGCTGTTTTCATAGCCAGCAGGGCATCTTGGTATGCCTGTCTTGTTTCTCGATGATACCATGGGTCTCCTTCCGATAAATCTACAAACTTTTTCCATTGACCCAATACCATCTCCGCAGCCGCTCGAGCCTTCTTGGTGACTCTTACCGGTTTAGTTCTCCCCATGGAAAGTTCTGCCCATCGAGGCAATGCATTAGTCATGATTCATCTCCTTTCTTGGAGAGCAGTGTAATGTAACCTTCGCCCCCACCATAAGCCATTCTCTCAAACCCGCATATGACTTTGTGGCCTGAGTCGATAAGAGCTATGGCCTTATTGCAGACCTTGTTTCGAGAGTGGATAGAGTTCACATGAAAATAAGAAAACCCGGGGACAGGTTCATATCCAGCATCCAAAGCCTCAGGGTTTCCATGGTTGAAAAACATTCCAGATATCCCACCAAGGAACACATCTCTGGCAATACCGTTCTCGAGTATGTTATCCTGGTAGCACCGCAAACAAACCTTCTTATCCGCAATCAGGTCTGTTCGATATTGAACCATCCAGCCATTTGCCGGGTTCTGCTCGCAAATGGTCCTCTCACATAAAGGACATTCGAAGTACGAGGTACGAGAAGTCTTTTCCGTAAATCTCCCCTTGTACGAATCAACACAGAGTTCCGAGCAGAACTCATACTCTTCCGGAGACTCATCCCATGGTGTATCATACAGCTCAGGCTTGATGGGGGGATTCCCGAATTGTATATCGCAATTATTACATCTGATACAATTCTCCTCTGGGACATCCACTGACCCCAGATCCTCCACACCATCAATCAAGTTTCCGTACGATTCCTTGACCTCCTCTATCGAGTCAAAGGGGAGATAAAGTATTTCCTCGCCACAAATACAGCGAGGTGAGATCTTAAACTTCTTCATAGACACCTCCTTTACAATGCCATCATTAAGATCATGAGAAGGTAGAGAAAGAAGAACAGCAAGGCTCCCTCTGCAACCTTCTTGGGGTAATCAAGAACAAACTGGATAATTGACTTGATCCAGACAAAGGGCGTTGGTCGATAACCAACACGGGACAGATCAAGAAGCATGTCCCATGTATCCAGCTTGCCATTGGTGTTGCTCTGATCATCATCAATAGCAACAATGCGTTTGTTTCTCGGCTCCATTGCCTCATCGTATGTCTGGCCCCTGCCAATCGACAGCTTGCCGTTTCGAAATCGGATGTAAGCCAGGTCACCGTTCTCCAGGAAGCCCACCCATTGAGTTGGTTGGGCTAAGGTAATTCTTCTAAGCATCAGTATCTTCACCCTCTTCTCCTTTCACAAATTTGTAACCCTTCCTTGATTCGACAAAAGCAAACCCATCAATTTCAAAATGCTCCATCGCATCGATGATCTTCTGGGATCCCAAAACCTCCTTCGCCTCCTTCTCGGTAACATCCCTGGCACATTCAAGGAACATTACCTTGTCTGATAGATGGTCCTCGTATTTTAACTTACAACCGGGCACAGCACAAGGAGCTGAATTCGGATCCAGATACATACCGGAGTTCTCCATATGCTTAGGGCCTATAGTAAACGGGTGGGGCTTAAAGTTGACATTGCGAATTCCTCTGACAATAAAGGTCCCATTAAAGCTTGTCCGGAACTTGTATTCCAGTTCCTCGTCGCTGTAACTCGTGCCCGCTTCATGGGTATAATACTTTGGCTTTAGCTCAAAGGCATCCAGCCTATTCCCCGACAGACTCTTCATCGTCTGCTCCCGAATTTCCTCAACCGCTTCTTCAAAGGCATCCGGCTTCTTCCCTTCAAGCAAGGGTCTAACCCGACCTAACCGAGTTTTCGTTGCGAGAGCCAGGCGATAATTACCCATGTAATCTTTTGTTGAGTACCGGGCAGTCAGCCACCCATCATCAATCCAGAAATGAAGTCTAGCACCATGAGGCTCAGTCAGAGGAAGGCCGAGGCGGACGGTTAGGACCTCATCCGCATACTTACTAAATTTCCAGTGGGCCCCGCCGAGACCATAATTTCTGATCTCTTTCTGAGCTGCATCGTATACTTCCTGCGTTGCCGGGTTCAATCCTTTCTCAGCAGCATCTGCAGATGGTGGACCATTCAGGATAACCCGCTCCAACTCATCGGACGGTACCAACTTCTTGAAGCCCTCGGAAAGATGCTCAGGCTTCTCCACCAATGCCACCCATTGGGCTAATTGCCAATCCCTACCAACCGCATAATGACCAAGACCAAAGATAACCTGTGATGCCCAGGCAAGATACTCATCATCAAAACTCTCAAAGTTTGCCCTCAACGGTTCAGTAAACCCATGCACATAATGACTGTCTTCATCCGGCCAATGCATCCAAAGATCTTGTCTCTGATGAAGCTCACTACACTCTACCGCAACCCTGCGGAACAATTGCCGCAGGTCCCACGATAAACATTTGTAGGCAGGTCTATAGAGATCCCGCCATGCTCTTGCATAATCAAAATCCCATGCCATCACTTTACTCCTTTCAAGAGTTGTTCATATATCTCTTCTACTCTTCCACCCATAAACTCCCGGATGGATTCCAATATGTCATCACAACGACCCTGCATCTTCTCTACGATCTCAAGAATGTCTGGTCTCACACCTTTGACTTCCGAGTCAGCCATGAGCCTTAACAGAGCCAAATCATTGCCCATCTTATCCCGGATGAAGTCATCAACCCTCATTACAAACTCTTCAAACTCATTCATTTATCCTCCTCTACGGAATGAATTGAAATGGTTTAGATATTGCCCTCTCATAAAAGGCGGTATTACAAAGATGTTTAAAAACTTTTATCTCACCATCAATGTCCCACCTGACTCTGTTGATCGACCCAAACACCACAGAGGTCTCATGAATGTTCTCTATACAGAAGTCATAGGGGTTCTCATTCCAGAAATGCTCCTGGATCTGATGACAAAGTCTTGAGAACCACTCTCGATGTCCAGAGTCCTCCCGATTGGAATAAGCCCGATACAATGCCTTGACTTCATCCTCCTGATAGTCAAGAGCTTTTTCAATTACTTCATTTACGTAATCATGATCTTCTTCTTTCATTTCTCTTCCCTCAAAGAGAGGGCCTGATGCCACATCATCAGGCCAGATATTCAAATCAGCTATGTGGAGCTGGATTGCTTTGCATGGCTTGGATAGTGCCATGTATTGTCGAGATCATTGTCTTCCAGAAACAGCGTACCGCATTCCGGGCACCAATAGACTCTGATCCTTTTACCTTGCGGCTCACCTAAAAACTTCATTGGTGTCTCACATATACAACATTTTGTCATTGATCCTCCTTTCTCTAGTCCCAGTAAAACTGCACCGGGGTTTTAACAGTCAGCCCATCAAACAGGGGCTGGGTTATCTCGTTTATATCCCTGCAGTCAGAAGCATAACCACAGAGCATCCACTTCGTTCTTCCTTCTCTCTTTGCCCGAACAAGCTTGGCACCAGTCCAGAGTAACAGCTCGTTGTCGATCTCTCTCAAGATCTGGGATACATTCTTTGCGCTGGAGTTCTTCTTTCTCCAGACCCGAATAACCTTTTCAGCCTGAGGTCGGCTGAGGAAAATCCACTCCATGATATCCTCCTTGTGAGTGGGGTTGAAAAATAAAAAAAGCTGAGGTCAGTTCTCAGAGGCGAAACGGTAATGCCGCTACAGCCCCCTAAGACCTCAGCTTTAAAAAATTTTTGCTTGAAACTGAAAATTTCAGTTATCAGGGAAAAATAAGGTTTTTATTTTTCCATCCTTGAGCGCCTGCAGCACTTCCACTCCCGGCTTGCACGGGACCGGACCTTGCACCTAGTAGACCAGATCATTAAGATCGGTCTTGACGGTCTGAGAGTTGTTTCTCTCATTCCGCCTCTTCTTCTCCACACGAGCCCAGAATTCAGCCCAGAACTTATCATGGGCTTCCTCCCGTGCTTCGTGGTTCAGCTGCTGCTGCATGATCTCAGCAGCGGTGAACCCCGGCCTTGGGTGTCTGGCCATGACGGCCTCCTTTCGCAGCCAAATAGAAAAGGCACCGCCCAGCTGGCTGCTTGACTAGACGGTGCCTTATCCCGGATGGGACACCCTCCCCTCCCTGCCTTAAATAATAGACTCAAATAAAGAGTGGGTAGGGGTGATTTTAACTAGAGGGTTAATACCTAAAAGAATAGTTTTTTAATTGAATATGGGACGCCGCGTAAGAGAATTGAAAAAATAACATTTTATTTTACCCTACCCTCCCCCAGGGTTTTTGGGGCATTTTCCATAGGGGAGGGGTTAGGGTATTGACAGGGTATTTTTTATCTCTGGCAGGGGTGTTTCAGGGGGCAGGAGAGGGTAGGAATCGATTTTAAGAGACAGGGAGGTATATGGGCACCCAGCAGACAAAAGGACCCCCTGTACCCCTTTTTTGCCTTTTTGAGGAAAAACCAGATTCTGCCGGTTGCCTGGGAAATTACCTTTTTAATTTCCCAGGGACAACATGCAGAGCCCAACAAAGAGCCAGATGACAGTAGCATCCCAGGCAAGGAGTAACAGGTGTCGTATCTCAGAAGATACGGAGGGGACTCTCTCTGCCTCCATAATACATAATTTTGCGCATCTGGCAGTCATCAAGAAAAGCATTACCGACACCCAAAGTCCGAATGTCATTTTTGTCCCTTTCTTAAAAGTTCAGTGTGACTGAATTTTTTACTGGCACATTTCTTGCAATTCAGTACGTACAATAAGAGTACAAGTATAACAAAGTACAGTTATCAAGTACTACGTACTTAACTGTACAGTACACTGTGTACCTTTGTAAAAAATTTTGCTTTACCCACAGCTGAGCCCTTTCTCCTGTAAACAAGCCAGCTCAGCTTAGTACTGAGCCAACTTTTTTTCGTTTTCCCTTAAGTGTACCATCTGAACCCAAGCTCCCTGATTTTCCCTCTGGAACCCTTTTGACTTTTTCTTTCTTTTATAGTAGATTCATCTTTAAAAAACTTTCGTTACAACAACATAGACAGTATCCCAGTGGATTCCGTTGTTTCCCTACTTAAAAGATAACCTGTACGTCATATTATGTCAAGTGGACATTGATAGTTTGGTACATAGGTTTGCAGACTTTCTTGCAAGCCTTGCAGACTTTCTTGCAAGCCTTGCAGACTTTTCTACATACGTTGCAGACTTTCTTGCAAGCCTTGCAGACTTTCTTGCAAGCCTTGCAGACTTTTCTACATACGTTGCAGACTTTCTTGCAAGCCTTGC
>Ga0180432_10003359_pt1 | contig 22900 bp, 23 predicted proteins | sample SS_ome_10_FD_132414 | JGI IMG/M metagenome (GOLD analysis project Ga0180432, IMG submission 132414) | Hypersaline lake sediment archaeal communities from the Salton Sea, California, USA - SS_1_MS_2 metaG | ecosystem: Environmental > Aquatic > Non-marine Saline and Alkaline > Hypersaline >...
CTCACAACCGCAAGCTGGCTCACAACCGCAAGCTGGCTCACAACCGCAAGCTGGCTCACAACCGCAAGCTGGCTCACAACCGCAAGCTGGCTCGCAACCGCAAGCTGGCTCACAACCGCAGGCCGGCTCACAACCGCAAGCTGGTTCGCAGCAGCCACTGTCGCAGCAACCATGGTGACGCCGCTTGCACCGCTCGAACAGCCCCTTCAGGCCGCCGAACAGATCACGCGACTTACACTTCCGACCACAGCACGAGGTGCACCCCGCATCGCAGCAGCCATTGTCGCAGCCGGCAGCTGACTCACAACCGCAAGCCGGCTCACAACCGCAAGCTGGCTCACATCCGCAAGCCGGCTCACATCCGCAAGCCGGCTCACATGCATCACAACAAGATTGGCAGCAGCCATGGCCGAGCATTCTATCCAGAAGCTCGAAACCGTAGGACTGGCTACACATGGTGGCACTGAAAATCAGTGCACCGAGAAACATCATTCGCTTCATCGAGCCACATCTCCTTTGCTTGTGGATCACGCGAGGATGATCGATCCCGACCGCGCGGTCTTTGTCACCCCGAGGGTGTGATCCACGAACTCTTTTCTGCGACAGGCCTGTCGAGCCAATCCGTGACTCGATGAACTCAGGTTGCTGCCGCCCCCTTGGTTGCCCGACGGGCACAGTGATGCCCCGGGGGACACAGGGGCTATCGGCGGACGAGGGAAAAGGGCTTGAATCGGCTCTAAGTTTTTTTCTGCCAATGACTTAGGTGTTCCGGTCAGGCTGAGAGTGATGGTCAAGGCCGTGGCACCGGTCGTGCGGTCGCCGCCCTCACAGGCCGCAAAGTTTGACGCTGGAAGCGGCATGACCGGCAAACTTTGTCAGCGGGTCCGTCGGCTACGTGAACCCTGCGGGCTGTAGCGGTCGGGGGGCTGATGGCTACCGGCGTTCCGGGGACAGCTGCCCGCCGCGTTGACAGGCTGACCTGCGGCCGTAAACTCCGCTCCCGAACGTCAGGCGGCCCGTTGGATCTGCTGATGCCTCGGGCGAACAGGGAACTCCGGTGCAATTCCGGGACGGCCCCGCCGCTGTGTCCAGGTGATCAGACCGCTGAACGCGGTTTGATCGTTCCAGCCGACATTTACTGCCATTGCGAACCGGTTTCGGCCCGTACGTGAGAAGGCGTCGGCTGGATAGGCCTGGGAGTCAGAAGACCTGCCTGCGTTCTATGGCGCGCGTGTGGCTGCGAGGGCGGCTTCACGGGCACGGCTTGTATGTGCGAGCCGGTGTTTGGAAGTCGAGACCGGTCTGCGCGAACTGCCTCCATGGTGGCAGGGACTCACGGTGCGACCGGACGGAGTCTGTCATGAAGACGTTGAAGAATTTCCTGTCCCCCGTCTGCGACGGGCGGTCTGCACGGCGTGTGCTGGTCGCTGCCCGTGGTGGTTTTTCGCTGATTGAACTGCTCGTGGTGATTGCGATCATCGGCGTGCTGGTCGGTCTGCTACTGCCGGCGGCTCAGTCGGCCCGCGAGTCGGCCCGCCGGACCACCTGTTCCAGCAACCTGCGGCAGTTGGGGCTGGCTATGCACACCTATGCCAGTGCGAACAACAACCGGCTGCCACCGCTCAAGGTGGATGACGAGGCCCGCATCGCCGACACGCTGGCCAATCCTTCCAACAATCCCTACGCGGGCAAGAGCCGGTACTGGTTTGCGGAGGTTGATGAAAATGAGCCGGAACTTGCCGATCGGCTCGATTTTCCGGCCGGCACCCTGTCGCCCTTCATGGAGGGCAACCTCCGGGCCTACCAGTGCCCCAACTTTGGCCCGGACGCTGTCGAGACACTCCGCTACGGCAGCATGACCACCGGTTTCGACTACAACGCGACGCTCGGTCCGGGGACGGTCTGGGATTGGTCGAGCTGGCCGAGTGTTGTGCTGAAGGAGCGGAACCTGCAGCACAGCATCGGCAAGGTGAAGGAGACGAAGCGGACCATCGCGTTTGCCGAGAGCGCGATTGTAGATTTTGCCCAGCCGAACCTTCCGCTTCGGGAAAACCTCGGTGGGTTGCTCCTGCCCGGTGGTGCTGACCCATCGGTTCACTTCCGCCACGCGGGTGACGTTGCCAATGTGGTTTTTGTCGACGGGCATGTTGAGGCCTCCCCCTGGCGGTACCGCAAAGGGCCGTGGAGTTCGGCTGCTCAGGCAACTCAAGAGCAATTCCATCGGATCGGCATTGTCTGCGCCGGTGATCCCACGGACAGCAACGCCGCGAATGCTCTGTACGACCTCGAATAGCCCGCCCACACCTTGAGGAGCCCGCCCATGAAAGATCCCCGACTCTGGACCGGGATTACCGGTCTCTGCCTCACGGCCTGGCTGATCGCCCCCTTGGTGTTTCCGCCCCGTCCACCGGCCGTTGCCGCAGAGGACATTCCGGTGATTCATTATGTCTGCCAAGAAAGCGGTGACGTTTTTGAACTGCCACTGGCCGGCGAACGCCTGGAGCATCCTGACACCGGCCGGCCGACGCTGGTCCCGGCGGTCTATGACGCCCGGCGGGAAAAGTGGCGGCCCGGCCCGCCGTTGGAGGCGATGCACCGGCTGGGGCTCCTGCAGCAGCAGGCAACTGAGTAACCTGCCGGGTATGGCAGCATTTGTTTCCGATGGTGATGACGGGCTGATCCTGCACCGAAACGCCGCGGCCTGGGACCGGCTGGCGGTGGCGGGCCAGCCGCTGGCCCGACCGGCGGTTGATGCCGCCTTCGCCGATCCGCGGGCTTGGCTGGGGACGGCCGGCCCGCCCGGTCGGTGCTGGCTGCCGGAGAGCCTGCGGGGGCTGGAAGTGCTCTGTCTGGCAGCCGGCGGCGGCAAGCACGGCCCTCTTTATGCCGCGGCCGGGGCCCGGGTGACAGTGGTCGATCTTTCAGCGGCGATGCTCGAGCTCGACCGCCGCGTGTCCCACGAACGGCGGATCGACCTCGAGCTGGTGCAGACATCGATGGACAATCTCAACACGCTTTCCGACGGCCGCTACGACCTGGTGATCCAGCCGGTCAGCAGCTGTTATCTGCCCCGACTCAAGCGGCTCTTCACCGAGGTGGCCCGGGTCACCAAGCCGGGCGGACGCTATATCAGCCAGCACAAGTCGCCGGCCAGCCTCCAAGCGTCGCTCGAGCCAAACGGGGTGGGCCGCTACGAGTTGCTGCATGCCCAGCCGCCTGCGGAGACGCGTCGCAAGCCACTGCCACCGGTTGGCCCGTCGCGGCTGCGGGAGGCTGGGACCGCTGAATTTGTCCATTCGCTCAGTGAACTGCTCGGGGGCATCTGTACGGCGGGCTTCGCCATTGAAGACTGTTGGGAGCCGGCCGAGGCCGACAATGCTGCCAGCCCTGGCAGCTACGGTCATCGGGCCCGCTTCCTGCCCCCCTATCTGCGGCTGCTGGCCCGGCGGCAGGGCGACGCCCAACCCCAGCGGCCACTGCTGGTACAGTAAACCAGGAAAGGAACGGCATCATGATCCACATGAACATTCTCCTGACCGTCAAGGCCGAGGCTGACGTGCTGAAGGTTCGACAACTGCTCACCGAAGCGATGCACAAGAGCCGGCAGGAACCCGGCTGCGAACGGTTTGATGTCTACCACTCGCAGGCCGATCTTCGCCGCTTTACCCTCGTCGAGCACTGGGCAACGCAGGAGGCCCTCGACGCCCACCGCCAGGCTGCGGCCTACACCACGATTTACAAGCCGCAGGTGATGCCGCTGGTCGATCGCGAGGGCCATCCCGTGACGCTGCTGGAATAGGATCGGCCCATGCTCCTGCTGATCGACAACTACGATTCGTTCACCTGGAACCTCGTCCAGCGGCTGGGCGAGGTCGCCCCGGATCTCCCGGTGGAGGTCTATCGCAATGACCAGATCACGGGTGATGAGATCGCCGCGAAGCAGCCGAGTCAGCTGGTGATCTCACCGGGGCCCTGCACGCCCGATGAGGCAGGGATTTCCTGCGACGTAGTCCGTCGCTTCGCCGGCCGGATGCCGATCCTTGGCGTCTGTCTGGGACACCAAGCGATCGGCCAGGTCTTTGGCGGTCGGATTGTCCGGGCTCGCCAACTGATGCACGGCAAGGTCGATCAGATCGAGCATACGGGGGCCGGTCTGTTCGCCGGGCTGGCCTCACCGCTGGAGGCAACCCGGTATCACAGCCTGGTGATCGACCCACCGACGCTGCCCCGTGAGTTCGAGGTCGACGCCTGGGCGGCGGCCCCCGACGGCAGCCGTGAAATCATGGCGATCCGCCACCGCGGCTTGCCGATTTACGGCGTGCAGTTCCATCCAGAAAGTTTTCTCACGCCCACCGGCTATGACCTGTTGCGGGCCTTCCTCGGACTTCCCGGCGGGGTGGTGACAGCATGATCGATGTAGCCGAGGCGGTACGGCTGATCGAGCAGACTGCGGTGCCGCTGCCCCCGCGGCGGGTGCGGCTGGAAATGGCCAGTGGCGGCCTGCTCACCGCCGACGTGACGGCGGACACCGATTCCCCGCCCTGGGATAAGGCGATGATGGACGGCTTCGCCGTCTGTGCCGCCGACTTTCCTGCCACCGGAACCACCACCGAGATTATCGAGCTCGAGGTGGTGGCCGATCTGGCTGCCGGTGACGCAGCCAGCCTGGTGGTACGGCCGGGCAGTTGTGCCCGAATCATGACCGGGGCCCCGGTGCCCGCCGGGGCTGATGCGGTGGTGCCGATCGAGCGGGCCGTTGATGGCACTGCCAGGGCTAATGCAGGTGGCCGAGTGCGGCTCTGCGAACCCCGGTTTCGCTCCGGTCAGCATATCGGCCGCCAGGGTGTCAGCTTTCGGGCCGGTGAAATCGTGCTGGCCAGTGGTAGTCGGCTGGGTCCGGCGCAGGTCGGCCTGTGTGCCGAGGCCGGGGCAAGCCATGTTCAACTGGTGGCTCCGCCGCGGGCGGCGATTATCGCGACGGGAAGTGAGCTGGTGCCGGCCGCGGCGGTTCCAACCCATGGCCAGATCCGCAATTCCAACGGGCCGATGCTGGCGGCGGCGGTTGCCGCGGCAGCCGCCGAGCCGATTCCGCTGGGGATAGCTGGTGACAAGCCGGAACAACTGCGGGCAGCAATTGCCCAGGGACTGGCTGCTGACGTCCTGCTGCTCTCCGGCGGGGTCTCAACGGGTGACTACGACCTGGTCCCCGGCACGCTTGCTGCGGCGGGTGTTGAACAGGTATTCCACAAAGTCCGGCTGAAGCCGGGCAAGCCGGTCTGGTTTGGGGTGTTGCGGCGAGAGCAGGCCGCTCCGACCCTTGTGTTTGGGCTGCCGGGCAATCCGGTCAGCACGCTGGTCTGCTTCGAACTGTTTGTGCGGCCGGCACTGGCGATTGCAGCGGGGTTGCCCTGCGATTGCTGGTACCGGGCGAGGCTGACGGCCGCATTGACAGCTGCGGCGAAGGGGAATCCCGACCGGCCTGTCTATCACCCCTGCACGATTGCTGGCAGTGATCAGGCACCAACAGCCACTCCGCTGCCATGGGGCGGCTCGGCCGATCTGCTTGGCCTATCCCGTGCCAACGGGCTGATGCTCTTGCCGGCTGGCTGTGGCCAGTTGGAGAGCGGCAGCGAGGTTGAGGTGATCCCACTCGGCTGAGCTGACCAAATTACCCCGCCCTCGGCCAACGCTACGGGACCTTGGCGGCCCCTCGCCGGCGGCTCGAAGGGGTCAGCCCTCGGTTACCAGGCCGAGTGAGACCAGCTTGGCCAGGCATTCGTCCCGCTCGCGACAGCGTTCGAGGCCGACCCAGGTTTCGTCCTGGGCCGCGAGAAAGGTCTGCTGGTCTGCTGGCAGGCTGTCACCGCTGGCCAGCCGCTGGATCACGGCCTGATCGAGGCGGGTGAGCCGCAGGGCGTTGAAGCGGTAATCGAGAAAGGCCTCCCAGCAGAGTGGAAAGAGCTTGGCGACAATCTCGTGGCCGATTGCTTCGGCGTAGCGGCGAATCTCCAATTGCGCATGGCCGTCCATCCGCAGGGCGATAAAGTGCAGCAGATTGTGCAGGTCGATTTTCCAGTAGGCCTCGGTGTAGGTCGACAGCGGCAGGTCTTTGCGGGCCTGTTCCCGGGCGATCCCGGCGGCGAGGCGTTCCTCATAGACGCGGCGGGCCAGGCTCTGGAGTTCCTGTTCCGACTGGGTCAGCGGGTGCCCGTCGGTGGCCGCGAGCACACCGGCAGAGCCCTGCCGGTTGCTGGTTGCCTGGCTCCGCCAGCCGTCATCGCGGGTTGCCTGCATCGAGTCGATGGCCAGCGAGTAGCGGGTGGAATATTCGTTGATGTTGGCGGTGCGGTGCCGCACCCACTGCCGCCAGCAGTCCATCGGCACCCGCACCAGGAACTTCAGTTCGGCCATCTCAAAAGGCGTGGTGTGGGCATGCCGCAAGAGATAGCGGATCAGTTGTCGGTCATCGCTGACCTTGCGGGTGCCTTCGCCGTAGCTGACGCGGGCCGCCTGCACGACCGAGGCGTCGGTCCCCATCACATCGACGAGGGTGACATAGCCATCATCCAGAACCGGAAACTTTTTCCAGCGGAGTTCCTCACCGGTGATAGCGGTCGGCTCGGCAGCAGGTTCAGGCGGCATCGGGTCTCCTCGGCAAGAATGGCATAGGGCGTGCATCAGGATGAACGTCTGCGTCGATCCCTGCAACCAGCGACCCTGTGGATCGGCTCCCAGCGAGCGGTGGCCAGGATGGCACCGCTGGCGTGAAACGCCGGCCGGATGCCGGCGTCCCGGTCCAGGGAACCCTTGGCGTTCCCGCAGACCGGCTCCCAGCGAGCGGTGGCCAGGATGGCACCGCTCGCGTGAAACTAGCTAAAGAAGTTTTCGCCGTAGAGATTCGCCGGCGGGCAGGTGGCCACGGTGATGTCACCGTTGACCCGGGTCTGGCAGGCAAGCCGCATGGTTTCTTCATTGCCAATGTAGGCCATCGAGACCCCAAGCCGGGCCTTTTCGAGAAATCCCCGGGGGCTGGTATTTTCCATGCCTTTGGTGATCAGCACCCGGCAACTGCCGCAACTGGCCATGCCGTGGCAATTAAGCACTTTGTGTACCCCAGGGTAGAGGGCAACACCGGCGGCAAGCGCCTCTTTGCGGAGGTTTGCCCCCTCAGGAACTTGAATTTCTTTTTTTTCAGTCGCGAAGGTGATGGTTGGCATAGGATTCTCTCGCTGAAGGGCCCGTCATTTCCCGATACTTTAGCCATCCCGGGCGAAGGCTTCTACTGCCACCCGGTCGACTCACTCAGAGGAAGCATCCCATGGCGGAACTGACCAAATATCAACGCAATGTCATCAAAAATTACTATGAAAACCTCGACACCGCCCTGGTGCAACGGCTGGGCGAGCAGGTGACCGATCTCTACCTTGCCGAGGGGAAAAAGCGGACAAAACTCTGGGAATCGATCTCCAAGTCACTCGAAAAGCTTGAGGTTCCCAAGTCGCGGATTGCCAGTGTGGTCGGCTCCGATGATGCCCGCCAGTTGGCAAAACTCCTGCAGGAACTCTGGGGCTAACTGGCTGTCGCCCGAGCCATCGAAGAGCGTTTTTGGAGCAGGCGAGCCCCAGCGGCCCTGGTTTTCAAGGCTCGCCGCCGCCTCTGCTCGCTCCAAACCTTTCAAACGGGCTGGAATCCTTTTTGTGAAACAGGTTATCGCCATCGTGAAGCCGTTTCTGGCCGAGCGGGTGCTCGAGGCGTTGGCGGCAGTGCCGATTGAGGCCCTGAGCGTACATGAAGTCCGGGGCTACGGCCGGCAGAAGAGCTATCTTGACGCCACAACCGAGCAGGACCGGTCGCTCGCCTTCTTACCCAAAGTCGAAGTGGCGTGCTGGGTTGATGATGACTGGGTCGAGACGGTGATTGCTCAGATCAGTGCCGCGGCCCGCACGGGCCGGATGGGGGATGGAAAGGTCTTTGTCCTGCCCGTCGAGGCGATCAGCGGATGAAAATACCGGTCGCGTACCAGATGCCGTTGGCACCCCGACTGATGTCGTAGCCGTAGGCAGCCTGCGGACTGCTGACGGCCTGCCAGTGGCCCGCCGACTGCCGCCAACAGGCGACACAATCGACGCAGGAATCGAGCAGATCCTGATCCGGCCAGCTTTCCGCACAGACCTCCGATGCCCCACCGCGACCGCCCGCGAACTGTTGCGAACGGGCCTCCCAGCCGTGGTGTCCCTGCCGTCTGAGGCGGGCCTGATGAGCCGCATGGGCAGCGGCGGCGGCGGCGAGCGATTCGTCCGAATTGCCGCAGGTGCTCAGCGGCCTGGCCGGATGCCGCCGAACAGCCAGGATCAGCGAACGTTGGGTGAGTGATCCGTGGGGAAGACTGGGCAGGAGTTCCAGATCGGTCGCGGCAAACTGGTAATACCTGCCGGGTGTTCGCGGCAGGACCGAGACCACCCGCCCCTGCCAGCGACCGGGCGTCTGATCGATCACGAAGATGCCCGGCCCCCGCCGAAGTTCGCTCAATGCGGGAGACTGCACCAGTTCGCGGCCACCCTCTTCCATACCCAGGCGGCAGAACACCCAGCCGTCGCCCCCGGCGGTGAATCGTTCGCGGAGGGAAGACGCCACCAGTCGCTCTGCCACTCGGTCGTTGTCCTGGCGGCGGGCAGTCGGTTCGATTGAAACCAGCAGCATCACCCCGCGTTCACCGGCCGCTGCCAGCGCGGTGGCATAGTCATCAATGTCCAGAATCGCCTGCTGCCGGCCCGTGGGCGAATCCTGCGGGGTCATTGCTTCGGCGGACGCTGCCAGCGTCAGGAGCAGGGCGATAACACTTTTCATACTGACATGAGTGTGACGCATCGAACCAGCGGTCATGGGTGCCTCGTTGAGGGGGTGGGGCTACTCTCGCCGCAGTCGGTCAGGAGCCGAGAGCGTCGGGCCAAAATGTCCAGCACGGCGGTCAATTGGAACCCGGCTGGCCGAGACAGGGCAACCAGCCTCCGTTCCGAGTGGCAAAAATGTTCCTGACAGCGGCGAAATGTCTGATCGGGCGAGCCGGCACCGCCTGACCGGCCGCGGCGGCCGGTCAGCGACAGGCCGACACACCCGCTGCCGCCGATATCGCCATGGAGCCGCGAGCGGTAAAACCGCTACACTCCTCCCGACCGGGCAAGTTTCCCACCTCTTCCGTCAGGCCTTTCCCATGCTCCGCTTCGCCGTTGTGCTTTCTGTCGCCGTGTTCCTCGGGCCGGGTGGCGGGGACATCTGCTGTGCGGCCGACCTAGCCGACCTTGCCAGCGAACCGCTGGGGGAGATTCCGGCATTTGAAAAGCCCTCATCCAAGGACCTTGATGCGGCGGCCGCGGCCCTACGGCAGGCGAGCGGTCCGCTCGATCAGCTGCTCAAACGCAGCCAGAGCGGGGCCGACTGGCGGGCCTACCTCGACTGGTCGGCGGTTGAAGCACAGGCGGCAGGCGGGGACGCTCTCGACGTCGAGACCCTGCTGCGGCTCTACCGGCAGTTCGACGCCGATGAGAATGGCCTTGAGATGTACCAGTTTGTCGCGGTCCGACGGGCCCTCGCTGCGGCCATCGAGGTGGCTGTTGCTGCGACGAACGAGCGGGCGGCCGAGACCTACCAGAAGCGGGCCGAAAAGCTGGTCAGCCTCGTTACGGCGGCGGCCCGAGCGGGCACCACCGAATCGCTCGATGGGGTCGGTCCCCTGCTGGGCCGGCTCAGTGAGTCCCGGCAGGCGGCGGGTGTCGTGGCCCGGATTCGGAGCCTGGTGGACCGGCCTAATTTGCATCTGCATGTTGACGAAAAGCTGCTTGGCACAGCGGTCAATCGCGTGGTCGACCGGGTCGCACCGGTCAATGAGGTTGTGCTCGGCACTCCGGTACGGGGCATTGGCCGGACCTCGGGGCTGGTGCTGCTCGACTTTCTGCCGGCTTCCGATCGGGCAGTCACCCAACTCACCTTCACAGCGACCAACCGGGCGACGACCCGCAGTTCAAAGGGGCCAGTCACTGTCTGCAGCGAAGGACTGACCAACCTTTTCGCCCAACGCCGGATCCTCATTGATGACCAGCGGGTCTGGGCCGAGCCGATCACCGCTTCAGCTTCAACCAGCACCCGGACCACTGGCATCGGCGTCAGCAAGCGATTCGGGAGCAAAATGATTCGCCGGATCGCCTCAAAAAAGGTGGCTCAGATCAGGCCCCGGGCTGAAGCGGTCAGTGAACGCAAGGCCCGCGAAAAGGTTCGCCAAGAGTTCGAGCAGGAGACCTCCGCAGCGATCGCCGAGGCGTCCCGGGACTATCAGCAGAAGTTCCGCAAGCCGCTGCGGGAGCGGGGCTGGTATCCGGAACTGCTGCGGATGAGCACCACCAGCGACCGGCTCGCCGTGGTGGCCCGCAAGGCGGTTGCCGACCAGATTGCAGCCTTTACCGACCCGCCTGAGGCTGAGGCCGACGCCGTCCTCGGCGTGCGACTCCATGAGACGGTGGTCAACAACGCCGCCGCGATCACGCTGGCCGGCCGCACGATCACACAGGAGTTTGTCGAAGAGCAACTCAAGGAACGTGATGGCAAACTGCCTGAGTCGCTCACCAGTGACCCTGACCAGCCGCCCTGGTCAATTACCTTCGCCAAGCGGAAGCCGGTCGAACTCGATGCTGATGACGGCCGGGTGAAGCTCACCATTCGGGGCAGTCGCTACACCTCGGGTGAGCGGTCGTTTCCAGCCATGGATATCTGGGTGACCTACCGGATTGAAACCGACGCGGGTGTCACCCGGCTGTTCCGTGACGGTGATGTCCAGATCTATCCGCCCGGCTTTGAGCCGGGGGGGGAAGAAAAGCTCAGTGTCTCTGAAACATCGCTGCGGGGAATCCTGCAGAAACGGTTTGGTCGTGTCTTCAAAGAGGTTGTCGACATTGAGCCGCTGGAACTGCCGGGAGAACTGGCTGCCGCCGGCCCGCTTCCGCTGAAACGACTGGAGGCCCGCCGCGACGGTTGGCTGGCGGTCGGCTGGCGGGAGAAGGAGCCCGAGGCAGCCGTCACTGACACGACGGCCTCGGGAGAACTGCCGGCCGCGCCGCGGCTCGCTAGCCGCTGAACAGATTACCTGACAGGCGGCCGGCAACTACGCTGCGGCACTCAACGGTTGCCGCCCCTGATTTCGGCCGTGATCAGGTCAGCCTCACGGATCGCCTCATCGAGTGGCAGGCCGGTGCGGACACCAGGCCGCAGGTGCCCGGCGGCTGACAGATACGCGTCGCGGAGCAGGTTCAGCCGTTTGCTGACCAGTGGCAGCAACGGTGAGGCCTGTTCCTGGGTCCAGTCAGCCGGCACACCCAGACCGTCGAGGACAGCCCGACAGATGGCCCAGTGGCCAGCATCACCAGGATGCACGGTGTCGGCTGAGAAGATGACCTGCGGATCGTCCTGCCGGGCCTGTTTCAGAGCCTTCTTCATGGGGCCATGTACATCGATCACCAGCCAGCCATCGGCCTGCTTGGAGAGGAGCCAGCGGGAATACTCCGCCAGCACGGCGTCATAGTCGGTGTCACCGGCCGGGCCCAGTTTGTCGGGCCGCTGATCGTAGATGGGCGGGGTAAGGTGGATGATGCTCGCCCCGGTCGCCTCGACTGCAGCGTGGAGCCGCTCGATTCCGGCCCGAAAACGGGCAAAGCGGTCAGCGTCGAGTGGCTGGTAGATGCCGCAGTTCATCCCGTAGCAGGCCAGGACAACGTCGGGGCGGCTCACCCGCAGCGCCCGGTCAAGCCGTTCGTGCAGATCGGGCCGGGGAAACTTGCCGCCGGCGTGCCCGTCCTCGGAGAGCCCCGATACCGTCTCGCTGGAAAGCCCCATGTCGATAATCATGCCGGTTAGGCCGGCCGTCTCCTTCCAGCAGTCAAGCAGGGCCACCCAGCGGCCGCCGTAGGTGATCGAATCACCTAGAACAACAATCCGGTCGGCCTCGGTCAGGAGCTGCCGGGCAGCGGGCTGTACGACTGGCTCTGCGGCACCGGCTGTTCGCGTGACTTCGCCGCTGGCGGCCAGGAACGCCAGGCCGATCACCAGCCAGGAGGAGTTGAGTAGGTAACGCATCGTTCGGTTCCTTTGGTGTTTGTCCGTGACTGCTCCGGCTGTTCCCCAGGGCTGCCCACTCAGGCAGACAATGCAGCCCGAAAGCTGAAGCCAATCCGGCGAGGGTCACTCACCGGTGCCGGCCTGCACCGGTGTCGCACCTTCCCGGATAGCGAACAGATGACTCCGGTTGGCGATGTAAAGCGTGTCACCGGCGACGATCGGAGTGGAATAGACGCTGTTGCCCATGTTGATTTCGGCAAGCAGGTCTTTCTCCTTGGCGAGGGAGAAGATACAGATGTCGCCATCCTCGTCACCGATGTAGACCTTGCCATCGACGATCAGCGGCGAACCCCAGCTTGCCGCCAGCATGTCGTGGGTCCAGTACGGTAGGCCTGTCTTGACGTCGAGGCAGTGAAACAGGCCGCTGAAGTCGGCGACGAACAGCAGGCCGTTCTTGATGGCGACCGTGCCGCAGGTGCGGTGCATCGTTTCTTCGAACGAGAGTTTGCCATTGCCGTCGGCATCATGGCCGGGATAGTGCCAGACCGCCGCCGAATTCGGATTGGGCCGGGCCACCTCTCCCTGCTCCTGGATCACCGCTTGGATGCGGCGGTGGGGCAGCGGAGTGTCGGGGGCCGCAAGGCTGACGGCCAGTTCTGGACTGGTGTCGCCGCGCTTGGTCGGGTCGATACACCAGAGGTGACCGACACCCTCGCCATGCTCAGGATCCTCACCGACGGCGATATAGACCAGCCCCTCGTGGAAGACTGGCGTGCCGATGATGTGGTTGCGGTCGGCCCGGCCCCCGAGGGTGTATTTCGACTCTTTGGGGTTACAGTCAAATTGCCAGAGGAGTTTGGCACCGCCCGTCCCATCTCCGCGGGCGTCAAAGCCATAGATCCAGCCATCGCCACCACCGAAGAAAACCTGGGGTACCCCGTCGACCTCGGCGAAACCGGGACTCGACCACTGGCCGTGGAGGACGTTGGCTCCGGGAGAGGCGTCGGTCCAGAGCACCTTGCCGTCCCGCTTGTCGACACAGAGGAAGCTCGGAGCATTGGGGTTGGGCAGGTTAATGTGGCCCTCATCGACCCCGTTGCTGGTGTTGACGAACAGCAGATCACCGGCGGCGGCAACGCTGCACGAGCACATATTGTGCTGTGAGACGCCAAGTTGCTTCATCATGTTGAGCACCCAGACGACGTCGGCCTCATTCTCAGCTTTGACCGGCTCGTCGGTGTAGGGCCCGTCGTTCTCACCGTCACGGAAGCCCTCGGTGTCGAGGCATTTCACCTCGCCCCGGCTGGAGACGTACCAGAGCCGGTCGCCCTCGATCAGCGGGGCGCAGCAGATGCCCTGCAGCGGCCAGTCATGGACCCGGCCGGTTGGCAGCTTTTCGCTGGAGTCCTGCCACAGAAACGAGCCGTCACGGACGTCAAAGGCAATCAGGCAGCCCAAATCGACTTTGGCAGGATAACGCTCCAGCCAGCCCTTGCCGTTGTTGGTGCCGACAAAGACCTTGCCGCCGGCAACCACCGGGTTGCCGTAGCTCTGGCTTCCGAGCGCCGCGACCCAGGCGATGTTCTTGCTGGTCTCGGGCTGCCAGGCACCGGTGTCATAGTCGAAATCACCCGGTTCCCATTCGGTGGGCATACCGCTGGCCTCCGGGGTGTTGTTGCGATGTGGCGATCCGCCCCACTGATTCCAGTCGGTGGCGGTCACGGGACGGCCGACCGCCAGAACGGTCAGCAGCATCAGGATGGCACCGGTTGCACGGTTCACTTCAGTTCCTCCACCAGAACATTGTCAACGTAAATCTCAGACACTTTTGAGTTTCCAAAGAACCCCGGACTGCCCCGCAGATTGCCTCGTTCATGGACCGCCTCGACCGTCCATTCACTCGGTTCAGGTTGGTCGCGGGGCCAGACCTTCCCCCGCAGTACGGCGTCGTCTCGCCGGGTGCCGGCCTCGAATTTCAGCCGGTACCAGACCCCAGCTTGCCAGGAAAACGGCACGGTTTTCGAGAAATGCGTCGCCACCTGCGGCGGCCAACTGCGGAGCTGCAACTGCTGGCTGGCCCCCATCAGGTCGAGCGTATACCGCTGAGCGATCAGGCCCATGTCGGGCAGCCGGGCCGTCACGAGATTCCCGGCTGCGGGGGTGGTTGCGGCGAAGGCATCAGCGTCGGTGTTGTCGGCCGTCGCCGCCTGCGCGGTGCCCGTTTCTTCGGCGCGAAAGTCGGCGACCATCCGGTAGTCGTGCAGATCGGTCGGGCCGATCCAGCCCTGGCTGCGGGTGCCCTTGGGAATCGTGGTGATCTTGACCATGCAGTTTGAGCCGTCGACTTCCCGGACAACATTTCGGTAACGCATGCCGATCCAGGGCAGTGGGGGCTCTCCGCGGGGCAGCCCACCACGGGGATCGGGCTTGAGCACGGCCTGCTCAAAGTCGAACTGCCAAGGCAGGGGAGGCATCGATCGGACCCGGGCGGTGCCGCTGAGGTCGCCGACCGTTGCGGTGATGGTTGCCCCGGCGTGCTGGCCGGCAGGGGCGGTGTAACGGCCCGATTCGGTGACGCTGCCAACATCGCTGGAGAACTTCGCCGAGGCATCCCGCACGAACCGGCCCTGCGAGTCAAACAGCCGTACCCGGAAGTCGACCGATTCACCGGCGGCAACCTGCGTCTCGGCCGGTACCACCTGCACCCAGGCCGGCTGGCCGGCGGGCTCCCGGGTCGCCCGTGACACCGTCTGCGGCAGCGGGACAACCGGTGCGACAGGATCGGCTGCCGCGAGGGTCTCCGCATTCCCCAGGCAATACAGCCGTTCGCCGGTGGTCAGGTAGAGGCGGCCTTCCCAGGCAATCGGTGAGGCCGTCACCTCGTCATCCTCCTCGAGCCGCATCCGGTGGACGAATTTCAGCCCCCGTTCGGTCGGCTCGAGCACATGCCAGCCACTGGTGGAGCAGACATAGAGCATTCCGTCTGCCACCAGGGGGCTGGCGCGGACGATTGTGCCCAGCAGCCGCGTCGGCCGACCAATCGGCTTGCCGGTTGTCCGGTCGAAGGCATGCACCTTGGCCCCATCCTCGACGAAATAGACCCGCTCACCCAGCACCACTGGCATCGCCTTGCCATCGACGATCGCCTTCCGCTCCCAGACGCGGTTGCTGGAGGTAACGTCACCGCTGCCACCAAGGGCGATTTTGACGGCGGCACCCATCGAGGTGTTGTCAAGGTTCTCTTCCGCCTGCGACATGTAGATGCCCTCTGCGGTCACCAGCGGGGCGACATTGAGACCACGGCGGGAGAGTTGATAGTTCCAGATCGGTCGGCCAGTGCGGGGCTGGAGATTCCAGATGCCGCCGTCACTGGAGCCGAAGATCATCGCTGCCGCCCCGTCAACGGCGGCAAGCATCGGGGTTGAATAGGTGGTGTCGGCAGGCAGTTCCCGGGTGCCATTCATCCAGCGAACCTCGCCGGTGGTGGTATCCATGCCGAGGAAGCGATGGGCCGGCTTGGCCGTCCGGCCCCAGCCGGTGACGACGGCACTGGCGACAACAAGATCCTCAAAAACGATCGGCCGGTTGGTGCGGCCACCGTAGGTCGAGAGGAAGCCGAACTCCTCATGAAGTGACCGCTGCCAGTTGGTGGTGCCGGTCTCGGCATTGATCGCCGTGAACACACCGCAGACACCGTGGGCAAAGATCTGTTTCGTGGCGGGGTCGGCGATTACGCACGACCAGCCGACTCGCTCAGCCGGTACGTCGGAAAGATAGACGTTAAAAATGTTCTCCCAGAGTTTCTCACCTGTCCGGGCATCAAGGCAGAGCACCTTCTCGGCCTCCTCGGATGTGCCGGGCCGGTGCCGCACCAGAATGTAAAGGCGGCCCTCATAAATGATCGGCGTCGAAATGCCCTCCGCCTCTTCGTTTTGCCAGAGGATGTTTTCACCCGATTCCGGGTCAAAGCTCGTCACCAGTGGGCCGGTCGAGACGGCATGCCGATCCTGGAGGGGCCCCCGCCAGTCGGGCCAGTCGGCCGCCTGCGGGCGATGGCACGGGAGTGCCGCGGCGATGAGCGTGGCGACGAAGGCAATTCGCCCCCGGCGGGGACGATGGCAAAAATGCATCCAAAACATGTCTCACCCTGCGTTTTGCTGCGGCCACGGCGTGGCCACCTGCCCGACCGGTTGCCCGGTAGTGTACCTTCGACAGCAAATCATCGCAGGATCGTGGGGTGGCTTACACAGGCGGCCCTTGCTTTCGGAGATCATCCATGGCTGCTCCCAAACCGACTGCCGCCGGCTCCGCCCAGAGGGCGGGCAATGGCAAGGCTGCGGGCAAGGAAAAGCCGGCCGAACGGGTGGTCGCGGAAAATCGCAAGGCCCGGCACAACTACGAGATTCTCGATACCCTTGAATGTGGCATCGTTCTGGTCGGCAGTGAGGTCAAGAGCCTGCGATCGGGGAAAATGTCACTCGACGAGGCCTACGGCCGGGTCAAGGGCGGCGAGGTCTGGCTGATCGGTTGTGACATCCCCGAGTATGAAAAGGCCAACCAACTCAATCACCAGCCCAAGCGGCCCCGCAAATTGCTACTGCACCGCCGGGAGATTGGCCGCTTCGCCGGTCTCGGATACGAGAAGGGACTGACGCTGGTGCCGCTGAAGGCCTATTTCAAGAACGGCCGGGTGAAGGTGTTGCTGGGGATCGGACGGGGCCGCAAGGTCCACGACAAGCGGCAGAAACTCAAAGCGCAGACGGCCCAGCGCGACATTGAGCAGGCGCTCCGGGGCAAGCGGGGGGGGTAAGTGCCCGCCGGCAACGAAAACAGCCGGCGGCCGCCGGCTGTTGTTCATTCAAGCTCCAACCGTACCTTGTTCGCAGCGGTTCAGTCGATTGTTACAAAAACCGGGCACGGCCCGATTTCAATCTGGTAGCCCGCATTCCACGGGGGCGTCTGGGGCCACCGGCGCTGCAAACTGCCGCGGCAGCGTGTCCCACGGCTGGTCAGGCCGTGTTGCCGGCAGCGATCAGGTCGGCCGAATCGGTTGTGTCCTCAGGGTGCCAGAGGGGCATGCCCCGCTGGATCCGCTCCGCTAGGACGTCGATCTTCTGCCGGGAACCGGCGGGCGCGGCCGTGGGGATGAACTCTTCGCTGACATGCGGCTCAAAGTTCTCGTCATGACCATAGAGCTCAATGATTTCGAACACGTTGCGAATTCTTGCCATGGAAACCAACAACTCCTTGCTGACTGACAATTGACTCCTGCTCGACAAGACAACGGGCCGTCCCGAAGTCTCCGAGTTCTCTGCTCAACCGGTTGCTGCTTTGGCGGCCAAGGCGGCCACCCAGTGCCTGCCGAGGGGATGGCGGGATGCCATTGCAGGGTGCGAAAAGCGCGGTGAGCTTCGACATTATGGGCCGCAGTTCAGCCGAGTCAAACATTTGGAAAGGAGGGATGAATTTTCTGTTCGTGCGGCCGGCTGGCAGCCGGCCGCACCCCAGGGTTTGCCACGGGGATCACCGGGGAAGTAGCATACGGGGATGGCCAGCGGGGTTCGGCATGCGGCGACTGTCGCATCCCCCGCACGGGTCGCGGATGTTTGCTTGAGAGTGGGCATTCCGTACCGCCGCGGCAGATGGCTGAATTCACCGGATCGCTGACCAGTTATTCGGCCCGCTGGTCGTTCTTCACCTACCTCGGGGCGATCGCCTGCGGGACAGGGCTGTTGCTCCTGCCGGCCGCCCGGGCGCCGGGGCGGCCACCGCTAGAGCCGATCGACGCATTTTTTACGGCCACCAGCGCCTGCTGTGTCACCGGGCTGACCGTTCGCTCAACCGCCGGAGATTTCTCGCTGTTCGGCCAGGGGGTGATTCTGGTGCTGATCCAGCTGGGCGGGCTGGGAATCATGACGATCACAACCCTGCTGCTCTTCCAAATGGGGGGGGAGGCGACTGTCCGGCAGCGGGCGGTGATTGCCGAGACACTTGGCATCAAGTCGAGCCGTGGGCTCCGGCAGTTGGCATTGATGGTGCTGGTGGTCGTGCTCGTGGCTGAGCTGATCGGATTTTTGTTGCTTTCCCTGGCAAACTGGGGAAGCCGCGACCCAATCGAGGTGATCTGGCGGGCCGCCTTCCACTCGATCTCGGCATTTTGCAACGCTGGTTTCGCCCTCGCCGACAACAGCCTGGTGCCCTATGCCGATAACGTGCCGGTCAATCTGATCGTCTGTGGCCTAGTGGTAGTTGGCGGCATCGGGTTTCCGGTCATTTTCGATATTGCTTCCCGGCTGTGGCGGCGGGAGCCGCTCTGGGAGCGGCTGCACATGCACTCGAAGTTGATGCTGCTGGGCACCGCGGTGCTGCTGGCTTTTGGGGCGGTCAGTTTTTGGGTGATTGAATGGGATGGGGTTCTGGCGGGCCGCTCGCTGGGCAGCCGGCTGCTCCTGGGACTGTTTCACTCGACCACCTGCCGTACCGCCGGCTTCAACACCGTTGACTATGGCAGCCTTTCGAGCGCGACGCTGTTTCTGGCCATCCTGCTGATGGCGGTCGGGGCGGGGCCGGGTTCAACCGGCGGTGGCTTCAAGGTGAGCACCTTCATGACCCTGCTGACCCGGGCGGGGGCGAGCTTCCGCGGGCAAATACGGGCCAACTTCGCCAAGCGGACCATTCCCGAACGGGCAGTCGAGCGGGCCACGGCGACGGCGCTTGTGTTTGTGGCCATCGCCATCGCCGCCCTCGTCCTGCTGCTGGTTGTCGAAAACGACGGCCTGGCGGGCAAGCGTCCGCGTTGGTTTCTCGACGCGCTGTTTGAGGTGATCTCGGCCCTCGGCACCGTCGGCCTGTCGACCGGTATCACTCCCGACCTGTCGGGGGGCGGCAAGACGATCCTGATCATGCTGATGCTGTTGGGCCGGCTCGGCCCGATCACCGTGGCGGTTGCCCTGTCGCGGCAGCGGCCTAGCTACCAGCCCAACTACCCCGAGGAGGAGCCGCTTGTCGGCTAGTCCGCTATGGCTTCGACCAGCAGTAAACGATTCATCATGCTCGGCATGGGTTCCTTCGGTTCGGCCCTGGCGACCAGACTTGCTGACAACGGCTGCCGGGTCACTGGTGTCGATTCCCGCCGGGATCGCCTCGAAGCGGTCAAGAACACCATCCACGAGGCGATCATCGGCGATGCCACCGACCGGGAGTTGCTCGAGAATCTCCCGATCAAGGACGCCACCTCGGTCTTCATCTCGCTGGGCGAGACGATCTCAAAGTCGCTGCTGGCCACGCTCCATGTGAAGGAACTCGGCGCCCGCGAGATCGTGGTCAAGGGGGTCACCAAGGAGCATGGCAAGATCCTCTCGCACCTTGGGGCCAACCGCGTGGTCTATCCGGAGGAGGAGGTGGCCCGCGAACTGGCCGACAAGGCGAGCTGGCCGAACGTGCTCGACTTCCTGCCGATCGACCCCGAGTACAGCGTGGTCGAAATCACGGTGCCGGAATCACTGGAGGGCAAGACCCTCGCCGACGCCGACCTGCGGAACAAGGTGGGTGTCTTTGTGCTCGGGCTCAAGAACATCATGTCGGGCCAGTTCATGATGTTTCCGGAGGGCCGCATGAAGCTGATGGAAGACCAGATCCTGCTGGTCATCGGCAAGGAAGAGGAACTGGCCCGGCTCCGTGAAATGACCTGATCGTTTTGGCGGTGCCGGCTCGGGGAAGGCAAAAGTCTCTGCCCCAACGCCACTCAATTCCGAGAAGAATCCCCAGCGGGAGAGGCGAGCGAGAGAATACCGACTCGGCACCACGGGCAGCGTGTCGGCCAGTCGGACAGCACTGTCACGGCGGGCTTTTTCCACAGCTCGCTCAGGCAGCTAATCCTGTCCGGGAATGCCAGGGGGCAGGTCGATGGTGATTTCGGCCGGTGGCGGTGCGGTGTCGGTGGCGGGTTTGCTTGTGGCAGCGCTCGGATCGAAGGTTGGGGTGTCGACGCCGGTGCGGGCTGCCAGGTCGGCTGTCAGCGAAAGCTTGTCGCCTCCCTCCGGCCGCACCTCCAGTTGCGTCACCCCCCATTCGTCACCAAACTTCTTGCCCTCCACGATGACCATGCCGGATAGCTTTGGTCCGGTCACCGGAATCTGCATCGCGGCGATGCCGTCGACCTCATTGGCGCGACCGGTGACGGGACCGGGCCAAAGCAGTGGCTGCCCAAGCATGGCCTGCGACCGCTCGTTCAGGCTGACTTCCTCTTTTGCGGCATTGACCAGGGGATGGTCACCGATCCGGCTGCAGCCAGCACTGATCAGCACAACTGTTGCAGCGACGGAAAACCAGACCGGTCGGCAGATTCCCGCATTGGGCATGGCAGTTCCTCCTTGAACGCGAGCACAGGTTCCGGGCCGGGGCTACCCAGCGGCATTAACAGTGCTAATGAGCCTACTTGGCGTCGTGCTGCCGGCACCAGGCGATCTTGTCTGCCGTCGTGGTTGGCAGATCTCCAACTGGGGTTTCAGCTGCCGGCTCGGAGACTGTTTCGGCGACGGGCTCCTCGGTGGCGGGCAACTCTGGTTCGGCAGCGACGGGTTCCGGGGCCGGCTCGGCTACCGGCGGGGCCGCGGCTTTCCCGGCCCGGGCCTGAGCCAGGATTTCAGCCGTCGAGAGCTTCCCAGCCGGCTTGGCTGCCGGTTTGGCCGCTGGTTTGGCTCCACCGCGGGCGGCAGCCAGAATGTCGGCCGTCGAGGGCCGCTTGCCGGCTGCCGCCTTGGCCGCCGGCTTTTCTGTGGCCGCTGGGGTCGCAGCCGCTGGCTTGGCGGTTTTTTTCGCAGCCGCCGGCTTCTCCGGCTTGGGCAGCGGTTCGGTGACAATCTTGAGGAACGACGGGTCAATGTCGTACCAGCCAATGTTATTGAACTGGTCGAATTCAACCAGGCAGCGGCCGTTCATGTTGACCGTGCGAACCGTACCGGTGGCTTGGGCGAAGCGGGCCAGTTCCGGAGCCGGCGAGGCCACCACGACGTATTTGTCAGTCCACTCGGCCTTCAGCTGCTCAATCACATCAAACATCGGCACCTCATCTCAGATCGACCGGCAGATTTGACGGCGATTTCCCCGTCGATTCCCTCAATTTGACCGAAACAGGAGCGGCCCGCAAGATGCCGGGGGAAGAGCCCGGATGCCAACCGGAGTGAGATGGTAGGCCCAGCAGATGGTGGCGGGGAGCTGGAGATCGGCTGGGCAGGTTGGTCTGACTGCCAGCCAGCCTGCTGACGGAGCGGCCGGCCCATCAGGTGGCAACGGCTGGTAGGTCGATCCAAGCCAGCCGGGCGGCTCATGAAGCCGGCAGGCCAACTCAGCCACGATCGTGTCAGACGAGTCCGGCGCCGCTGCCAGGCTTGCCGAAAAGTGCGACCGGCCCGCCCGGCCGACAGCCAGCAGGGCCGGGCCACTCGCCGTCTCAACCAGACTCACCTCGGTGAACACCGGCGAGGCGGGCCAGTTCACGGTGATGCCCAGCGACGAGGAGATGGGCAGGTCTGGCAGATTCTCAACCGACTGCCAGCAGGCAACGCCATCGCGGAATAGCTGATGGGCCCACCGGTCGGCCCGCCAGTGAAACTGCAGTTCGAGTCGGCCGACGGCCAGGCAGATGGGTCCGCGATGGCGCGGGGTAGGATCGGGAGCTGAAACGGACATGCAGGTCCTGGACGCAGTGGGCCATGGCGGCGGGGCGTTCACATGCTCCTGCAGCCGGAGTAGGTTTGGGTTGTACCCGAAACAAGGAGATGCCGTGGAACCTCGCCGCTCGCTCGGCTGGCCGATTCTGCTGGGGGTGGTGCTGATCGTTTCGATCATCGCGCTGGTGGTCGGCTGGGTCCTGGTCAGCATCGCCGCCGCCCTCGGCTCCAAGAATGCAGCCTTCTACTGGGCGGTGCTGGCCGTTGGGGTCACGCTGTTGGTGCTGGTGCTCGTCGGGGTGATCATCTACCTGGCCTTGGCAGTCAAGGCGATCGCCCTCTCCCAGCGACAGAGCAATTTCATTGACAGCGTGACGCATGAACTGAAAAGTCCGCTGGCGTCCCTCAAGCTCTATCTGCAGACGCTCACCCGCCGACCGGTTCCCGCCGCAGAGCAGGCCGATTTTCACCGCTTCATGCTGCAGGACGTGGAACGGCTCGACACGCTGATCGACCATCTGCTCGATGCCGCCAAGACGATTCAGCGGCCGCTGTCGACCGACGCTGAAGCGGCTGAGGTGCTCCCGGTCCTCGAGCAGGCCGCCGATCGGGTGGTCCAGCGGCATGGGGTTGCCCGTGACCGGATCGTGATCGCCGCCGCCTCGCGGGCCGCCGGTCTGCGGGCCCAAGGGCGGGAAGCCGATCTCGAGATCGTCTTCCGGAATCTCATCGATAACGCCGTGAAGTATTCGCTGCCCGATCCCCAGGTGGAGGTCGAACTTGAGGCAACCGGCCGGGGGCGGGTACTCGTCCGGGTTATCGATAACGGTCCCGGGATCCCGCTGGCGGAACGGACGCAGGTATTCCGACGGTTCGTCCGGCTGGGCAATGAACTGGAGCGAGCAACGCCTGGCACCGGTCTCGGCCTGTTTCTGGTCAAGTCGATCGTCAAGCAGCTCCGCGGCCGGGTGCTGATCAAGAGCCGGCTGACCCGCCAGGGCACGGTGATGGAGGTCGATCTGCCCGCCGCGTCCCGCCCTTCCGAGACTGCCGCCGGCCGGTTCTAATCGGCCTCAGTCCATCCGGCCTGTCGTGTCCGCGTTTCCCCGAGGTTATTGATGTCGCAG
>Ga0180432_10003360_pt1 | contig 22890 bp, 16 predicted proteins | sample SS_ome_10_FD_132414 | JGI IMG/M metagenome (GOLD analysis project Ga0180432, IMG submission 132414) | Hypersaline lake sediment archaeal communities from the Salton Sea, California, USA - SS_1_MS_2 metaG | ecosystem: Environmental > Aquatic > Non-marine Saline and Alkaline > Hypersaline >...
ATGCCTATCTCCCGGGCGCGCACGGCGGCCAGGGCCGAATCGTCCAGGGCCGCCAGGTCGCGGCCGTCGAGTATGACGTGGCCCGCGCTGGGCCTGTCGATCGCGGCGATGATGTTCAGCAGCGTGCTCTTGCCGGAGCCGGAAGGGCCGCAGATCGCCAGGGACCTCCCGGTCTCGACGCGCAGGTTCACGTCGTCCAGCACGGTCCGCCTGGCCCCCCCGTCCGGCGAGTCGAATCGCCGGGCCACGTTGGTCAGTTCCAGCAGCACGGCCTGATCGTCCATGGCGTCGCTCCTGCTGTTGGTTAACTGGTGGATTGGTTGACTGGCTAACTGGTAACGACCGCCGCAATACGCGCGTCATCTGAAGTCGTTCCCAATCAACCAATCAACCAGTCAAGCAGTCAACCATCCTTCTGAGAGAAGGCGTAGACGAATCCGTCGTCGCAGCCGACGACGATCGTGCCGCCGGCCACGGCGGGCGAGCTGGTAATCGCCTCGCCGATCTCGTAGGACCAGAGTCTCTTTCCGGCGGCCAGCGACACCACAAACACCCGCCCGTCGTCGCTGCCGAAAACGACCTTCCCGCCGCAGATCACCGGAGAGGAGTCGACCGGCCCCCGCGTCGTGAAGGTCCACAGTTTCTTGCCGGTCTTGCGGTCCATGCAGTGCAGGCGCTTGTCTCGGCAGCCTACCAGGACGCGCCGGGCCCCGACGGCGGGTGAGGCGTAGATTTCCTGGCCGGCGGCGTACTTCCACAGCACCTTGCCCGTGGCGGTGTCCGCACAGACCACCTCGCCCCCGTAGTGGCCCACGTACGCCACCGTCCCCAGCAGCGCGCCGGAGCCGGCAATGTACTCGTCGACCTCGATCGACCTGATCTTCTTCCCGTCGGCAGTCGCCACGGCGTGGATGTGGGCGTCGCACCCGCCGAAGACGACGCGTCCGGCCCCGACGGCCGGGGCGCCGTTGACGAAGCTCTCCGTCTGGTACGTCCACACGCGCTTGCCCGTCTCGGCGTCGACGCAGTGAACGTGGTTGTCGTAGCTGCCGACCAGGATCCGCGGCCCGCCCTTGCCCTTGGGCGAGCGGACCCAGTTGGCCCCGCCGAGTATGCGGTCCTCCGTGGCGTACTTCCACTTCAGCTTGCCGGTCGCGGCGTCCAGGGCGTACAGCGCTCCGTCGGCCGAGCCGATGTAGACCGCCCCGGCGAGCACGAGCGGCGCGGCCTCGACGACGTCGCCGGTCTTGAACGACCAGATCTTCTTGCCCGTCTTGAGGTCGATCGCGTAGACGTGCTCGTCCCCGGAGCCGACGTAGACCCGTCCGGCGGCGATGGCCGGGGAGGACTTGACCTCGGCGCCGGTCTTGAACCGCCAGCGCAGGGCCAGGCGGTCGGGCAGCTTGCCTCCGGCCACGCCGGCCAGGGCCGGCCCGCCGCGGTACATGGGCCAATCGCCGGCCGGGGGCACGGCGGCCTTCGGCGCCGCGGTCTGCCCGTTCGCGGCAACGGGGGCATCGGGCACGGCCAGAATGTCCACGCATATCCCCGCCGCACCCAGCACGAGCAGCAGCCCGACGCACCACCCGGTACGCGGGCCCCACAGCCCACTGCGACATGTCTTGTTCTCGCTCATCGCTACCGCCCCATTATACTCCCGCATGTCGGACGGGGTCAAAGCTCAGCCAGGATGGGGGTGCCGTATGTGCTTGGCGGGCGTTTCACGTTGTCGTTGCTGCCATGTCTACTGATCCCTGTATTAGTGATGTCGTACCGGGTCTTGATGAGGGTAGTGAAGAGCACAACGCCCTCCGACTGCGTCGGGAGGATCCCCACGACGCAGTCGTGGGGCGTTCTCGTTCCACGGGACCGACATGACTTGTTCAGAAATCAGTAAACGGCTGTAGCGTCAGCAGGACCTTTGTGCTCAGCAAGAACGCTCTGCGCGCGGCCGAGGGCATTGACGGTGAAGATCAGCGGATACAACTGTTCGAAGTACCACAGCCTGGCGAAGTAGAGCCCGATCGGGGCCGGGGCGAAGTGGCGCCCGCCTTCGGTATGCTCGACCAGCCACGCCGCCCCGCGACGGATGCATTCGGTCAGTTCGCCCGAGGCCTTCGCCGCGGCGTGGACCTTCGCCAGGGCCCCGACGGCCTGGGCGGTCTCCTCGATGGTGGACGGCGCGCCGGCCTGACCGCCCCACCCGCCGTCATCGTTCTGTGCGGCCGACAGCCACGCCGCGCCGCGCTCGAGCGGCACCCGCACGCGCTGCTGGGCGGGTCCCAGGTCCGCCAGTGCCGAGACCACGCGCGACGTGCCGTAGACGGGGTTGGTCTCGTCATCGACGTGCTCGTTGCCGAACCACAGCGCCAGCCAACTGCCGTCGGAACGCTGCGAGCCGGTCAGGTAGCCGATCATCCGGTCGACCGCTGCGGCGGCGCGGCGGCGAAGCTCGGCGGGCAGGTCGGCCAACCAGGCGTGCAGAGCTGCGGCGGCGTGTGCGGTCAGGTCCGCGCCGCTGCGGTCGAACGCGAGGGTGCCCCATCCGCGGCAGAAGGTCGGCATCCCGCCGTCTCGGTTCTGGAGGTCGATCAGCCACGTGGCGGCGGCTGTTGCGGCGTCGCGGGCCTCGCCGCTGGCGGGTGCCAGCGCCCGCAGGGCCAGCATTGCCCCGGCGGTGTCGTCGGCGTCGGGCACGCCGCCGGGAAGGTCCGTCCACGCCCACCCGCCGGGCGCAGCATCCGTATACGGGTGGCGCCGGCGATACTGCTGGTCGAGCAGCCGGCGAACCGTCGCCTGCCGCGCCGGGCCGGGCAGGCGCTCGTCCAACAGCCCGGCGGCGGCCAGGGCCTTTACCGACAGCGTGGTCACCCACGTCGCCAGGTTCGTGTCGATCGGCCAGCTCCCGTCAGGGCGAACCGTCCTCAGGAGGAACGCGATGCCCCGCGCGGCCACGGGGTGGTCGGGCAGCCCCATCGCCGCCAGGCTCATCGCCACGAAGCTGGTCAGGGGCGCCGCTTCGAGGAACCCCCCGCCGGTCGGCTGGAGGTGTTCGAGGCGCCGCAGGGTCCGCTGTCTGGTCGCGGCCCGCAGCAGGCGCTTCACCGGGCACGCCGGGCGGCGGTGATGGTAGCGGACCTGCCCGATGGCGATCAGGGCAGGCAGGGCGTAGCTGACCACCGGCAGCCTCAGGCGGCGCAGCCAGCGATGGCTCAGCGCGCCCAGCTCGAACGGCAGCGCCGGCACGTGCCGCCAGGCCCGCCCGGGCGGGCCCAGCCGACCGCACAACGCGCACATCGTCAGGATCGGCACGGAGAAGGTCCGATCGCGGCCGTATCGCTCGACGAGGGCCGAGGCGATGCGATCCGGCTCGACGGACCCGATGCGGGCGCGGATCCAGGCTTCGGCGCCCGCGGCGGCGCGGTGGTGCGCTTCGGCGGTTGCGGCCGCGGCGAAGGCCGACCAGACCAGCAGCGTGGTCGAGAGGTTGGACGTGCTGAGGGTGGTGTCGCCCCACCCGCCGTCGGTGTTGGCGTGCTGCGCCAGCCAGTCCAGGGCGGCGGCGACAACGGGCGCGTGCGCCTCGGGGTCGACGCGGGCCAGGGCGGCGGCGGCGACGGCGGTGGACAGGGCACTGGCGGACAGTTGCCCCGTCCAGCCGGGCCCCTCGCCGCGTGAAGCCAGAAGCTGCCCGGCCGCCCGCGCCAGGGCGTCGTCCAGGGCGGAGTTGTCGGACGGGGAAGTCATGTGTCCTGCGCGGTCAGGTGGCCCAGGGCCAGCAGACCGTAGAAGGTGTATTCGCAGTCGGGCACGTCGTCGGCGTGATGGGCCAGGAAAGCGCAGCCGGTCCAGAGGCTGTCGACGAAGTCGAGGCACGGCGGGCGAATGGCGTCCAGCGAGGCCCCGAGAGCGGCCAGGGCGTGCAGGGCGGTGGCGGTGGACAGCAGGTCCGGTATCGGCGCGACGGCCGCGGCGAGGAAGCCTCCCCCCCGGTACTGCGACAGCAGCCACGGCGCCACAGACGCATCGAGACTCCGGCCAAGCTGGCGCAGCGTGACGACGGCGGCGGCCGTGGCCGACGTTGAGCCGACCGGCATGCCGGGCGCGTTGGCGTAGGCCCCGTCGGCGGTTCGCATGCGTTCGATACACAGGCCCACTTCGCCGCCACGGGCGTGCTTGCCCTCGATGTCCTGCATCGCCCCCAGGGCGAGGAAGCACCCGTAGGCGGTGGGCATGGCGCCGTCCGGCAGGTGGGTGAACCCCCCGTCGGGGCAGCGCAGCTCACCCAGTCGCGCCAGCATGCCGAGGCGGGTCTGCTCGTCAGGGGGGCCGGCCCGCAGGAGGGCCCAGCACCGCGCCAAAGACGCCAGGTGCACCAGGTCCAGCGCCCCACCGCCGCCGAAGCCGCCAAGATACCCCCCCGTCGCGTCGGGCAACTCGGCGGCCAGGGCGTCCAATGCCCCCAGGGCGAACACGGTGTAGTACAGGTCGCTCTTGCCGGATCGGTCGCTGAAGCCCCCGTCGTCGCAGAGCTGTTCGAGAACGAAGTCGATCACCGCGCCGGCCGTGCCGGCCTGGACGAGCGGCAGTGCCGCCCGGGAGGCGGCCTCACGCATCGTCGCGAGGATCGTCATCGCAGCAGCCCATGACTTCGATGTCGCCGAAGATCTTGGCCACCAGTCGCCTGAGGAGGCGTTTGAGCGGCACGCTGTCCAGGGAGCAGAGACTGCCGATGGCGTGGTCCTTGTAGACGTCGAGCATGCTCCGCACGGCCGTCTCGACGCCCAACCGCCTGATGATCTGCCTGATCTTCTCGCCATCGGAGGCGGCCCCGTCGGACGCCGTCTCCTGCCAGCCCCGGGCGAGTACCCGCTTGTCCCGGCCCTTGGCACCGGCGTGCGCCACGGCCAGAACGATCGACGGGCGCCGCCCGTGCAGGTCGCCCGAGCCCCCGTCCAGGTCGTCCAGGTCGTCGCGGATCTGGTAGGCCACGCCGAGGGCCTGGCTGTATGTCCTGAGCACCTGTGTGACACGGTCGTCGGCCCCGGCACAGATGGCCCCGAGGCGCAGGGCCACCTCGAACGCCGGAGAGGTCTTCTTGGCGAAGATGTCCAGCACGTCGTCGGGGCTCAACGGGTGGCCCTCGTGGGCCCAGTGCAGTTCGGCGCCTTGCCCGAGGCAGAGGGTTCGATGTCCGTCGGCGGCGGCGGTGAGCATGGCCGCGCGGGCGCCGTCGTCGACCGGGGCCTCGGCAATCAGGCGGTAGCCCTCGCCAATCAGCAGGTCGCCCACGTTGATCGCGAACGGCGTGCCGTGAACCATGTGCAGCGTGGGCTGCCCGTAGCGTTCGGCGTCGGCGTCCTCGATGTCGTCGTGGACCAGCGAGGCCTTGTGGAAGCATTCGACGGCCAGGGCCACCTGGCGCACGTCGCGCCCGATCTGCTCGTCGTCCCCCTGCGCCGACAGGGCCTTGTACGCGCACGCCAACAGCATCGGACGCCAGCGCTTGCCCGCCCCGGCCAGCCAGTCCTGCGCCACCTCCTCGGTCCGCCCGGTCGGCGGCCCGAGCACGTCGGCCACCGCCTCGGGCGCGAACCACAGCCCGACCTGGCGCCCCAGGGCATCCAGGTCCAGCCGGGGGCTCTCGGCCTGGGCGGTCAGGTGCAGCGCGTCCCAGACCCACGGCAAGTCCAGGGCGGTATCCCGGCATCCGTCGTAGAGCAGGGGAATGGCAATGCCGGGAATGGCCCCGGCTTCCATGTACGGGAAGACCCGCTCGAGCATCGAAAGGCAACTGACACCCATCACGCCCTCGACCTGCCCGCTCTCGACAAGCGACATGACCACCGGGGAGCCCTCGGCTACCAGAACGACGCAGCCCAGCGCCTCGGCCTCGGTCTGAATGGCGTGAATCAGGCACCGACCGCAGTGGGCGCAGACCAGGCCCAGTTCGTCGACCCGGGCCGGGCAGTGCTCGCTGTCGCGGAGGCACTGCGGCAACAGCACCAGCCGCCTCTCGAACGAAATCCCCGCCAGCGTGTCACGCCACAATTCGTTGTTCAGCAGGACCGCGACGTAGCGGCTGTAGGCCGGGCCCATACCCGACTCGGCCAGAAACTCCTCAGCGCAGGCGATCAACTGCTCCAGGGGAACCGGGGGCACGAGGGCCTTTCGGCGTGCGTAGTGGCGGACCCGGCGCAACAGGCGGTCGCGCGCGCCGCGCGTGGGCGGAATGCCTTCCTGCACGCGCTGCGCAGCCCCCGCCGACAACGACATGGTCTCTGAAGCCGAACGCATCGACTACAGCATAGCACGGCGGGCGGTGTTTGGGAAAGACAAATACGTGGTTGACTGGTTGACTGACTGGTTGACTGGTTGACTGGTTGACCGGTTGACTGGTTGATTGGGCAAGACCATATCCAGGCACACGTGGTTGGTTGTTTCAGGTTGTTACCCGTTGACCCATCAACCAGTTAACCGGTTCTCAGGCGCTTGAACGCCTTGCGCCAGGTGCGCATTTCCGCGCGGCCGAGAAGTTGCAGCATTATGCGCTTGAGCCGCCCTACCCCGCCGGCCCGCTGGTTGTCCCAGAACAGCGGGGGCAGCCGGCGGAAATTGATCTCGTGGCAGGTGGTATACAGATCGAGGTGGGCGGGGGTCATGCTGTCGAGGGAGAAGGTCCTGTCGGGCTCGGCGCCGGGTCTCGGCAGGGGCTCGTAGAAGATGGGGAAGACCACGACGGGCCGGCGGTCGAGGTCGCGCACGAGTTTCAGCGTGCGGGCCACGTCGTCGGGCGTTTCACCCGGCAGCCCGAGGATGATGCTGAAGACCGGGAAGAACCCCGCCTCGTCCACCCGCCGGGCCGCTTCGCGGACCATCGCCTCCCAGTCCTCCGGGGAGAACGGTGCCGCCTTGCCGGGCGAAACCGACCGCAGCAGGCGCGGACTGGCCGTCTCGATGCCCATGTTCACCCACAGGTACCGGGCATGATGCCCGAACCGCAGCAGGCGCCGGATCTCGCGAAGGTCTTCCACGCTCAACTGGAGCACGGACGAGATATTGGCGTGATCGATCTGCATGAACCGCAGGCCGCGCACCTCGTGCATGCGCTCCAGCAGCGATCGCAAGGCCTCGAAGTTCACCTGCGAGCCTCTCCCGCCGTAGCGGAAGAAGTCCTCGCTGCTGCTGACGGCGCATGTTTGCCCGCCGGCGACATTCGTCTCGAGGTCGGCCAGGATCGTCTCGACCGGCACGTGCTCCATGCGCTGAGCGGCCATCGGGCAGAACCCGCAGCCCTTGCCGCACCCCCGCGACAGTTCGAGCATGCCCAGCACGGCCGGGCCTGTTATCGGCTCGACGGCATCTGTGGCGGTCCGGGCGGCGCGGAGATGGTCCGGCACGGCCCGACCGGCGAGGATGTCGGTCACGAGTTGCGGCCCGGCCGATTCGAAGTAGCCCTCGTAGACCACGTCGATGCCGTGGCGCTCGGCCGTGGCGCGGTCTCGCGCCCACTGCCAGGCCCCGCCCCCGCCGGCGATCACGCGAAAGCCCCACCGGGCCTTTGCGCGACGGATGCGCTGCATCATCCGGTCGGTCCACAGGGCGGTGTAAAGCTCCCCGGACCAGAACGTCGAGGTTGTCGTGTTGCTCATCCCCCCCCCCAGCGGGTCGCTGCTGCTGACGCCGACGATCTTCACCCACGGGCCGAGCACCTTCTCCAGCGACTCGGGCGTCACGCAGACCACGTCGCGGTCGGTCAGGTCCGTTCGCGCCAGCAGGCACGACGCGACGCGACGGATGCTGATGGACGCCGACGACGCCCGCCCGGCGCGGTCGGCCGGCACACGCGGGCACAGCAGGCCCTCCATGACCAGCCGAGGGACCTTAGTGGTCTGCATGGTGGCCAGCATCGCCTCGAAGATGACCTTGTACGCGGCGCTGAGCGTACGGTCGGTCACGAGGACCACCGCGGGATTGAGCCTGGCAGCATCCGCCATGGTCCGCCCGGCTAGCCCCGCCCCGGGCCGTCGCAGCAGCAGTCGGCATTGCCGGCGTCGCAGCCGGGGGGCGAATCCTCCGCGGCGCGGTCCGGGGCGCTGTTGCCGGGTGGCTCGGCGTGACACGCACACGGGGCGCCGCAGTCGGCCATGGCCGACTCGACGACCTCCGGCGCGACGCCGAGCCTCTCGCCAAGAACCTTGCACGCCGCGCAGCGGTAGCGTTCGGCCTCGGCCTGGGCGCGGGCGTCCTTGGGCGCGAAGCGTTGTCCGGTGCTGCGGCGGCGGAGGGTGGCGTAAAGGTCGGCCCCGAGCGCTTTGGCCATATCGACCCCCGCGACGGCCCCGGCGTTTTCGTCCGGCTCTGCGCCGTTGATCGGCGCCTCGGCGTGTTTGGGAAACATGATGGCCGAGGTCGGACAGATCCTCCCACAGGCCGGACAGTGGGTCTTGCAGTTGTTCGGCCTGCAGACGACGACGCGCTCGTCGGCGTCAAGCTCGAACACCCCGAACAGACAGAAGTCCATGCACTGGCGGCACCCAATGCACCGGTCGTAGTCGATGACGGGGAACCACGGTGTCCAGTCGGTCGGGATGGGCGCCGGGGTAGCCGGGGCCGGGGCCTCGGCCGGGGACGCCGACGACGACGACGGTTCACCGGCGGCCAGGCGGCGGACAATGTCCTCCGGACTGTCCTCGTGCATGTTCAGCAGTTGGGTCTGTCCCTCGTTCAGGGGGGTCCCGGCGGCGGCAAACATCCACCGGACCGCACGCGGGTAGCACGCCACGACGGCCACATGCTCCGTACCGGCCAGGTGCGCCAAACGCTCGTCCCGCCGCGCCGCCAGCCCGCACAGGTCGTCCACGTGCTCGAAGCCAATGCCCGCCTCTTCCAGGGCCGTCCGCACGGCCGAGACCGTCTCCTCGTCAACCGCATGGAGAACCTCGCACGTGCACAATAGAACGTTCATCGGTGGGTCCATTGCGTTGTCCTGTCAGGTGTGACCGACTGAGAATCCATAGGCCAGCATAGCACACGTGCCCGGCGGTCGGCAAGCGTCCGTTGACGGGGCAGTGCATGCATTGACGGCGCCGGTCGGGGAATCTATCATGCCGTCCGCCGCTGGGGCGCCCGTCGCGACGGCGGCACAGAAAGAAGGCTAGTGTGAAGAGTTCCCGAGGCCTGAAGAGCTTTTTCCGTTCCTTTCGATACCTGCGCCGGTACTGGGGCCGGCTGGGAGTCTCGATCGTCTGCGTGGTCCTGATCGCCCTGCTGTGGGGCGGCGGGATGGGGATGTTCGCGCCCATACTGAAGGTCCTGATCGACCCGGAGGGGCTGCACGGGTGGGCCTGGAGATCCATGACCGAAGACCGGATCGAGGCCGATCTCATCCGAAGAGAGATCACCGTCGAAAGCCTGCCGGTCTCCGTGGTCCTGGACGTGGTCCAGGTCGAGGAAGGCTCCCTCGCCGCCCAGGCGGGGATCGAAAGGGGCGACTGGATCCTCGGGCTGTACGAGGGGCCCGACAAGACCTTCATGCGGGGCGATGCGCTCGCCCGCCGACTGGCGAACACCCCGGCCGGTCAGCGCGTGGCCCTGATACGCTATGCCCCGGCCACGAGGACGTTCGGCCGGGCCGAGCTGGTCCTCGGTCAGGCCCGCACGGACTCTCGGGTCCTGGGGTATTTCGCCCGGGGGCTGGCCGAGCCGGAAACGCGGGAGCAGCGCTTTCCCTTAATGGTGTGGATTCTCGGCGTCGTCGTGATCATGACGCTGACGCGCAACGTGCTGCGGTTCATACAGGGGTTCCTGGTGCAGTCCACGATCTGGCGGGCGAATATGAACATGCGGTGCGATATGTACAATACCGCCCTGCACCTGCCGATGACGTTCTACTCCCGAGAGGGCACCACCGACACGATGAGCCGCTTCCTCCACGACACCCACGAACTGGCCCAGGGGCAGATCGCGTTCTTCGGCAAGACGCTGGCCGAACCGGCCAAGGCCCTGGCCTCGTTCATCCTGGCGCTGTGCTTCTCGTGGGAGTTGACGCTGTGGGCCCTGGTTCTGGGCCCGGTGGCGGCTATCCTGATCCACACGATCAGCCAGATCACCAAGCGCGCGACCAAGCGGGCCCTGGTGGGGTTCGCGCATCTCCTGGGCATTCTCGAGGAGACGCTGACGGGCATCAAGGTGGTCAAGGCCTACACGATGGAAAGCACCGAGCGGCGAGGGTTCTTCGCCGCGGCCAGAACACTGTTCAAGGAGTTCAGGCGCATCGCCATGCTGGATGCGGCGACCGCGCCGAGCATCGAGACGCTCGGCGTGGCGGTCGGCGCCGTCGGAGCGGCCGTGGGCGGATACCGCGTGCTGCACGGGCAGATGGACGCGCCGACGTTCTTCACGTGGCTGGCGCTGATGGTGGCGGCGTTCGACCCGGTGCGCAAGCTGGCCAAGGTCTACACGCGGTTCCAGAAGGCCGACGCCGCGGCCGAGAGAATCTTCGAGGTCCGCGACCGCGCCTGCGAGGGCCGCACTCCCGGCGCGCCGGACCTGCCCAGGCACACCGAGAGCGTCGAGTTCCGCAGCGTCACCTTCCGCTACCCCGGGGCCGCCGAAGACGCCGTCAGCGACCTGAGCCTGAGAGTCCAGGCCGGGCAGACCCTGGCCATCGTCGGGCCCAACGGGTGCGGCAAGACCACGCTGGTGTCGCTGGTGCCCCGGCTGCTTGTTCCGGACTCGGGCCAGGTCCTGATCGACGGGACGGACATCAGCACCTGCTCGGTCCGCTCCCTCCGCCGACAGATCGGGTACGTCACGCAGGACGCGGTGCTGTTCGACTCGACCATCGCCGAGAACATCAGCTACGGCAAGCGCGGCGCCTCGCGGGATGAGGTCCTTGCCGCGGCCGGGAAGGCCTTCGTGCACGAGTTCGTCGACGAGATGCCCGAGGGTTTCGAGACCGTCGTGGGCCAGAGGGGCGCGATGCTCTCGGGCGGGCAGAAGCAGCGGATCACCATCGCACGAGCGATCCTCCGCGACCCGGCCGTCCTCATCTTCGACGAGGCCACCAGCCAGGTCGACGCCGACAGCGAAAAGCGCATCCACCAGGCCCTCGAGGAGTTCATGAAGGGCCGCACCACGCTCTTGATAGCGCACCGGTTCTCGACGATAGTCTCGGCCGACCGGATCGCGGTGATGGACCAGGGGCGGATCGTGGACATCGGCACGCACGAGCAGTTGGTTGGGCGCTGCGACCTCTACAAGCAGCTCTACCAGACGCAGTTCGCCGCCGGAGAGGCCTGACGTGTCCCCGACGCCCGGCCAGACGGTCCGCACGTTCAGGCCGCGCACGCTGGCGGCGATGCTCATACCGGCCGGGCTTGTGACGCTCTTCGTGCTGAAGGGTTCCTTTGCCGCCGGCGTGCTGGCGATGGTCGTCGTGCTGACGCATATCGCTTTGGCGGGCCTGATCGTCCTCTCCGCCGGGGGGTGGACCTGGCCCGTGGTCAGCCGCATCGCCCCGCCGTCGGCGTCGAGAGGCCTTCGACTGGCGACATCGGTCCTTCTGGGCCTGTGGCTGTACGGCTCGGCCATGCTGGTGGTCGGCTCGTTTGTGGGCGGCCTGACCGGGTGGGTGTGGTGGCCGGTCATCGTCGTGGGGTCCGTCCTGGCCGGCCTGTACGCCTGGAAGCCGATCACCGCCTGGACAGCCGACCGAAAGCTCGACGGGCGGGCCCTGGTGTGGGTTGTAGCGGCCATCGCCGGGGGTATCGCCCTGGCGGGGCTTACGGTGCCGGCCGGGTTCGTCGGGGGCGAGAACGCCTACGACATCCTCGAATATCACCTCCAGGTCCCGCGGGAGTACTACGAAGCCGGACGCGTGACCACACTCGAGCACAACTGCTACTCGTTCTATCCGCTCGGGGTGGAGATGCTGTTCCTGCTGGGCATGGTCCTTCGGGGCGGGGCCTACGAGGGGATGTACCTGGCCAAGCTGCTGCACGCGTCGTACGGCGTGCTGGCCGTCGGGACGGTCTTCCTGGCCCTGCGCCGCCGAGAGCCCGCCCGCGCGCGGTTCGCCGCGGGGCTGCTCGCCTCGGTGCCGATCGTCCTGTTTCTCAGTTGGCAGGCCATGGTCGAACTGGCCATGGTCTGCCATCTCGTCGCGGCGCTGCTCTGGCTGCGCCTCTGGTCGCGCCGGCCGACGGCCGGGACCGCCCTGTGCGCCGGGCTCATGACCGGCGGGGCCTGTGCGGTCAAGTACCTGTCGGTGGGCTTCATCGCCGGGCCCCTCCTGGCGATGATGCTGGCCGTCTCGGGTCGTCGCGGCAGCCGGTTGGCTCACGTGGCCCTTGCGGGGGCGGCCACGGCGGCGCTGTTTGCCCCCTGGCTGATTCGCAACGCGGCGGCGACGGGCAATCCGGTGTTTCCGCTGGCCACGGAGCTCTTCGGCGCCGGCCACTGGGACGCCGAGTCCGAGAAGCGCTGGGTCGACGGGCACAGCCCCGACAGGCGCCCCCCGGTGCCCCTGCCCCACGCCCCGCCGACCCAACAGCCGCCGGAGACCAACGCGCTGCTCGACCTGTACAACAACCTCCTGGCGAACCCCGAGTTCGGCTGCGTGGTGATCCTTCTGGCCGGGGCGGGGCTCGGCTGCCTGATCGCCCGCAGCCCCCCGCAGGCGTGGGAGGGGATGCTGGTCGGAACAGCCGCGATCCAGGTGGCGGTCTGGCTGGTGTTCACTCGCGGCTCGCCGCCGAGGTTCATCGTTCCGGTGACGGTGCCGGTGTGCCTGCTGGCCGGCGGGGCGCTGGCACGACTGGCCGCGGTGCGGAAGAACCCCTTGGCCGGCACGGACGCACCGGCGCCCGCGGCGCCGTGGGGGTTGGTTCCCGCGGCGGGCATCTTCCTGACGGCCGTGGGAATCGGCCTGTTCAGCGCGGGGGCAATGTACAACGACCTGAAGTACAACAGGCCGGTGCCGCCCTTCGATGCGGCCGAGCTGGCTGCGGCACGGGCCGGGATGTTCGCCTCGGGGGCCCGGGCCGCGCCGGGGCGTCTTAGGGTCCTGCTGGTCGGCGAGGCGCGAGCGTTCTACTTCCCCCCGGGCACGGTCTACGCCACCGCGTTCGACGCGCATCCCCTTGCCGAACTGATCGCCCGGGAACTGGGGCCCGCCGAGATCGTGCGGCGGCTGCGGACGATGGGCATCACGCACGTGTGGGTGGACTGGTTCGAGATGGTCCGCCTGCGGTCGACATACGGCTACCCGTCGGCGCTGGTGGGTGATTTTGTCGAGCGTCAGGCCACGGGCCTGGCGGTCGGCACGACGGCCTTCGAGACAATGCGCCTGCGCGTGGTGAAGCACGTGCGGGTCGACGGCAGCATCGTCGAGCCGACGTCGGGCCCTGTCCGGGCCGCACCCCGGGACTGGCCCCGCGTGACCGTCTACGCCGTCCCGGACGACTGAGTCTGCACACACCAACGACGGAGTCCGTCGGCACAAGACCGCGAAATCGCTTCTTGGCAGGACGGGCGAAGGGGTGATATGCTTATGCGCTCGCCGAGAGAACCATTGTCGCGACGGGATATGCAAGGAGCTACGCCGTGGGCAACAAGACAGGTTGGATCATCGCCGGTGTGCTGGTGTTGGGTGTATTGGGGATCATCGTCAAGGCCATCGTCTTCCCCTCGCCCACTTCGCCCACCAGCGTCACGCTGAAGTCGGACTTCATGGACGAGGTGACCGTCGCCGTGCCGATCACCACGGTCATAGGCGCCTTGCCCGCCGAGCCCGGCAACGCCGGGGTCAACTACCGGGCCGCCTTCGACGCGTTCAAGGCCAACAGGGACCCCATCGTGAACTTCCTCGAGACCGAGGACATCATCACGAAGCTCGCGAAGGGGCAGGAGCCCCCCCCGGTGACCGTGCTGTCGACCCTGGAGGAGGTGCGCAAGCACGTGCTGGCCGGGACCGCCAAACGCCTGGAGGACTTCAAGTACACGATGACCTGCACGGACAAGAAGGACTTCGAGGTGGGCTACTGGTACCAGGGCACGTTCGACCTGGGCAACGTGGTCCAGTGCCTGCACGCCCTTGTCCTGTACCAGTACGGGCAGAAGCAGTACGCCGAGGCGGCCAAGACGGAGACCGCCATGCTGGTGATGGGCTGGCACATGGCCAACGAGCGGGCCAGGGTCCACATGACGCTGACCGGGCTGGAGATCCAGATCGAGGCCCTGGGGGGGCTGACGACGGTTAACCGCAAATGGGGCGAGGAGCACGCGGCCAAGAACAAGGCCATCGACGACTATCAGAGCGCGGTGGAGGTGGCCCTGGTCTCCCTCAAGGAAAGGCTCCCGGTCTTCCAGGCCGTCTCCATCGAGCCGGGCGACATCCTCAACGTCGCCGAGAACCACAAGGACCGCGCCATCAGGGTGCAGGGCATCCTGTTCCTGGGTCGGCTTCGGCATGAGGTGCCCGGCAACCGCGGCGACATGCGGGCCACCCGAAGGCTCATCGACCACTACATCTCCGACGGCGACGAGTACGAGGCCGCCGCGGCAAAGGCCGCCAAAGACATGACCAAGGAGCAGTGGGAGAATCTCAGCACGCGGCTGGGACGGATGGAGCAGTAGGCCCGCGGCGCCGCGACAGCCCCCGGCGGCCGCAGCGATCAACAGGCAGGCAGAGACATGCAGGGGCGATCAGCAACTTTCGCGGCTACCAACGGGCCCTGGTGGCTCGGCGGGGTCACGGCGCGCCTGGCCGTCGAGCGCCTGGACCTGGCATGCCGCCCAGGGGCGCTGCTGGCGGCCCTGACCGAAGAACACGACGCGGTCATGCTCGATTCGTCCGCCCTGCATGAGGATTTCGGGCGCTACACCGTGCTGGCCTGCAGGCCGCTGGACGTGCTCACGCTGCGCGGTCGGCGACTGTGCGACGGGTCGGGCAAGGTGCTGGCCCAGGGCAACCGGGCCCTGTGGCGCGTCCTGGGCCGGGCGTTCCAGGCCGTCACCCTGACCGACCGGGCCGAGAGGCCACGCTGCCCGGTCCCGGGCTGGATCGGGTACGTGGGCTATGAAGTCGGCCGCCGCGTCGAGCGACTGCCGGGGCGCGCCCGGCGCGACACGCCGCTTCCGGATCTTCGGCTGGGTTTCCACGACGCGGTCCTGGTGTACGATGCGGCGTGCGGGACGTGGACCCTCTGGCAGTTGGTGTTCGACTCGCCCCCTCCGGGCGCCGGGGCGGGCGCCCGCGCGCTGGGCGCGATCTGCGCCCGGGCCGGCGGCTGTACGGGCGGCGGCCCGATGGACATCGCGTCGACGGACGCGGCCGTCCTGCCGACCGCGCAGGACGCGCGGGCCAATTTCTCGCCCGAGGCCTACCGCCGGGCCATCGCCAGGTGCATCGACTACATCGCCGCCGGAGACATCTTCCAGGTGAACCTCTCGCAGCGGTTCACGGTGAGTCCGGCCCCGAGTCCGCTGGCGATCTACGACGCCCTTCGGCGTCGCAACCCGGCGTGGTTCGCGGCGTACCTGGGTTTCGACGCGGGCCGGCAGCACTGCGCCGTGCTGTCCAGTTCGCCAGAGTTGTTCCTTCGGCTGGACGGCCGAAGCGTGATCACGCGCCCGATCAAAGGCACGCGCCGGCGCGTCGGGCGCGAGGCGGACGACCGCGCCGCAGCGGCCGACCTGCTGGCCAGCGAAAAGGACAATGCCGAACTGGCCATGATCATCGACCTGCTGCGCAACGATCTGGGGCGGGTCTGCCGGTACGGCACCGTCCGCGTGGTGGAAGCCCGGTGCCTGGAGACCCATCCGACGGTCTACCACCTGGTGGGCACGGTCCGCGGGGAGTTGGTCCCGGGCGCGGGCCCGGCCGAACTGCTCCGAGCGACCTTCCCCGGGGGGTCCATCACCGGGGCGCCGAAGATCCGGGCCATGGAGATCATCGACGAACTCGAGCCCCAGGCCCGGGGCGTGTACACCGGCTGCATCGGCTATGTCGCGGTGGACGGCTCGTGCCAGTGGAATATCGCCATTCGCACGATCGTCTACCACGACTGCACGGCGCACATCCAGGCCGGGGGCGGCATCGTGGCCGACTCGCAGCCGGATGCCGAATACGATGAAACGCTCGACAAGGCCCGGGCCATGCTCGAGGCCATTGCCCAGGCACAGGAAAAGTGCAAGACAGTTCACTGATTCCTGGATTACTAATGTCGCATTGTGTCTCGATAGCGAGTATTGAAGTGCAACGCCCCCCGACTGCGTCGGGGGGATCCCCACGACGCAGTCGTGGGGCGTTCTCGGTCTACGGGAACGACACGACTTATCCAGGAATCAGTAGCGGGTTGAAAGCCCTGTTAGACGCGACATGAGAATGCGACACGGACCATGAAGACGTACCCGATCATGTTGAAGCTCACCGGCCACCGGGCCGTCGTGGTAGGCGGCGGGCCCGTCGGTCTGCGAAAGGTCGACACGCTCGCCCAGGCCGGGGCCGAGGTGACACTCGTGGCGCCCGAACTGAGCGGACAGCCTCCCCGTGGCGTGACCGTGCTTCGCCGCCCGTATGCTCCCCAGAGCGTCGAGGGCGCTTTTCTCGTTTTCGCCTGCACGGACGATGCGGCGCTCAACAGCCGCATCGCTCGCGACGCCCGGGCCGCCGGCGCCCTGGTCAACGCCGCCGACCAGCCCGACGACTGCGACTTCCACGTCCCGGCGAGCGTCTGCGACGGGGACGTGACGGTGGCGATAGGCACCGCCGGGGCCTCCCCGGCACTGGCGGGAAATCTCAAGCGGCGTCTGGCCACAGCGCTCGGGCCGAAGATCGGGCAGTTCGCCGCACTGCTGAGGGACCTGCGAGGCCAACTCCGCTCGGCCGAGGACGACCTCGACAAGCGAGGGCGCATCATGAAGGACCTCAGCAGCGATCGGACGTACGACCTGTTCGTGGCGTCCGGCCCGGAGGCCGTCCGCAGGCGATTCATGGAACTGCTCAAGTCGTAGCTCGGACCCGTGTGCCACGGCTGCGCAGCCGTGGCACCCGGCGCTGAACGGCTAGGCACCGTCTCCTGTTACGACATCCGGACTGGGATCGGCGCCGGGCGCGTAGACGTCCGGGCGAATCTCGACGCCCCGCCGGGCGCACTTGTCCAGGAAAATCGGCTCGCCCCCGCTGCAGGTCCACTGGCCGGTTTCCCGGCCGTGTGAATCCTCCCCCGAACGCTCGTACATGAACAGGTCGTGCAGGACCACCCGGTCGGACTCGACACCGCAGACTTCGGTGATGTGCGTGATCTTTCGGCTGCCGTCGGGGCGCATGTCATGCTGGACGACCAGGTCGATGGCCGAGGCGATCTGCTTGTGGACGGCCCAGAGCGGCAGCCCCATTCCGTGCGACAGCGACATCATCTCAAGTCGCGAGATGGTGTCGACCGGCGAACTGGCGTGAATTACGGCCAGGCACCCCTCGTGACCGGTGAGGATGGCCTGGAGCATGTCGACGGCCTCGCTGCCGCGAACCTCGCCGATGATGATGCGTGTCGGCCTCATCCGCAGCGCGTTGCGGACGAGGTCAGCCAACGTGACCTCCCCGCGCCCCTCCAGGTTGGCTCGCCGGCACTCCAGGCGGACGACGTGCTGCTGACGCAGTTGAAGTTCGGCCGTGTCCTCAATGGTGATGATCCGCTCGGCGGTCGGTATGTACGCGCTGAGGATGCCCAGCGTGGTCGTTTTGCCGGTGCCGGCGGCCCCGGAGAACAGGACGTTCAGCCGACCCGTCACCGCGGCGGCAAGCAGGTGCGCCATCCGCGGTGACAGCGTGCCGGCGCCGACCAGGTCGCCGATGTCCTTGAACGACTTCAGCGCCCTCCGGATCGTGACCGCGACGCCGTCGATAGCGATCGGCGGAATGACGACATTGGCTCGCGACCCGTCCGGGAGACACAGGTCCACGTACGGCGAGGCGGTGGAGACGGCCCGCCCGGTGGGCTTGAGCATCCGATCGACGAGGAAGGTCAACTGCTCGATGCTGTCGAACCGCAGGCCGGTCGCCTCGATCTGCCCGCCCCGCTCGACGAAGATGCGAGACGGGCCGTTGATCATGATCTCGCTGACGCGCGGATCGAGCAGCAGTTGCCGGATGGGCCCGAAGGCCGGATGATCGTAGTACATTTCAGTCATCGCGTTTGGGATTATCGCGCTGCGGACGGGCGAACGCAAGGTGTCACGCCCCATGAGAGTGAAACCGCACGTCGGATTGACCGAACGCCAACGGGTTCCACCCGGGGGGGCCCCGCGTGCGCGCATGATTCACGTTTGCAGACACCTCCCGGGGTGGAACCCGGGGGCTTTGGGGGAGCGCCCTTTGACAACCGCCCCCGGCGCGCAGACAATGCCCGGGAAGAAAAGAGGTCACCCATGGCGAAACAGTGCATCGGTATCGATCTGGGCGGTACGTTCATCAAGGTCGTCACCCTCGATGCGGACAACAACGCCACCGAGGTCTTCCAACTGCCCACCCCGGACAACCGTGAGGACGTCGTGGCGCAGATGGCCGCCGGGGCACGCCAGGCCATGGAACGCAACGGGCTGTCAGGGGAGAACGTCGCGGCTGTCGGGATCGGCTCGCCCGGGCCGCTGAACGTCGAGGACGGCGTCATCGTGGCCATGCCGAACATCCCCGGCATGGACAACGTGCCGATCCGCGACCTGATGACGGCCGAACTGTCCATGCCGATCGCGCTGGAAAACGATGCGAACGCGGCGGCGTACGGGGAGTACATCTGCGGCGCCGGGCGCGACGATGCGAACATGGTGCTGCTGACGCTGGGGACGGGCCTGGGCAGCGGGATCATCCTCGACGGTGAGATTCTTCGGGGCTCGCACGGCATGGGCGGCGAACTGGGCCACATGATCATCGTCCCGGACGGAGAGCCGTGCGGGTGCGGGCAGAACGGGTGCATCGAGCGGTACTGCTCGGCGACGTTCATGGCCCAGCGAGCGGCCCGGCGGATCGCCTCGGGCGACGAGCCCACCTCGCTGCGAGCCGTCCTCGAGCCCAAGGGCGACATCGACGCGCGGGACATCAACGAGGCCCGCCGAGCGGGCGACGCCCTGGCCGCCGACGTGTGGGACGAGGCGCTGCGATACCTCGCCCAGGGCTGCGTCACCATCTGCCGGGCCTTCGACCCCGACCGCATCGTCTTGACCGGAGGCATGACCAATGCGGGCGACGACCTGCTGGTCCCGCTGCGGGAGCACTTCGCCGCGCTGCACTGGACACTGGCCGAGCCGATGACGGCCCTGGCAATCTCGACGCTCGGTCCCGACGCCGGGGCCATCGGCGCCGCGGGAGTGGCCTGGCGCACGGTCGACTGACGCCCCGCCGGCCGGACCGACCGGGCCGGACTGCCGCAGGACGGAGCGAACATGAAGCACTACCATCCGAGTTTCGAGGAGTTCGTGGCCCTTGCCGAGCAGGGCAACACGATTCCGGTTTATCGCGAGTTGCTGGCCGATGCCCTGACGCCCGTGCTGGTCTACGAGCGTCTTGCGGCCCCGGCCGACGGGGCCCAGGCGGCCAATGCATTCCTCCTCGAGAGCGTCGTCGGGGGCGAGCGGATCGCGCGGTTTTCGTTTATCGCCGCCAATCCCGAGGCCACCTTCACCGCCCGGCGCAACGAGATCACCCTCCGCCAGGGCCAAACCGAACGGACCCTGACCAGCAGCGACCCGCTGGGCGAACTGGCGGGCATGCTGGCCGGGCACCACCCCGTCCACCTGCCCGACCTTCCGAGGTTCACCGGAGGCGTCGTGGGCTACGCCGCCTACGACATGGTCCGATACTACGAAGACTTCGGCCCGGGCCCCGAAGACGACCGCGGCCTGCCGGATATGTCGTTCGGGCTCTATCGCACGATGGTGGTCTTCGATCACGTCTCGAAGACCGTCAAGGTGGTGGCCAACGCGACCATTCAGGACGATCCGGCCTCGGCGTATTCGCAGGCTCAGCAGGCCGTCGAGAGCACGATCTCCCGCATCCGCTCGGGCGACTCCCGCAGCGCGGCCGAGATCACCCTGGTCGATCTGCCGCAAAAACCCTTCACCAGCAACATGACGCGCGAGCAGTTTATGCGGACCGTCGAGTGCTGCAAGGAGTACATCCGGGCGGGGGACATCTTCCAGGTGGTTCCCTCACAGCGGCTGATGGTCGAGACGGATGCGAGGCCGTTCGACATCTACCGCGCCCTGCGCGTGGTGAACCCTTCCCCGTTCATGTTCCTGCTGAATGCGCCCGAGGTCACGCTGGTCGGCGCCAGTCCGGAGATTCTCTGCCGGGTCGAGGACGGCATCGTGACCAACCGTCCCCTGGCCGGAACGCGCCGGCGAGGGAAGACCCCCGAAGAGGACCGCCAGTTGGAGGCCGAACTCCTGGCCGACCCGAAGGAACGCGCCGAGCACATCATGCTGGTGGACCTGGCCCGCAATGACGTCGGCATCGTCGCCGAGCCGAAAACCATCGAACTGTCCGACGTCATGACCGTCGAACGGTACAGCCACGTCATGCACATCGTCTCGGACGTCAAGGGCAAGTTGGCCGAGGGCAAGACGGCGTTCGACGCGCTTCGCGCGGCGCTGCCGGTCGGCACGGTCAGCGGGGCGCCGAAGATTCGCGCGATGGAGATCATCGACGAGTTCGAGCCCACCCGCCGGGGACCCTATGCCGGGGCCGTCGGGTACGTCGACTTCTCCGGCAACATGGACACGTGCATCGCCCTGCGCACGCTGGTGATTGCCGCCGACAAGGCCTACATCCAGGTCGGCGCGGGCATCGTCGCGGATTCCGTGCCTCAAACCGAGTACCAGGAAACGCTCAGCAAGGCCCGCGCGCTGCTGCGGGCCATCGAGGTCGCCGAGGCCGGGCTCGGGGAGTAGCCTGCGCTGTGGGGACGCGCGAAACCGCAAGCGGCTCCGGCAAGCGGCTTCGGGGACACGTCAGCTCTCCTTCGGACCGGGCGCAGCCGAAGGCTTCCTTCGCGCCCGCATAGACAGGACCGCTTCGAAGACGATGACGGCGACGGCGGCGCCGACCATGTCGGCAAGCCAGTCTCCCCACGACGCGGAGCGGCCAAACAGGGGCTGGGTCAGTTCGTCAAACGCACCGTACGCCGCGGCGGCGATCGAAACGGCGACCGCCCGCCGACGAAACGCATGCCCGTGGAGCAGCAGTGTGACGGCCAACGCGCACGCCAGAACGAAGTACCCGACCCCGTGAAGCACCTTGTCGTTTGCGGGTATGGTCCGGAGGCTGGATCGCGGCAGGTGCGTCACGACCAAGGCGGCCGACCACAGCCCGCCGCACACCAGCAGGGCAAGGCGGCGAATGCCTCGGGATGCCCGGGCCAGATCCGTCATCGCGGCGGCCAGGGCGAGTCGGACCATGGCGGCGACGGCGTGGGGGGCTGCCCACCGTCCGAAGGCGGAAGCTCGTCAGCGTGTGTCTCCACGGCCGCGGACGTAACGGAAGCATCCTCGACCGGTTCCGGCGCCGCAGGCGGATGGACATCGTCGCGCGGACTCGCCGGCGCAGGCTCGACGGGTGCGGGCAGGTCCGACGGGGACGCCGCAGGCAGGTCGGACGGGGCGTCGACGGGAGCGGCGTCGTGGTCCGGTGCGAACGGAACGGGCGATGCGTCGGGCTGTTCCGGCGTGCGGGCCTGGCCGTACGCGGGGGACGTTTCACTCGCGTCGGAGGTTTCCATCGCGTCGGGTTCCGGCGCAGCGGGCGCAGGCCCTGCCGGGGCCTCCTCGACGGGCGCCGGCGGGGCATCCTCCGTCGCGGCGGCCGGGGGCGAAAAGCACGCCAGGAACTCATCGGCCAGAGCGTCGTAGTCCTGGGCGCCATGTGACTGCGGTTCGTAATCGAAGATGGTCTTTCCGTACGACGGACACTCCGCGAGTTTGACGTTTCGACGAATAGCGGTCTGGAAGATCCTCGCCTCGGCCCACGGCGCATCCGTGCCGCGCGCCGACGCCAGGAACTCCGCCACATCCGAAACGACCTCCCCGGCCAGGCGCGTCCGGCGGTCAAACATGCAGAACATCACGCCCCCGACCCGAAGCCGAGTGTTTATCCGTTGGCGAACCAGCGAGACCGTCTCGAGAAGACCGCTGAGGCCCTGCAGGCCGAAAAAGTGCGCCTGAAGCGGGATCAGCACTTCGTCCGCCGCCGAAAGGGCGTTCAGCGTCAGCAGGCCGAGGCTTGGCGGACAGTCGATCAGAACGAACTCATAGGGCAGGTCGGCACCGGCCAGGCGATCGGCAAGCACCTGCTCCCTGCCGACCGTGCCCACCAGTTCCATTTCCGCCGCCGCCAGGTCAGGTTCGGCCGGCACGACGGCCAGATGGTCCCGGACCGTGACCGCCGCCGAACGCAGATCGGCGCCGCGCGTGAGGACGTCATAGACGGTCCTGGCCTCGGCGGGAACGTCCACGCCGAGGTGGAGCGTCAATTGGGACTGGGCATCGAGATCGATCAGGCAGACATCATGCCCGCGAGCGGCCAGTGCCGCCCCGAGGTTGGCCACCGTCGTCGTCTTGCCCACGCCGCCCTTCTGGTTGGTCACGGCGATGGTCTTCACGCGTGGGATTATATCGTGCCGTTCGGTCAACTCAAGGGCGCGTAGAAACAGCGGCAGGCGCCGAGAGATCCTCGCGCCTGCCGCCGCAATTCCGCCCCGTCGCGGTACAGCATATCGCAACGGCTGCCAATCGCCCGTGGGCAGCTACTTCTTCTTCTTCTTGGCCGTCTTCCTCTTGGCCGGCTTCTTCTTGGCCGGCTTCTTCTTGGCCGGCTTCTTCTTGGCCGGCTTCTTC